>ERZ1740072.868-NODE-868-length-11897-cov-11.884226_pt1 | contig 11897 bp, 8 predicted proteins | sample MGYA00581733_ERZ1740072 | MGnify/ENA primary metagenome ERZ1740072 (study PRJEB43018, sample SAMN04849741) | marine metagenome | isolation source: floating plastic debris | place: Pacific Ocean | collected 2008-08-30 | study: EMG produced TPA metagenomics assembly...
CAACTCGCTCTAAATCGATCAGGTCTTGATCGATAAAACCGGCAAAATCGTAGGGAACATCGTCGACAAAAAAGCCTACGGCATCGCGGGTAAAGGCATTAAAGTTAGAAACCCCGCGCACGGTGTAGAAGGGCGATGTGCGGTTGGCACCGCTGGAGAAAAAGGTAAAGTTGGGTGTTCTATCGGCAATGCTGTCCAGTGAGTCAATGTCGGCATCTTCAATCTGTTGTTCTGTAAACGTAGTAATGCTGACAGGGATATCCTGGACGTCCTCGGGAGTACGCTCAGCGGTAACAATAATTCGTAGGGGATCGCTTTCCTCTGATTCAACGGATTCGCCCACTTCTGGGCCATCCTGTGCCCAACTGGGTTGAATTGCTAGGAGTAGAATGATCCCCGCACCCCACAGTCCTCGACCAATTAAATATTTTTGCATTAGGCTCACAGAACTCACACCAGGCTAGAGAAAGAAAGTTGTTGGGTGGTGGTGGGCTGGTACAAGATGGAGTCTCTACCCAGCCTTTATTAAGAATCCTTCTCATTGACCTATCAGGGATAATACTGAGCTTACGCTGAAACTTCTATGACCTAGCGGGCGTTTTTTTAGTCCGAGGCGGCGTTTTACACTTGATGTCAGTGTTTGCTGATGGCACTGGGCAACACGCCAAACTGTCGTTTGAAGGCGGCGGTGAATTTGCTCAGGCTACTGTAGCCGACTAGCTGGGCAACTTCGGAAACGTTCATGGTGCGGTTGGTCAAAAGCTGGCGAGCTTGTTCTAGGCGGTGCGATCGCAAATACCCAAACACTGTCGTCCCAAACGCCATCCGAAAATCCTGCTTCAGCTTATAGTCACCGATCCCCACCCGGTCAGCCAGCTGCTGCAGCGATGGTGGATGGACTATGTCACTCAGCAAAATTTCTCGGACCTGGTAAACCCGCTCTCTATCCTGGAAATTAAGTCGACGCCTGGTGCCATGGGTCTCTCTAGCATCTCCCTCCTGCGCCATGTGCTGAATCTGCGCCAGCTTTAGCACAATCAGCTCAACCGCTTTGCTTTCTAAATAGAGCGTCTGCATAACGCCTTTATAGGGACAGTGCAGATACTGATGCAGCACCATTTGCATTTCAGGCGTAACCGCCCCCACATGAAAGTAAGGCAGGTCCAGATTTGAACTCAGTCGATGACGCAGCGTGACCAGAGCCGTCATCGACTCATTATCTAAATAGGTCGCTAGCGTTCGAGGAGTTACTATTACCTCTACTGTGTGGCTCGCTAGCCCATAGGGACAGATCCAGGTCCCTTGTTTGCCCAGCCCATTGAGCATCAGCAGGTTATGCCCTGCTTTCACCTGGGTCTCACAATGATATGTAGTATCGCGATGGGTAGCTTGCAAATGGCCCTTGAGCAAAAAGATCAAGATGACAGGATGGCTTTCTAGACCCGGTTCAAACAGTTCTAGCCGTTCTAAAAATGTTTGATTCCAGTCATATATTTTGAGATCAGGACGCAGGTTAAAGAAACGGTTGTGCCCCGCAATAAACGGTGAATGCCAATCGGTCTGTAGGGCTTTGCCATCCTGATGAGTTGTAATCCAGCGTTTTTGACGAAATTCGTCTAGCAGCGTGGCGTATTGATTATAGGAAACGTTGATTCGCATGACAGGCGATCGCTTCAGATGCCGTTTATACTATCGTAGTTCTTAATTTATTGAGAATTATTCCTGATTTATAAATATTGAGTTATGGATTTATAATCCAAGCCCAGGCGTGCGCCCATGGTAGTGCTATTACGGAAAGGATGGAGAAAAAGACGTTAGATGTCTTTGTTTGCGACGTATTTGCTCGTTGTAGCGTTGGATAAAATACCAAATTGCAGCAATGTGATTTTTGAGTTTTTTCGAGAAGGATAATGTTTTGCGCACCAATCGATCTACCCGCTGCCGCATCGTGTTGTTAAATCGCTCAATATAGCTGGTCTGACCACTATCCTTGTCGACAGGCCGCTGCCGTTTGTTGGGTAGCGCCACTGGATAGGAACTCAACCGATCGTTATCAATACAGCACATTGTTGATATCTGGCGGATAGGGACATCCAGATGGCTTGAACTGACGCTCCACTCCGGTCACCAATATAGACCCCCACGATCTCACGAGTCTCAGCATATAACGCCAACCGAACCCATTAGTCATGACCTTTATTATCGACAAAGGACCACAATTCATCCATTTGAACCATTAGGCGCTTTTTTGGCTTGTTGGTGACCTCGCTTGCGTGGCGACCGTGTGGGCTTTCTGGTTGACATAGCCTTGGATACAATCCTCTGAGCGTTGCATCACACGAGCAATGCCCGCCAGGGAAATCCGCTCCAGAAGCAGACAGTCAATCAGGTCTCGTTGCTCTTGGCTTAAGGGGTGCCACTGAGGATTCAGGACAAACGGACGGCAACAATCCCGGCATTTATGGTTCTGTTTGCCATGACGGGTATGACCATTAAAACTAACCGACTCAGAATCACAGCTTGGACATGCAGGGGCTGAACGGGACATCTTGTGACTGAGGATAGAAGCGATGCTTGAAGGATGCTTTATCGGTCGCCAGAGGTTATCTCTGGTCTATTTTTCTTATCCTTTCCTAAAGAGGACTACCGTCCGTCAGGGCTAAATCTTGTAATACATGATTTCTAGAAGTTTTATACTTCAAAAGTTTCTGAAACTATAAATCCCAACTCTTTAACATCGCTAGTATATATTACGTATCAAGGTGTTTTTGTAGTATTAAACGACCAAATCCAAGATTCCTCTTGGATTTGGTCGTTTATTCCCGATTATCCATATCTCTGGCTATATTTCTGAAAATTTCAAACCGAAATCAATCGCTATTAGTGAAGAGAAAATATTACTTACAATGCTTACTATGGTGCCCTTAAAGGTAGCTGAGCTAATGATAAAACTTTTAAATGATAATTTTCATTGCATTATCAAGGCTCAAAAAACCTACACTGAATAGATGCTCTATCTTTGATTTTAAGCCAAAATCGGTCATTCATGACCAAGATTGATTAAATTTGACTGTACTACACTTTTCATCGATACTGAAGAGAATGCAATGGAATAATCACTAATAGTAGAAGGGTCTTTTAAGATGAGTGTTGGTGGAAGACTTTCCTTGTTAGGTTTAGGTGCGATCGCAGTATTAAGCCATGGATTAATAGCTAAGTCTGCCCTCGGCTCCGTTGCTGATGCTGGTACACAGCATCAGCAACCAAGTCAATCATCGACAATACTGGCAAGTACCCCGGCAACAGCTCCAACAGCAACACGCCCAACAGAAGAAGACCTCGAAGACCCTCTAAAGTACTGTGCTGCTGTTTTTAAAGATGTAAATCAAAATAACCTCGAAAATAGAAGAGTAGAACTCTTTTACTATCGAAACGCGGAAAATGTGGTCAACTTGATAAACAGATTCTTCTTCGAGGCACAGCGTAAGGATGATCCCCCAACAATGGGCGCTTCCGAAATGAATAAGAGTGATTCTCCAACAGAACAGCAGGATCCAAAGAAATTTATAGGATGTGCAGCCCAGTTACCAGTAAACTCACTTGTCAATCCCGTTATCGAGGATAATCCTAATACGGACACCGTCGAATCTGGAATTGATTTTGGACGTGGAGTTGGCCAAGGGGGAGGCAATGTCATACTGCTGCGTGGTGATGAGGACTACGTTAAGCTTGCCCACCAATTAATTGCACCGCTTGACCTTCCTTTGCCTGGGATTGATTTACAACTGTGGGGAGTGCAAATTTCCAGTGATAACCCTGATAAACTTGCCAAGGTAATGGTGGATGTCCGGGGGCAAATTAGTCAAACTCAGCAGTTAGTTCAAAATACGTTTAGGCTACTTCAATTAGAAGCTCAAGAAACATTATCCCTTGGTCTTCAATATCTGGAGCAGGAAAAATTGCCCCCGGACATCATTCCTCTTGATCCTGCTTTTTTAGCGGTTGCTAATTCTCTAGGATATAGAAATGCGTTGAGCAGTGCTCGTCGCCTATCAATCTTAGATATTTTCCTAGTGGGTAAGGTTGTCAAAGATCCTGCTGTATATTACAACGCCCTATACAATGCGATTGTAGATGGGAAAATGGAAAATGGGCGTTTTGTAACCTCAGATAAACGTTTACAGCCTTATTATGACATCGTCAAGCAAACCGGTCGCCCACCTTTTGAAAGGGTTTTTCGTTCCCAGGGACTCAAGCCAAAGTGTGAGGCATATAACCCAGACAATAAGTGCGAGATGTGGACATGGGTAGAACTTTATCCAGATTCAGTAACCACTCTTGCTAATGCCAATCGCATAACAACCTTAGAATTTGCATTTCACTATGCTGATTTTTCATCTAGCCCCAGAGACTATAATCCTGCCGAATTGCAACGAACATCTGAAGTTTTAAATAGTGAGGTACGACACTTTACTAATTTATTGCAGCAAGATATTGAGGAATTATTCGTTCGACCTACCCTAACTAATGTTCAACAACGAGTTTCTCGTAGTAGGTCGGTTTCTTTTGCTCAAGTCGGACGAACAACCATAGCTACTCTAAGTGGTGTCAAGACTGACATTATATCGCAGTCAGAGAATATTTTTGATGTTCCCGAACAACAACAAACATTCGAAGAGTTACTAAAAAGAGCCAGATTAATTCAAAACTCGATTAGTCCATTTATACCTAATGAAGTATTAGGTGCATCTGCATTGAATGCTTTGGTTGGTGAAGAGACACGCCCCATAACAACCATTGGAGCAAGTGTTGGTCCATTGCCTCTGTCAGGGCTAATTGGGTTAATTGCTGCATTTTCGTCGGCACAAGGTTCAACGCCTACAGAAATAACGACTGGGATTAATTTAAGCTTTACGCCAGGAGTTCTTCGTGACTTGAATTCAGCTGAACTAAATATTGATTTAAAGGTAGGTGATCCTGCGTTTTCCTCAACAGCTGATGAAAATGCAATTAAAGATAGGGACGACATTACCAGAGTAGGTATACATGAAGTTCAAACAACAGTTTACACTCAAGCTTTAGACTTTTTCGATCTTTCCACATTTACGAATCAAGCAACCTTAAGTGGTGGACGAGCTTATTTCCCGGTTGTGGGCCAGCTTTGGCGAGCCATTTTTGGTGATACCCCGGTGCTAGGAGACCTATTCAGCTACCAAAGAGGACCTCAGACGGTACTTCATGAAAGTCTATTGCTCACCAACTCGTTTATCACTCCAACTTCATTGGGTTTAGGACTTTTGTATCCAATTTCAGATGAGTCCTTTTATCGAAAAGGAGAATATTGCGTTAGCAAGGTTATTCTAGGTAAGTACTTAGAGTCACTTGGGTTTAACTCAACTCGATTAAATACTCCTAATTCTTACGAGCGACTGGTCTTTGAAATGCTTAGTAATGAAGAAAAGCAGCGTTATCTTGCTGCTAACGACCGTTATCTTACTGACGACGATAAAATGATGCGCTGCAACCCAGAAGAGAACTCTAAATAGTCTATTTCCATTTGTAAAGTTATTGGCATCAAGGAGGAAAAATAAAAAATGGACTACTACAGGTTTTGGAGCTTGTTGGGATTGGGGGCAATACTGACACTAAGCAGTGGCTTAGCTGCAAGGCCTGTTAACGGAGCGAGTCTGCTTGCCAATACAAAAGAGCAAGTAGCTTCAAAAGAGCAAGTACAAGACCCTTGTTCGCGTCTTAAAGATATCCCCCTAAGCAGTCATGAAGAAGGGGATAGACTTGAAAGTAAGAGAATAGATCTATCTTATTATCGAAATGCAGATGAGATAGTTAAGCTAGTAAATGCGCTGCTTGTCAACGAAAAAGGCTGTGCCAAACATCTCATTGAAAATGAGATTCCTCCATTAGGACAAGTATCAAGGGAGCAGCTCTCAGTTGGACGTGGTGGTGGCAACGCTATATTATTGCAAGGTACTAAAGATTACATTGATCGAGCTTATCGATTGATTGCACCACTTGATCTCCGCTTGCCTGGAATTGACTTGCAACTATGGGGGGTACAAATTTCAAGCGAGAAGCCCGAGAAGTTGGCTGAGGTCATGGTTGATGTACGAGGCGACATTAGTTTAACTCAACAGCTAGTGCGCAATACCTTTGATATATTACAGTTAGAAGCTTTGCGCACATTAGCAAAAGAAGCATTAGTTTTAGAACCAGGTCAACAGCCACGTCCGCTCCCAACCCTTGATGAACATGGTTTTCTAGAAATAGCAAAATCTATCGGGTATGAACATGCGCTAGCAAATCCTCGACGATTATCACTCTTGGATATTTTTTTGGTGGCTAAGGCTGTAAAAGACCCTGAACAATACTATCAAAACCTATACGCTAGTATCGTAGATGGGGAAATAGTCGATGGCCGTTTTCAATCCTTTGATGCACGCTATCAGCCCTATTTTGATGCTATGCGTGAGGTCGATCGTCCTCCATTCGAAAGAACTTTCCGGGCGCGAGGTCTTAAACCTAAATGTAAGCTAGAAAGTTCGGATGATAGCAAGTGTGAGATTTGGAGTTGGATACCAGTCGATTTTGATGAAGATGAATCAGTCAACAGTCCTGCAGACTTTGACAGTATCAATGCTGTAAAACGTCTTAACAATACAGACCGTCAAACAACCTTAGAATTTGCATTTCAATTTGCGAATTTTCTGTCTAATCCCAACGGGTTTGCCCCTGCTGAACTCCAACGAACTGCTGATAACCTTAATAGCGAACTACAGTCTGTTAGTAATGCATTTCAGCGTGATATCGAAGAATTATTTGTAGGGCCCACCTTGACAAGAATCCAAGATAGAGTGGCTCAAACCAAGAGTGTCACATTTGCACAGGTTGGCAGAACGACAATTTCAACACTTAGTGGGGTGGAGACCTCAGTGAAATCTAGATCGCGGAGTTTAGTGGAAGTTGCGCCAGAACCAAGAAGTTTGAACATGATACTTGCTGAGGCCGAGACGCTCAGCGACCAGATTGATGAGTTTATACCTGATGAAGAAACAGAAGATGCATCACAAACAGAGAATGATCCATCAACAAATACTGATGGGTCTCTTGAAGGTTCATTATCTTTGTCAAGGATAATTGGTTTAACTATCGCTTTAACAAATCAAAATCTTGTTCCTGTTATAGTTGACACTGGTACTAATTTAACGTTTACGCCAGGTGTCTTACGTGATTTAAACTCTGCCGAACTCAATATTAATTTAACCGTTCGTGATCCTAGTTTTACTTCAACAGGATCAAATAATGATGAGATTTCGCGAGTGGGTGAGCAAATTGTAAATACAACTGTTTATACCCAAGCATTAGATTTCTTTGATCTCTCCACATTTACAAATCAAGCCCTTTTAGACGGAGGCCGAGCCTACTTTCCGATAGTAGGCGAGCTCTGGCGAGCAATCTTTGGTAATATACCAATTTTTGGAGAATTATTTAGCTTTTCTAGAGGTCCTCAGATCGTACTTCATGAAAGCCTCTTACTTACCAACTCATTTATCACACCAACAGCTTTAGGGACTGGACTGCGTTATCCAATTGAAGATCCAGCTATGTATCACCCCGATAATTTACCTTGTATGAAGCGTAAGCTGTCTGAGTATTTAAGGGCCTTGAATGTTGAAGCAAATCCCATACCCCCGTCCTCTTGCCCATAGGCAAGAGGACAGTATGGGAAGAAAATTTTCTCACACCACTCGTAAAAATTATTTTTTCATTGTCCATAATACCTGAAACTTTATCTATTGAAAGATAACTGGGTTCCCACTATAAATCAGTCAATGTCCTAGTAATTTCAAACACAGTATCAATATCATGGTGAATTTTATTCCCATTTCTGAAGGCTCAAAAATCAAGATTGCTTTTCATCACAACCCCAAAGGGGTTATTCAATTTATTGGTGCCTTCGTTTTTGGATCTTTTCCACAACGTCCATACCAATTTCTCTTTGAACAGCTTTATGAAAAAGGCTATTCAATAATCGTATATCCCTTTCCATTTAATCCGATTAGCTTTCAGCACTGGCCCGTTGCAATCCAGATATTGATAGATCTCTATGAAGCCCGTGTCGAAATTATTAAAAAACTGGTATGTGATGAAGCACCTGATCATCAATTAAATTTTTATGCAAATGATGCCAACTATTATTGGTTAGGACATAGCTTAGGCTGTAAATATATTCTGTTATTAGAAATACTCAGCAACAGAAAAAGAGATTCTCAGCAAAGAACAAAAGTAATCAAATCATGCCTGATAAAGAGAGCCTCGTCTAATATAGATGAGAGTATAAAGGAAGCAGAAGATAAAAGAAAGTGGGCTGAAAGTGAAATTACAGGCCTACTTAATAAGCCATGCTCATTTCACCCCTTTATTAGAGGTCAACCCAGTTTGTTACTAGCACCTGAAATCAATAACACGGTTCAGTTTTTTGGTATCCGCATCCATCCATCTGCTCTTTGGGGCTTTCCAAATCGAAAGGAAACACAGTGTTTGATTTGCGGCAGCACCACATTGTTTAAACTGATGGGGATAATTTCCTTTACCCTTGACGGTATTTCCAGGGATGATGTTTCCTTCTTAAATGAACAGTTAAAAAGTCGAGACTCTGGACATTTAATACATGAGTCTTTTTTAGGTTGGCACTTTGAACCGCATGGAACTTATATAGAGTATTTAGCATCCTCCATAGATTCAAGCTTCCAAGCACTCAGAGTATGCTCCAATCAAGGAGAGAACCTCACTCTTTAGGGATAGTATAAGACCCAATTTTCTTGATTCCTCAAGTCTTGTAGCAAAGGTAAAATCATGAGCAAGATAACGGATGCCAATGTCTATGACATGATCATAGTAGGTTCTGGGAATGGGGCATGTGGCTTTCTAAGTAAATATTTGGATAAGGATGATCTGAGCTCAAAGATCCTTGTATTGGAGGCTGGCAAAGCGTTTTTTGATACGAGTGATATTACTCATCAAAACAACTGGGCGAAATCCTACGCTGAGGGAAAGATTTTACAGCTGCATAATGCCCAAACAGCTGATGATATTCCTATCATTTCGGGATGGGCCTGTACCATGGGCGGTGGCGGCTCCATCAACTATGCAATGATGTACGAGTCATCGCATTGGTTAAGTAGACATATTGGTAAGGACGTAGCCTACTGGGATAAGCTTAAAGATGAGTTAGGTGCCAAGCTAAATTGCATTGATTGCATTGATCCCGAGAAGCAAAATACCGAGCTTACTCAGCAAATTCTTCGGACAGCAGCATTAGAAGGGTTTAATCCCCCAAATCCCCACCATTACAGCCGAGGAATTCCCAGTTATCAGGACTTCCCCCATGATACGTCCAATCAACTTTACCTATTTGCAACTCCATTTAATAGATTTGGTCAACGTACCCATAGTGGAGTTTCGCTAATTGATTGGTTTGATAAGCGCATTGAGCTAAAAACACAATGCCAGGTAACACAATTAGAATTTGAAGAGAATAAAACAGGAGAATCTCGATGTGAGGCTGTTCATGTAAAGTATACAGGTAAGACAAAAGCTAACAGTGCTACTAAGTTCCTTCTGAGTGAAACGGGACGAGTCATTCTTTGCGCAGGAGCAGCTACACCGAGGCTTTTAATAAGTCATAGAACCAAGCTGAACAATTATGAAATCGGTAAAGATGCCAGTGATCACATTGCTATCCCGTTAGGTATCTATCGCCTCAAAAAGAAATTGCACGTCACACCAGAGGCAGTTGTTGAGCAGGAAATACCTCTCACCTCTAAAGATAACTATATGCCTGTTTTTGCGACAACTGTCTGGCAAGCAGAGCAAGACAATGGGTCAGAAAATAGAATAGTTTGTACCATAGAATTCTTTGCCGGTAATTTTGAAAGACTCTGGTATTTTGTCTCTCATCTCTATCTGGCATTTTTATTACTTAATTGCATTAAAAGGTGGATGATCCAATCACCTCGTCTGTTTGATGCGTTGAAGCGAATAAGGCTTACTATTGAGAAATCAAATACCATCTTTAATCTAGGAGAAGAGACTGAGCTAATCACTGCGATTATTAAATTTAATCCTGCTGAAGAGGGTGAATATTTATCTGACAACAATCGCATTAATCTGAACTTCTTTAAGACAAGTGATAGAGATACCTCATCCAATCAAGATAAGGAAGTCGCAAAAAAAGTGATAGCTGAGCGAGTACTTCCTCTTATGGATAGGCTAGGTGATAAGCCTCCTTGGCTCATTCGATTAGTGCTACGGGTTATGAGGATTCCCTTTGAAGAAAATCAGATCAATACTTATCTAAAATGTTATAGTAAGAACTACCTATTATCACAGCAGCACATGGCAGGTGGCTGTTTATTTGGTAAAGCTATTGACAAAGGGCTAGATGCTCCTCAGGCAACGGGTAAAGTTAAGGGAACAAACAATGTCTATGTAGCAGATTTATCAGCCTCTCCCCTGCCTCGCATTAGTCCTCAAATGACTGCCTATCTAATAGGCTTTCATGTAGCTACACAGCTGAGCGAGACTTAGCTCGACTTTATCCAAACATTGGGGTTGACTGGAGTTTAGACAAATAATCTCGTCAAGAGCGATCTACCATTGAGACAGATCACTCCATGGGGGAATCTGGGAAAGCACTACCAATCTCAGATGTCATGAAAAGTGTTGCTGAACTTCAAAGATTTCGCAAGGGTGCCTACGGGTTGCTAGGCAATGGACGAGATGCCTTATTTGACCTGATGGATGCCGTCATCACCAGTCGAAGCGTGCCCAGCTTTGCGGAACTGTCGCTGTCACCGGTGTTTCGCCGTCAATGGTCAAGCCTCTACAAAACGCTTGAGCGCAGCGAGTCGTCTGCCGACACATTGATGCGGCTTTACACAGACTACTTGCCGAAGGGAAAGCGACTCGTGTTAGCTGGGGATCATACGGCCTGGTCACGTCTGTGGTCACCGACGTTGAAAGAGCGCACCTATGAGCACCAACCGGCCTGGGCTCCGGGCTCAAAACCAGTGACCTTGGGTCAAGGGTATAGCACCTTAGTCTGTGTCCCCGAGCTGTCAGGCAGTTGGGCACTGCCGTTACGCCATGAGCGGATTACCAGTTTTGAGAGTCCCCTAGAAAAAGCGACGGTTCAACTCAAGCAAGTCTGTCAGGCCATGGACGAGCGACCATTGTCATTATGGGATGCCGAATATGGGTGCGCCCGCTTTGTCCAATTAACCGCAGAGGTTGCGTGCGATAAGTTGATGCACCTGCGTGTGAAATGTCAATTACATAGGCGACAAAAAAGGAAGGGATTAGGGGGTTCATTCTGACCATTTCTCATGAGTTTAAAAAGTATTTTTTCAAGTCATCATAGAACGCTAGTTTCGATGATTTATCCCAGGAGATCGCGCCAGAGCGTCGATGACAATTATCGAAACGGTCGCATCATACCCTTCATCGAGTGTCCTGGTGACGCCTCGATTGCTCCCTATCCCAGGAGTTCAGTGGGATTATGGTGTGGGATGAGCTGAGACTTTATGCGGGTGACGATGGGGCGTTAGCCGAGCGTTGAGCAGCGGCCTGTTTACGAAAACTTTGAGCCTGAAACTCAAAAATGGTGGCATGGTGCACCAGCCGGTCAATGGCGGCAACGGTCATCATCGAGTCGGTAAAGATAGTATCCCACTGACTAAAGGGCTGATTCGCCGAGATCATCACACTCTTTCGTTCATAGCGATGGGCAATGAGTTCAAACAGAACTGAGGTTTCCACATCAGACTTTTTGACATAGCCGAGATCGTCAATGATGAGGAGATCGTAGCGGTCAAGTTTGG
>ERZ1740072.869-NODE-869-length-11896-cov-7.983870_pt1 | contig 11896 bp, 10 predicted proteins | sample MGYA00581733_ERZ1740072 | MGnify/ENA primary metagenome ERZ1740072 (study PRJEB43018, sample SAMN04849741) | marine metagenome | isolation source: floating plastic debris | place: Pacific Ocean | collected 2008-08-30 | study: EMG produced TPA metagenomics assembly...
AAATTTTTGACGTTACGTCATGCCATGTAGCGCAACTTTACGTCAATTGGTATTTTCTTGGGGTATTGCGGCTTCATGTATAGCAAAACCAATGTAGTAGTGCCAGCTGACAGGTTCTATTCGCACCATGTCCGCAGCTTGGTCACCTCGTTAATAGGTGTTGTAGAAGGAGCAAAAATTGTCACACAAATTTGAAACTTGCCGAGTGTGGTCACTAACAACCGTACAAAATATCCCTGATAAACTTTTGGCCTAATTGTATTTGTTTACCTCTATAGTCACAGCGAAAGTTGAACTAAAATTTGAGGTAGTCATTGATATATGACATAAGGTGCTGTGTGAAGCAAATAAATTACTAATAAATTAATAAAACAATAGGCTAGGAAGTATTTTGAGCCGAAGTGTTTTTCTCATGTGTCTGTGTTCACATGCTGCAATACCCCCATGAAAATACCAATCGACGCTACGTTGCATTACATAGCATGACACAACGTCATAAATTTATTCAAATCTTGCATTTCTGAAATCTATGAGTCAAGGGCTTCCAAATGGTATATAGATTGTCCAGATCAGTTGATATCTTGGAGGAAGTTATAAATTAAAAATTAAGCAAGTACATGTATGAAAAAATCAGAAATGTGAAATTTAAATCAAATTGTGTCATCAGCGATATTGCGAAAACAGAAGGTGCAGGGTTTTTTACTATTTTTATCGCAATTTGATGACTATTAAAATGGATGCATTCATATAACTTACTGAAATTTAGCTAAATTTAACTTTGAGTACGGCAATATTATATTACTCTATTTACATTTTGGAGTACATCTGACTTAACAATTCCTACGTGGGAAGTAGTATAATTAATATCGATTTTACTCTCTCTACAAACACATCAAGTCAGGCCCTTAAACAATTGGCCCGGCATTTATTCACAAATGCTATCAAAATGCAAACAAACCTGAAGCTAGGGATTCAAATATCACTATATTAAGTGTAATAATATTGTGGCTAATATTTGTACTACTAGAAGAAGATTGATGCGTTTAGCTACTCATGGCATTTAGCCAGCCAAGTATAAATTACCGTAACGGCAAAAATGCATGCCAAATGAAGTCAAAAAACTACAAACAAACACACAGGTCCGTAGCCTCATTTACTACACTTGCTGGGCTAGGTAAATACGACCAAAGTTGCAACGGGTTTTCCAAAACAAAATGTTGCCCATAGGCCTATACATAATCGTCAAGAAAATTGTTGCAGTTGCAGCCATTTAAGTACACACCCGATTGGACAAATTTTGTATTTGTTTATTACATCCAGTAGTAGTGTGTTAGGGTGAGGGCCCCACTAGTAATTAAACAAAATCCGACTCACTGTTTGCGTCGTTGACAGCCAGTTATGGTTGAAGCCAGCCTTGAGGCTGAAGCACAGATGATATATCCTGCAGCTTGCCAGCAGCAGTAACATCACAGAGGGTGTGACGTAGAATACAATGTCCTGGAAACACGGCGATACATCGGGATAGCTCACGCGATCCCATAGAACCGAGTTCTGAAAAGTAGAATATATTGCAAATAATTATTGCCAAGTCATTCAGACCAAGCCAATGCCTAAGAGGCAGAGTTTCAGTGGTTCATTCGTTAAACAACTTGTTGTGAGCCGGTTGCTGTAATATTATGACCTTAGGTTGATGTTCCCTGACCAATCCATACCGAACGCAAGCTGTCAGTCAGCAAATTGGAGAACTCCTCATATACAAGCCCATGCATGCAAAGCAAAGATCTCGAATAAATGAAAGGGGGTAAAAGCAGGTAATTTACTCCTGTGAAAGGCAGGTAATACACACAACAAGTGAAGAATGGTCAGCTACATTCATGAATGGTTATGCCGACAACTGACATACACCTGTTTATCTACACCCTTATGACCACGCAAAATTAGAATTATCCTGAATAACACTTACAAAGAAAGGCTCGCCACACAACTCTAATCCTGTCTCATTCATCCTGAGAGCCTGTTGTTGTCCTACAGAGAGTGGCATTCACTCCAGCGCAGAATATCTCGCAGACCTAAAAGTTTTATATACATTTTAAAAAAATATTGTAAAATGTTCTGCATGTGAATCGATTAAGTGCGTGCCAGACACAGTATTTTGAAACTGTTGATGCCATGAAGTTAACCGAATCTTACCAGTAATTTTTATTGGCATCGATGTTCATCAAAATCTGTTGTAAATGATTTGTCAGGTTGACCTATACTCTATCCAAATAAACTTGAGTTTGGAGATTTAATGTACAGTGTACAAAATAAAGCATGCACAAATCGAGATGCGACTGTGAAAACTGACTTAACCACTCACCTGGTGCTGGTCCAATATTATATGCTACACAAGTCCAATAATTTTCCGTTGGGAGTATTTATATCATACTTCTTACATCAGCAAAACTTTCCAGAGGAAAGAATGCTAGACCATGAATATCTGTGGTCTCAGACAGATTCTTTAAGTCTAGACACAAAGCCAGTTCACTCAACATAAATAACTGTAGCCAATCAATAAGCAGCGTAGTGCACACGGAAACACAACGGAGCTTACATTAACGGTTCTGTGAGATATCAATGGGGTTTAAGTTGCATCACTACCTGCTACGAATTGCAATCGAAAATCAAGGAATTGCTTTTTGATCATTATTACAGATCCATCCCCCTTTATTTATATATTCACATAAAGATATTATGCATATCGCATAATTCCTATCGTTTATAATTAATGAGGACATGAAAAATACAAAAAAGCCAGAGCAATACCTCCCAATGAAATGTAAACAACATGAGCATGCCATTTAGAGACAGATGTTTACGAGCTATCAAATGTCAGATCGGGTTCCATTCAGTCAATTTGGACTTTACAAGTATTGAAAGCGCTGGCTGTCTAATGGCTATCTATACCTACTGTATATATTGCCAGTCTTATGATCATGTCTGCATTCTAACGATGGATGAAACGGGAAATCAATATTCTGGACCTTGGAGCATTCACCATCTCAAGATAACTTCTGGCATTGGATCGGTTAAAAAAGCGTGTTACTCGACACAATACAGAATTGCTGCAAAAACTACTGGGGCACTACTGCAAAACTTGCCGTAAACAGCAAATCAAGAACATGTTACTGCAGATCTGACATATTGCAACCTAACTGATGCTGAAAACAGCGCTTGAAAACTGAGGCCAGAAATGATTTCAACATCCTGACATCTACTAGAGTAATTATTATTTTGACATAGTCTGTAATCATCTTTTATGGTTTTGGAGTTGTCGGTCTCATGACAAGGGGTAGAAAAATCGGAAAAACCAGGACGCTGATTCAGGAAATGAAAAACTAAAACACACGCCTGTTCAAAGTCTCCATACCTGTGAGGCCGTGTAGTGGGCTTTTTCTGAGCGGGTCATGGGACTATTTTGTCAATAGAGTACAGGAGCACCTGTGATTGGATGCCCTTCCTAACACCACTTGACGGGATTCGTACCTACAGCCTATTGACCATAAGCCAGAAACTCAATTCACTGGGCCTGCTGATTATGGAACGCATGATCTTTACTTGTGACCAATGAAATTTTATACCCTCTTTCTAACCAACACCCAGCAAATTGGACTAAAACTGCTACAAAATGACCTCCACAGTTTGATAATACTGCCAGTAAATCTGTAATGCTGTCATAAGCTGCAGTACTACATACACTAAGACTTGTTATACAACCTTTCATAAATGTGCGCCTGTGTCGAAAAGATTCGAATCTTCATTTATTTTACAGACATGGGAGTTATATGACATCAGAGTACAAAACAATATATCTCACCTCTCTTTCTGTGTTTTTTTTCAACTTTACCAGTTCTGTCGATTGTACCAAATTCTGCTCTCAGGCATTAATGTACGGGAATGAATTGTGTAGAGCATTTACTGCAGATGGCAAGGATCGGGTGTTCCATCAAATAATGATTTTGCACAGAATAGATCAGCACCTTATAGCATTGATAAACTCACTAAAAAACTCAACCAACCACAACCAATGCTAAATGGTACGGATCTTAAAGCGGCACATCACTCAAAGGTGCTCCATACTCTAATGTACCATCATGGTTTTGAAACTAAATCAGTCACTACAGCCAGTTAAAATCACCACTTTCCACGCTTGCTCCAATCTTTAGGCTGCCAATGCAGAGCTTTCGGGTCGATTCTTATCTTGCGTCGACTCATGCTCTTGGCGTGTGTGTCTCGTACTTCTTTTGACATGGTTAAGACATACTGACCCTTGAAGTAGATGATTAGATTCAGATGTTGTAAAGTGGAGATCACATCTTCCTTCTTTATACTGGTGATCTCGGATATCTCACTACAAAGAAAACAACAGTTTAGCAAGATTCCTAGCAACGGGTACCTGAGCAGGGTGTCATACATGTTGTATTTAGTAGACCAAACAACAAAGCACAAAGCCTTACTTATGTGGTCTGTGAGGAGTTATATCCAATATTGTTAATACGTAAACCTTCTGCAGTTATGACAGAAAATGCAAAACATTATAGCCTATGACAATGATTTTCATACCAGTTTTCAAATTCATGAATATGGAGGTTAAGATTCCCACGTTGACATGGGTTTTGTACGTATGAAATCATCAGTTCCTATGATATATGACGTCATTCGATCAGATGAAGTTCACCCATTTGTAAACAAACCCGAAAAATGAGCTTTTGAGGTTGGCCTCTAACATGGGGCGGTGACGTCACATACATATAGACGTTCACGTTCAGGTAAACGTCTATCTAAACCTCCCTAATATTGCAGTCAAATTTGGTTATTGGTGTAAACGTGTGATGGTAAGCAGCATAAAGTCTTCTCGTGTACAATCTTACTTGATTGTTATAGCAGGCCTCTCTCCTGGCTCACTGGGCTTCATACCGATCAGTATCTCCAGTATCGTCTGAGACCAGTAACTTCTATATGATAATAGCCCGAGATCTGACAGAGGCTTCTCTGGTGAGCCCGTCTTACCCTCAACCTTCGATAGCTCATAACCTACAAATAAAGGCAGGATTACATAAGATTCAACACAACTTGTGTACAAAAGTGGTATTGTAGACAAGATAAAATAAAAGAGAAAACAGCTGCTATAGCATGTAAATCTCCCCTCGATTTCTAATACATAGAGGACAAAACTCTTAATTTTCCAACTTACAGTTACTAACCCTGATGAATTCTCAGAGGACAGAAGACTACATGTATATATGTGACTATGTGTCGAATATCGCAGCCTATTGACAAATTCATATGCGCCTTAATAAAAACGGGAAGAACTGAGCTTAGCAAGCTGTTCCCCTTAAAACTGCAAATAGCATGCGAATTAGATACTGTGACTTCATTTTGTCTTTTGTTCCCCTTTACGATCATACGTTCAAGGGTCAAACTACCAAACTCAACACTACAAGAAGCACTAATAATGTACATGTACTTACTGAATTCAATGAGAAGTTTGCCGTATCCTTTCCTCTGTATCTGAGGCAATGTGAGAATACAGGCTACATTATAATCTTCAGATGATTCCTTTTCCTGTAATAAAAGCGAGTTTATCGCAATCATGCAGGTCATCAGAAGGAGGCTGTGATAATATGACAAGTATCTATCCCCCGTCTATTGTTAAGTTCTATCAGACATCCGGAATTTTGTTTATGTCTCAAACTTAGCTGCGTGGGGATTATACGGCACCCATGGTTTGGTGCCGCCGCCACTGACCATATAATATGCACACCACATACTGCGAATGTGAAATCATATTTGAGTATGTACATTGCACCACGTGGTATTGTATCATATCATATCATAATTACCTTGGAGAAGTAGCCTAGAATATGATGGCCTCTGGTATCCGACTCACACATCACATAAAACAGGAATGGGTCTGTGTCATAATACAGTGTCTTATGATCCAGAAATAATTTAGCCAGCAGACATAGGTTTTGGGCATAAGCCTACAAAATAAAGGGAAAATTCTACTCACTCAAAGTGAGCCTGGCTAACTGACATTTAATGTATATAATCAGGGAAATTCGGTGATAAGCGACACTCTGCTTGTTTCATTTAAATTTTTGGTTTGCTGGCATGTCAACAAACAGCTGTATACCTGTATGCAAATAATATTATAGCAATCTGTTGGTTGTTCTAATTGGTAAAAAATAAGACGCTTACTACTCAAACAACAAGTGATAGATCACCTGACAACACTGCAAATCTCCATAAAAATTAGGGGTTATGGCATCGCGAGAAGACAATTCATGAAAAGTAAACTTATTAATATTAAGTAAATTAATTTAATATCATACACAAAATTTACTGAAAACCAGCGCTGTATATTATATTACAACATGATATTTTTCTACATTTATCTCAGGGTTCCCATAAATAAGTTAATAAAAACTTACTAACATACACCTAGCTATATGAACATTACATACAGATGAGGGCTACCGAACAGTAACTTTGTTGAGTGGTCCACCCTTCAACCAATCAGTTTCCTAAACTATAAAACGTTGATTTTCGATAGCATCGCATTGGTAATGTTATGGGAATTACAGAGACAGAATTAATTGAATACAACATTGGCTTACTCCTCTATTCGGATAAAAAATCGTTGGCACAGTACTGACATTATTACTCACCTTGTGTTTCCTGCCATCTATCTCAAAGAACGATATACAGCCCTTCCTGTAGATTTCGTTACCAGGTGGGTGCCGCAGTAGACATTTACTGAGATGTCTCTTCAAGCATGTTCGACTCTTCAAATACTTCAAGCAATATTCACACAGATACAGCACAGGTAACTCCGTCAACTCCTGGAAAACATAATAGTACACAATTGAATACACAACTTAGCAACACAGAATGTCCATTTTTATCAAGGTTGGTAATAGGACAATATTCCAGGAGAATCATATTATATTCCAGGGGCGAAGCTAGCAGTACTTGTATGTATGCATATAATAGGGTATGCTTGATACCGTGGTTGACACTTGACAGTAGGCGAGTCACCTGGTTTGACAGCTTTATGGTCCGTTGCATCAGGAAAGGCAAGCCAATATCAGTTTGATACTGATGGTGGAGGATATCTGTAAATGGCGATTTTAGGTACTTTCTTCATAGTATTAGTACATGGAAGATGTACCAATATTGTTAACATATAAATACAGTATATGGTCAAAATGGTCAGACTCCAAATCTGATGGAGTTGGGACAGAAGACCTTTGACGACACCATCCTTTTGGGAAAATAAGCACTTAAACGCTAAGCCACCACTACTGAAACTTAACACCGGTGTCCACCTGCCTCACCTCAATTTGCAAAGCCGTTAAATGGAAATGCCTCGTCCCCTCATGGTAATCACTACTAAAAATAATCCATTTAAAATTTCTCATTTGTTTCAATGTGAAATGAAAGCTGCTCCATCTTAATTCTTATTTTTCAGCCCCAGTAACCACAAAAATTAGAGGAAATTTTTGTGAATTGTGAAATGAGGCCTACCTCTTCACACTTTCCATTAAATTTGGCCACAGATCTAAAGTCAAAGTTGCGCTGGCTTCAGACACTGCCGTATACTAACCTGAGGGTAGGGACTAAAGTACCAGGGTTTTATTCTGTATTTGCCGATTTCTATCAGCTCAATATTCTTCATTCTGGTGACAATATCGTGTGTGTCATGATGTGCTGACATACTACCTGTCTGACGAGGCGCTGAGGGTAACCCATCTTCTCCTTCCTGACTCTCTGATGCCGCCTGAATAACAACAAGTATTTTATAATGATACACATTTTAGGATATGTGTCAAAATTTTAGTACACATGCAAACTGTTTGTTAAAATAACTAAGCATGAAACGGGTTATTTTAGGTGCTTAGCCTCCAAATTACATGGAGTTATTGGCACCCACGATCAAGTTTTGTTAGTGGGCTTCACTTGCTCCACTGGACTAGTGGATAGTAGTTGAGTAGGCCTACCATTTATGATGGCGTGGAGATTCCCCTGAAGGGGCATGTCACCCACATTCTCACCATGCAATTTGAAAATAACTTATTTTAGGATATTAGAGAGGTTTAGATTCCCACGTTGACGCGAGTTTTGAACGCGTGACATCACCAGTCCCTGTGTAATGTGACGTCATGCGTTCACCCTGACGTTCAGACGTTCGAAACAAACCTGAAAACAGAGCTTTTGAGGTTGGCCATGACGTCACATTCATACGTTCACGTTCAGTTAAACGTCTATCTAACCCTCCCTATTAACATGACCAACTACTTAACGACCTGTAGTTTTCTTACCGGCATTGCAGGGCTTGGGATGGGTGTCACATCAATTTGGCTGACAGCCACGGACAACGTCTTATTCAATAACTTCTACAACAGCAAACAATCAATGTACTTAGCCCACAACTTTGGCACATGCATAGAATCTTTATGCACCGAAACATATTCAAATGTCCAGTATCAAAATGCAAAAAAAGAATTGAATTCAACATGCTTAGTATAGATGTGAGAACAATTTAGAACCAGTTCTATCAAAGAAGTCTTTGATATGTAAATTCTCATTCAAATATACCCTTCGCTTAAAATTCATATTCGAATAAAATACCCTCGAAACATCAGCAGAAAGTGGATACATAAAGGCTAGACCTGCTGACTTGGTGTTCGCAAAATGACGCCAACTCACTATCGGTAAAGTAATAGTCAGGATAATATTTGTGCAGTAATTTCACCTTTGACACTACTTTCATGTATAGCCTAATAATGTTGCAATTATTTAGTGCTAAGCCCTGAGAAGTTGCCGAGTAAACTTTCCTGAGTCATGAGCAGGTATAATTTAAACCCTGACCTTACTATCATTCATTGATTGTCAGTCAATGAAAAGGTCAAGCTGACATCAAATTTCAATTGGCCTGAAGACATGAAATTAGTCCACGGGTATACAATTGGTCATGGTCATATCATATCATGCAATGACTCTTACATCATCCACTTTCTTCTTCTTGTGGGGTGGTCCGCCTCGCCTCATCTGACTAGGTGTTGGGGTAGAGCACTGGGAATGCTCCCCTGTCGTTGGGCTGACCGGACGAGACCCAGGTGCTCCGGCACCCTGACCCTTTACAGGAGTCTTAACGTCAACCTTACGAGGCCCCTGCACCTGATCCAACTTCATACGAGATTCGTCCACCCACTCATCCAACCTTTTGTTGACTAAACATGACAAAAGATTCAAATTAGAAGTTTTCGGGGTATTATTTAACATCAAACAAAAGCATTAGGGTAGACAAAATCATTGATTGTCTATTGATTGCAGCGCAAGATGGACTGTTGCACGCTTCTTTTGAAACAGGTTTATCAAAGTGTGAAACAAAATGCACAACTTCACCCAGACAAAATTAATGTGGAATTGTGCCTCAAAACTATATGCTAGAATTCACTGACCCATTGAGGGTTTTAAATGATGTGCTCAAATATATACATGTAGGTATTTATTGTAAATCATCAAACATCAGGGATGTGGAGGCAAGAAGTAAGAGGACTCTTTGATCGCATGTACTTACAATCTTCATAATGTATGTAATATCTGTTCTCACCATTGACTACTTTCTTACTAATTATCTCAGCAAGATCTGAAAAGATAAGAGATAATCATACCGTTACAATGGATGGTGAGTGAGCACTGAGCTCGGCACGCACAGACCAATAAACTTGGCGATAGATCTCAGGCTAATTTTGCTATCGATAGATACATGTGTATCCATAGATATTTGGAAAGCATGGAAATGATAATAAGAATACCATACAAAGCTAACGTTTTAATGCTGGGAAGTGGGAGAATGATTGTTGGCATGAAAATTGAAGAAGGCCAGCTCATTACAAGTGTCAGTTCAGATAATGAACGGGTTGGGGGGGAGGAGCATAAAATCAGTAGACTATTTTTGGATGGCATGTCAATGTGTATTATTGAGTAGAACATATCCGAAATTGGGAGTGCTGTCACTGTGAATTCACCATTAAACGATACATTAGTTCATCCATATGGGCATACAGATCCATAATTATATGTATTTTAATACTGCCACAAATTGGAAAAATTGAATCTGTGTACTGAAGGTGAGTTGCAATAAACTTTAATACATATCTCCTTTATCTGGAGAGCCCAGTCAAGGTCTGTTCACATTTTGGTTAGTTAAGCATAACTTACGATAATCATCTCCATACATGAACTTCACCGGGACCCGATAACCTTCTTCAATAGAATCCATCTTTATTCTAAAAACAGAATCACTGTCATAACACAGTTGTGCACATACCATAAATGCTGACGTGGTCAAAAAGTGGTAGACGCAAGTTTGAATCTTGTTCTATTATGACAAAGCGAGCTGCTTTTACTTAAAGAACATAATTGCATGCCTTAACTATGTACTTGGCATTGCAGTAGAATAGCACAATCTCAAACTGGAGTAGGCCGAGAGTGCAGAGGTATATGAATCAATAAAGGCATCATATCTGGCTAGACCTTCCTGCAATGGCAATGGAGATAGGGTGATGTCTGGATATAAATAAAATGGCAGCGTTACCCACATTTGCGTCATGATCGAGTTGTAGAGAAGAAAGTAAACGTGCCAGTCCACCAGCATGTAAATGCTTCATATGTGTGACCAATCTATCTCCGAACAATTCATGGGAAAGTACTACAAAATTTTTCTTGCCCAGACAGACCATCAAAAATGAGGCATTTTTACAATGGTGAAGTGCCTTCAAACAACACAAAACTAACCAAAAAACTCATGCGAACCAGCTGATCTAAGGCAAACTTTGCAGTTTAGTTTACCTGTGGAACAAACGCGACTGAGACCACAGGAGCAAAGTAGTTGTTTCCTTGAGTTATTATTTTTTTTCATGACAAGGACTGCAAAGAATAGTTGGGTACCTGACTTGACACCTGAACATTGGCAAAACAGATAGTTTTACACAGTTGAGTTAAGTTTCTAGATTAGATGGCTGATCAAAGCAATTCGATGAAGATAATGATGACAACCAGGTTTTGTAGACAAAGGGGTCAAGTATATTAATTAAGTGTTGAATAAAAAAAGTTCCATGCTGAGTGAGTAGTAGTAGTAGTGAGTAGAAGTTGAAATCTAATCTGTTGACATACTGCGCGTGCGCCAAATCTGAGACATGATGAGATCACTGCGAAATTTAGCAGTGTGATTCCGAAGCAATCTGATTGGTCAATGAATGATAAGTTAATCAGGGGAAGGCAATATTAACATAAACAACTTTGCGACATTGCTTTGACATTAATTTCTGGCATCTAATACCAACTTCATCAGTGATCTACATCCAGAGTAGATCACGAGTGTCAGTATGATCTGTTGATGGAAAGTAAGTGAATATATTTTTTAGTTGTCATGTCATCATTATCTAAAAACAACTGTGTAAACTTAGCCTACCTGTCTTGCTGGTATTCAGGTGTCAAGTCAGTTACCCAACTATTCTATTTGCATTCCAATCCTTGTCATAAAAAATACCTATTAACTATCAACATAGCTATCACTCAAGTCAAGGAAACAACTACTTGGTCCTGTCCTGTGACTGACTGAGACATGATGATAAGCCAGGCTACCTGTAAACAATGAACTGGAAGGGATTTTCATTGCTGTGATCAATGGTTATATATGAGCCCTCTTAGGCCAATGGTAAGGATTAAAACATCTCTCACTTTTGATATTTTACTTCTAAGAAAAGAACAACTGTAGCAGCTGCAGGAGAAAAAAACAAAAAATATTTTTAAGTGGTCAAATATATTGGTCTCCCCTGAGATGCTG
>ERZ1740072.870-NODE-870-length-11888-cov-2.797262_pt1 | contig 11888 bp, 11 predicted proteins | sample MGYA00581733_ERZ1740072 | MGnify/ENA primary metagenome ERZ1740072 (study PRJEB43018, sample SAMN04849741) | marine metagenome | isolation source: floating plastic debris | place: Pacific Ocean | collected 2008-08-30 | study: EMG produced TPA metagenomics assembly...
GCAAGGCGACATCGGCGATCAGACACCGGGCGGCCGCTGCGCCCGCGCAGAAATTCACGGTCCAGATCGGATGACCGCCGTAGCATCTGGATCAATGCTGGAGAACCGCCAACGACGAAGTGATTGCCCGAGCGGCGATCCGAAAAGGCGGACACATCCACAACAGTTAGCGGCAAATCCGCAACCTCGGCCGAGTTCTGGATATTGCCAAGTTGCGACCGCTCTCCGCGCAGCCGCGAGGATACGCGCAACACGGCGTCCTTACGGGAAACGATGACCACAAAGGGATCTGGCACAGTTTGGATGTGGCTGAACTGACTGCGGAACACATCGACATTGATGTCTGGCGACATCAGGATCACACCCCGGATGTTGCGCCCGACCCAACCTGGATCGGCGATTTCGAGTTGGCGAAACGTCTCCATCACCAGGGCGCTGCCCATGGAGTGCGCGACAACGATGACGTCCGGCTGATCCGCCGCACGCACAGCCTGCAAGAGTTCAGCCAGACCGTCACGGGCGAACAGGGCGCTGTCACGATCATATTCATAGCCCAACGGGTTGCCCCGGCTTGGCCAGGAATAGCTGACATGCGCCCCCGGGATTTCCAGATCATGCGCCAGTTGCGCCATGCGAAAGGCGGAGTCCGAAAAGCTGTTGTTGAAACCGTGGACGAACACGGTGACTTCGCTGCGATCCGTTGATGATTTTGCAACCGCACCCGCGACGCGCCGGGCAAAGCCGTCGCGATCGGCAAAGGCGCCAAGCTCGGCAAGCGCAAAGTCGCGATCGAGTTTGGGCTTGTCATACCCGTCCGACACGCTGCCCAGATCGCGCCTTGGCGGAATGGAAACCGTCGCTTCCAACAGGTGCAGTTTGGTCGACCGTCCGATCCCGAACTCGCCCGCATCGTTCACGGCGCGGGTCGTCCCGATGAACACGGTTTTGTTCAGGCCATAGTTCAGGGCAGCCGGCACAATCGGCGCAGCAGTTCTATCGCTGCAGCCGACAAGAGCCAGCACACACACCAGAATGGTCCTCCGCATTTCTACACCGTTCAGTTCAGTTGATCAGGATGTACCCGACACTGCGCCGTCCGGCTAGAGGACATAGCGGCTGACATCGGTCGAGCGCGCCAATTCGCCCAAGTGCTGTTCGACAAAAGCAGCATCAACCACGATCTGATCGCCGCCCCGATCCGGCGCGTTAAAGGACAGCTCCTCGAACACACGTTCCATCACGGTGTAAAGGCGGCGCGCGCCGATGTTTTCAACGCTCTGGTTCACTTCCGCCGCAATACGGGCCAGTGCGCGGATACCTTCGGGTTCGAATGTGACAGTGACGTCTTCGGTGGCCATCAATGCGGTGTATTGCAGGGTCAGTGCATTGTCTGTCTCTTCGAGGATGCGGACAAAGTCGTCCTCGGTCAGCGCCCGCAACTCGACCCGGATGGGCAGACGGCCCTGTAACTCGGGCAGCAGATCAGACGGTTTGGCAATGTGGAACGCGCCCGAGGCGATAAACAGGATGTGGTCGGTTTTGACGGGTCCGTGTTTCGTGCTGACGGTGGTGCCCTCGATCAGGGGCAGCAGGTCGCGTTGCACGCCTTCGCGGCTTACATCGCCGCCGCGCGCATCGGACCGGGCACAGACCTTGTCAATCTCATCCAGAAATACGCTCCCGTTTTCCTGAACGGCCTCCAGCGCGGTCTTGGTCACTGTTTCATCGTCCAGCAGCTTGTCAGCTTCTTCCCCGATCAGGAGGTCATAGCTTTGGGCCACAGTCAGTTTCTTGCGCGTGGTGCGGCCGCCCATGGCCTTACCGAACAGATCGCCGAGGTTCATCATGCCCATGTTGCCGCCCGGCTGGCCGGGAATGTCCATCATCGGGAACGGGTTTGAGGTGTCGGCCACGTCCAGTTCAATCACCGTGTCGTCCAGCTCGCCCGCCTTCAGCTTTTTGCGAAACATCTCGCGGGTGCCATCGCGCGCGTCCGTGCCTGCAATGGCTTCGATCACCCGGTTTTCGGCGGCCTTGTGTGCGTTTGCCTTGACGTCCTCGCGCATGTGTTCGCGGGTTTCGATGATGGCAGCATCGACCAGATCGCGCACGATCTGTTCCACATCACGCCCGACATAACCAACCTCGGTAAACTTGGTCGCCTCGACCTTGAGGAAGGGCGCGCGCGCCAGCTTGGCCAGGCGGCGGCTGATCTCTGTCTTGCCGACGCCGGTGGGGCCGATCATCAGGATGTTCTTGGGATACACCTCGTCCCGCAGATCGTCATCCAGTTGCTTGCGCCGCCACCGGTTGCGCAGCGCGACGGCCACGGCCCGTTTGGCATCGGACTGCCCGATGATAAAGCGGTCAAGCTCGGAAACGATTTCGCGGGGCGTGAGGTCGGTCATGCAGTTCTCCTTCGCGCTTCGATGTAACCTTTGATCACAGAAACGCAACCACACTCACGTCGGCGTGGGGGGTGCTGCAATATACGGTGCAGTCTGCCATGTTGGCGGCATCACAATTTTCAAGGGAGCATCCCAGATGAACCGCCGTCGATTTCTGTCCTTTACCGCCCTGGGCCTTGCCACGCTGCCCGCCACGTCGCTGTTTGCAGGCGGGCATGGTCGTTTGGGCACCTTCAAAGGTGCCAGCAACCACGTGACCACCGGCACGGCCGAGGTAGCGGGCAACCAGGTCAACCTGTTGGCCGACTTCACCTTTGACGGTGCGCCCGATCCCAAGGTGGCGCTGGGCAAGGACGGGTATGACAAGAACACGCTGATGGGGCCGCTTACCTCTGACAAGGGTGCATCCAGCTATGCGATCCCTGCAGGAATCGATGCCAGCGAATACAACGAAGTCTGGATTTGGTGCGAAAAGTTCAACGTGCCGCTGGGTGTCGCCAAACTGAACTGAGCCACCTTGCATCTGAAATCAGAATGGCCGCGCAAAAGACGCGGCCATTTTTGTGTTCAGCCCAAGACCTTGGTGAACACCTCGTCCCGCATCATGGCATCAAACCAATGAGGATACAGCTTGCCCGGAGGTGATGCCGCGCTCAGCGCCTCGATCTGCTCATCAGAAAGGGTCAGACCTGGGGCGGCCAGCGCGGTGTCGACCTGGCTCATCCTTGAGGCGCCGAAGATCACGGTATGATCCCGTTTCTGCGCAAGGATCCACGCCAGGGCGACCGTTGCCGGATGGGCATCATGCGCCTGCGCGACATTGGCCAGGGTAGAAAGTGCGTTGTGCGCCGTTGCGATATCGATGTCCAGGAAATCACCGCCAATGGCGAGGCGGCCCTCGGCCTCATCCAGCTATTCAGGGTCATACTTGCCCGACAGCAGCCCGCCTGCCAGGGGTGACCACGCCATCAGGCTGCCGCTCATTTCGTCCATCATCGGCAGCACATCATGCTCGAGGTCTCGGGCAACCGCATTGTAGAGGTATTGGCCCGCAATGAACGGCGCCATGCGATTGTCACGCTGGTACTGGATCGCCCGCGCACCATGCCAGGCAGGCCAGTTTGAAAATCCGATATAGCGCACCTTGCCATGATCAATGGCGATTTGCAGCGCGGCGAGCGTTTCCTCCATCGGGGTGGTGAAATCTGTCTTGTGCAGGACAAGCAGGTCAATGTGGTCAATGCCCATCCGCTCAAGGCTGCCGTCGATCTGTTTCATCACATGGCTGCGGCTCAGGCCGGCGTCACTCAACTGATCCGTCTGACGGAACCCCAGCTTGGTACAAATGACGGCCTCATTGCGGCGTTTGCCCAGCGCCTTGCCCAGAATGGTTTCCGATTCCCCATTGGAATACCCGTCCGCCGTGTCGAAAAAGTTCACACCGGCATCCAGCGCGCGGTTGACCATTTCCGTTGCACTGTCCTGACCCACAGTTGCCACACCGGGCAACCAGTCAGACCCAAGGTTGAACGTCATCGTGCCAAAGCACATCCGACTGACAACCAGCCCGCTGTTGCCCAACCGGGTATATGTCATGTCTGTCATTTGCCGATCTTCTCCACAGTGAGGTTGCCGTTGGTGTAGACGCAGATGTCGGAGGCAATCGCCATTGCATCGCGCGCCACCATTTCGGCGTCGCGGCCGCTGTCTATCAAACCGCGGGCAGCGGCGAGCGCAAAGTTTCCGCCAGAACCGATGGCGGCGACATTGTGCTCAGGCTCCAGCACATCGCCTGCGCCGGTGATCACGAACATATCGGCACCGTCTGTCACGATCAGCATCGCCTCGAGCTTTTGCAGGTATTTGTCGGTGCGCCAATCCTTCGCCAACTCCACGCTGGCGCGCGCCAATTGGCCTGGCGTCGCCTCCAGCTTGGTTTCCAGCCGTTCGAGCAGGGTAAACGCATCTGCCGTGGATCCGGCAAAGCCTGCGACGACGTCAAAGCCGCCCGGGCTCAGGCGGCGGACCTTGCGCGCGGTTCCTTTGATCACGGTCTGACCCAGCGACACCTGCCCATCCCCGGCAATCACCACCTCATCGCCCTTTTTCACCCCAATGATCGTGGTTCCGTGCCAGCCGGGAAAGTCTGTGTTGGCCATGCGGGGCCTCCTTTGTTTGCTGGAATGTATATGGCTTTTGGCTGCGGGTGGAGCAAGGTCCCCATCTTGTCGCCCGAAACGACCGGCCCTAGGGTGCCACCATGCCCCAGCCCAAACGCGCGCGTTTTTACCTCGAAGATGACTTGCGTCACAGCGCGGCTGCCGGGCGACACAATTTCATCACCAAGATCGTGCAAGTCCTCGAGCGATCCGGTTTCGAGGTGAGCTTTCATCCCACCACGGGTGCGGTGCGGCTCTAGTCCATTGGGCGGCGAGGGTAAGGATTGTGTCACATGACGCCGCCGCCAAATGATCGCTGTCTGACCTTTCGCCGGGTGTATCACTATCCGTTCTGGCAAATTCAGCGATCAGACAAGCGATGGGAATGGGATGTGGCTACCACGCCCTTTGATCCCGCCACCTGCCCAGACGCGGAAGCAAACCGTTTCTTTGGCTACTGGCGCAAGCGCATCTGCGGAGACCTCTTGGGAGATATCGCGGATGAGGGGTTCATCTACATCCCGCTGCAGGGCCGCGTGACGGAACAGCGATCATTTCAATCCTGCACCCCGCTGGAGATGATTGCAAAGACACGCGCCGCTTGCCCGAACCACCAGATCATCGCGACCCTTCATCCCAAGGAACAGTACAGGGCACAAGAGCTGGAACACCTGCATGCGTGCGCCGCTGCCGATCCATTGCTGCGCATCGAAACCGGGGGGCGCGACATGTTTTTGCCGCAGTGCGAGTTCATCGTGCCACTGACATCAAGCGTTGCCTTTGACGGCATGTTCTTTGGCAAACCCGCCGTGCTGTTTGGACGTACGGATTTCCACCACCTCGCCCGCGACGGTCAAGACCCGCGCGCGTTCGAAAACATCACGGGCCATGCGCCAGACAATTCAAACTACCTGTGGTGGGTGAGGCAACACATGGCCATCAACGCGGGCCATGAGAGTGCTGAGGCCAAGATCGCGGCAAAGCTATCTGCCGCAGGCTGGCCGGTAGATGTGTGAGGGCACCCAATGCACGGGTGCCCTGAACGCGATCAAATGGACTCTTCGATCCAGCTCATCAACGCGGCCTTGGGCTTGGCGCCCGCCATGTTCGATACAACCTGACCATCCTTGAAGATGAACAGCGCCGGAATGCCACGCACACCCATTTGCGCGGGGGAATTCGGGTTTGTGTCCACGTCAACTTTGACGATCTTCACCTTGCCTTCCAGCTCGACCGAAAGCTCTTCGAGCGCGGGGCCGATTTGCTTGCACGGGCCACACCATTCGGCCCAGAAATCCACCACAACGGGGACATCGGAATTTTTGACTTCTGCGTCAAAGGTTGCGTCGGTTACGGCCGTGGTCGCCATTGGTCATCTCCTGCCAGGATCAAGCGTAGGGTGGCAACCTAGGTAGCCCCATGTGCATCGTCAAGATATTGCGTACGAGACAGCGCTTGCGTCACGATTTCGTGCGTGAGCGGCATCAGATGGCCTGTGCGAGTCCACAAAACAGCCAGTTCGATGGCCTTGTCCGGATAGATCTGTGCGACAGCGGCGGCATAGGCGCCCATCTGCATCAGGATACCGTCCGGGCATGCCTGAGGTGAGTCGGGCACAACCCGGTTACTTTTGAAATCCACGATCAAAGCGCTGTTGTCGGTGACGATCAGGCGATCAATTGTCCCGTGCAGTCGCCGGTGTTGCAACGGGGCGGTCACGGCCACTTCGGCCAGCGTATCTGGGGCAAACAAATGGGCAAGCGCAGGCATGGTGCGCACGGTTCTGGCCTCGCTTAGTGCCTCGGCTTTCAAAGTGTCTGGCAGGTCAGAGGTGCTGGCGATGTCAGCCATCCGGTCATCCGATGCCTCTTGCGGCACTTCAAGAAGCGTGTGGACAAGCGTGCCATATGCCTTGGCCGTCTCCTCGTCCAAACCATCACCGGGCAGCGCCTTGGCACCACCCAAGTCAGAGGGCGAAAGGGTCTTGGCTGCTTCGGGCAGATTTGGGGCATCCTGCGCAAGAAGCGGCGGCAGGTGCAGCGCATCAGCCTTTGGCTGCTCGGTCGCTTGTGGTGCATCGAACTCCCACGATCCATGCTCCATCCGCAGGCCCTCGCCAACCGGCGTGCTCAGATCCGTTGCGCCACCCTCGCGCATCGCGGCTTCGACCCGCTGGTGCCAATCATCCCCGTTCTTGTCCAATTCGCCGGAGGCGCTAACGATCAACCACTTTTCCGCCCGTGTCAGAGCCACATAGAGCAGGCGCAACGACTCTTCGCGCTGGGCGTCTTTCATCTCGTCCAATCGCTGCGCCATCGCGTCCGGCTGCTGGGCAGTGGCCGCTTTCCAAACCGGCGTGCCATTCATCTCGATGATATCATCCATGTTGCGCAGCGCGCGCTTGCCGCATTCGGGAAGGATGACAATGGGCGCTTCCAGCCCCTTCGATCCATGCACCGTCATCACCCGGATCTGGTTGGACGCGCTGTCGATCTGCCGTTTCACCTCCAGATCATCGGTTTCCATCCATGTCAGAAATCCGGTCAAGCTCGGCACAGAACTGCGCTCATAGGCCAGCGCCTGGGACAACAGGGCGTTGATCCCGTCTTCGGCCTCTGATCCCAGTCGGGCAAGCAACCGTTTGCGCCCACCATGGCGGGTCAGCATCCGCTCAATCAGATCATAGGGCCGCAGGAAATCCGTGCTGTCTCGCAAATCCCGCAGGATCGAGACTGTTTCGGGGAAAACATCCCCCTTTTCCCGCAAGGCTGGCCAAAGGAAGTCATGCTTTCGATGATGGGAAAGGGTGAATAGCTGCTGCTCCGACCACCCGAACAAAGGAGAGCGCAGCGCGGTTGCCAAGGACAAACTGTCTTCTGGCGTTGCAAGAAAGGACAACAAGGCACCAAGGTCCCTGACGGCGGTTTCCGCGCCGACTTTCAGGCGGTCGGCACCGGCGATGGGCAGGTCAGCCTCTTTGCAGGCGCGAATGATGTCCGCAAACACGCCTCCCCGCCGCTGTACAAGGATCAGGAAATCGCGAGGTTGCACCGGTCTGGGTCCATCTGCTCCGGGAATCACGACGCCTGTATCAATCATCGTCTTGATCTGCCCGGCAATGGCATCGGCCAGTATGCGGGACTGGTGTTCCGGATGGCGGCGATCAATAGGGTCAAACCAGTCTTGCTCCGGTTCCTTTTCGGGCTTGGGCACAAGCGGCCACAGATCGACCCGGCCAGGCAGGTCGGTGTTGAAGGCGAAGTGCTTGTTCTCGCCAAACCCGGCCGAGGTTGCGTTGGCAAAAACCGTATCGACCAGGCGCAGGATCGCGGGCGAAGATCGGAATGAATAATCAAGCGTGTTGCTGTGCAGTATCTGGCCGGATTCCCCCAGTTTAGAGCCGAATTCGGATTGCATCCGATCAAACTCGCGTGGGTCTGCACCCTGAAAGGAGTAGATCGATTGCTTCTTGTCCCCGACCACAAAGATAGTGCGCGTGACGTCGGCTCTCGCGCCCTCGCCACTGGAAAACTCTTCCGCGAGTTTGCGGATAACGTCCCACTGCGTCGGGCTTGTGTCCTGCGCCTCGTCGACAAGGATGTGATCAATCCCTCCGTCCAGCCGATACAGCACCCAGGCTGCGACGGCTTCGTTGCTCAGCAATTGGCGCGCTTTCTGGATCAGGTCGTCAAAGTCCAGCCACCCGCGGCGTTGTTTTGCCTGTGCGTACATGTCGGCAAACCGGCGGGCAAAACGGTGCAGGATCACGGCCCGTTCCGCGGCCTCCAGCGCCAGCGTCGCGCTGCGGGCCTCGACGACACGCTGTATGAGGCCGTCCAATTGCGGCAGCAAATGTGCGGCAACTTTCTGTGTATCCTTGGTTGGAAACCGCGCCCTCGGCGTGCCGGCTTGAGTCAGGAAGGCAGCCTTGAGATGTTCGAGGGCGCTTGCATCCGGCGCCGCAATCTTTTGCAAGCTGCGTCCCACGCCCGCGTCGTTGCCGCCCCGTGCCAGAAGGATGGGAGTCAACTCTTGCAACATCTCCCAATCGCCCGGCGCGATGGCGTTTTGCGCGATCTTGTCATGGGTCAGACCAGGGCTCTGCCCGAATAGATCGAGGGCCTCATCCAGCGTCAGGTCACTGAAGCGGTCAGCCGACCCCACAATTTCTCGGGTCAGTTTCAGAAAATCCTCGCCCGAGTACAGCCGCGCCAGCGCTGTGAGCACAGGCGCATCGGGCCCCTCGGCCATATGATCGACAAGATCCGCGCGCAACAGGTCGGCGGCGCGATCTTCGATCTCTGTAAACTGCGGGCTTACCCCCGCCTCGAGCGGAAAGCGCCGTAATAGAGACGCACAAAACGAGTGGATCGTCTGAATTTTGAGGCCGCCGGGCGTCTCGATGGCACGGGCAAACAGGGTGCGCGCCTCGCGCAGATCGTCGTCGTTTGGCGTCCGCTCCAGCCCAAGTTCTGCCAGAGCCTCAATCAGCGCCGCATCGTCCAGCATCGCCCAAGCACCAAGGCGTTTGAACAAACGGTTCTGCATCTCTGACGCGGCGGCCTTGGTGTAGGTCAGACACAGGATGTGTTGTGGTTGCACACCTTCCAGCAGCAAGCGCGCCACACGATCCGTGAGGACGCGGGTTTTGCCGGAACCCGCGTTGGCAGACAACCAGGTCGAAGCCATGGGGCGTGCTGCGTCCTGTTGGCGGCGCGTGGCCTCGGGCAGCGCGTTCATTCCAGAACCTCCGGAACAGGCATGGCACTCACGTCCCACTCACCAAAGCGGGCCAGTTGATCATAGTCACGCGCCTGACGGTCTTCGTAAAGCGCGCGACGCGATGTATATCCCTTGTCTCGCTCCAGATACGCGCCAAGCAATCCAACCAGTTCTGCCAGTACTTTCCCCGTCGGTTCGTCTGCAATGGGGGCTTCTTCGATCTTTGGATTCGACCCTAAACCGATGAATTGTGCAGATGTGACAGATCGGGGGCCAAGTGCGTCGAACCCGCCCTGTTCGACCATCGCCGCTTCGATCAAGAGCTGCTTGTCAAAGTGCTTTTGCATGTTCTTGCTGGGTGGCTGTCCGGTCTTGTAGTCGTACAGGATTACCGCGCCGGTATCATCGACATCTATCCTGTCCGCACGGCCCGTCAGCGTCGTTGCGATTGTTGGCAAGGGGAGGACGCCTTTTGCCTCTTCTTCGAACAGCGACGGGGTTGCGATGGTTTGGCGCGCCTTTTCAGTCTCGACAATCCAGGCAGCGGCGCGCTGGAACCGGGCCAGCCACAGGGCGCGGGCGGCAGGCCAAGGCACGTCGGTGGCAAGGATCTCAGCTGCATGCATCATCAGCGCATCGACGTTCAGCGTGCTGGGGTCCTGGACCGTCGCCTTCACAAACCGCTCCATCACTTCGTGTGAGAGGATACCGCGCAACAAGGCATCGGGCGTTTGCACAAGTGGCCGCAGGGCGTGCAGGCGCAGGCAGTGCTTGGCATAGATGGCGTAAGGATCGCGGATAAGGGTCTGGATTTCAGTGACAGACAGTTTGCGCGGGCGCGCAGCCACCGGTGGGCAGGGTGCCGGGCGCGGTGCTTTGGCCACCTCTTCATCCGCATCAAGGTGCCGGGCCAGTGCCAGCCACGCATCCCCCCGCGCCCGCATGGCGTTCCAGACATCCGGCGCCCCCTGGCTGGCCAGCCCGGACAGCAGGTTTTGCAATCGGTTCACCCAACGGGACGGCACTGTTTCTGCGTCATCAGATCGGATCGACCGGGTCAGCCAGACCTCGGGCGCGGCGATCGCCTGCTGGAAATCATGCGCAGACAGGCCAATCCGCCGTTCTGGCAACAACAGGCCCGCGTCAAAGCGCATCTTGCGGTTCAACCACGGATCAGGCGTGGGTGGTTCGGGCCATGTGCCGTCATTCAGCCCGGCAAGGATGACAAGCTCTGCCCCCTGCACGCGCGCTTCGAGCGTGCCCCAGATCATGATCGCGGGATGGGGTGTGTCGCGGTCGCGCACCTCTTCTCCGCTCAGCACGGCACCAACCAACGCGGCATAGTCGGCCGCACCCATCGCGCCACCAAAGGGGGCCTGATCGGCCAGCGTCTGCATAGCGGCGCGCGCCTTTTGCCCCGCTTTCTTTTGCCACAACTCGCCGCTGTCAGCTCCGTTCGGCCCTTGGGCAATCGCCTCGGCCAGCGCAATGTGGCGCGTCACCCAATCTGACAGGGGTAGTGTTCCGGGCATCTGGTTGCCGCAGATCGTGTCAGCCACCCAACCGGCCCAGGCTTCGATATCGTCCTTGGCGGCACAGCGCTGCCGCCCGGCCCGGTCGGGATAGGGCAGACCGTCACGACGGATGCGCCGCTAACGCGTGAGCGTGCTGAGTTGATGCGTGTTGCGATCCGCGCCCGTGTGGGTCAGCGGATGTTTCAGCAAGGTCAGCAATGCCTCTGCATCCAATGTGCGATCAAACAGGGCAGCGACATGGCGCAGATAACGCCCGGGCGGCGACAGGTGCAGCGGCGTGCCAGCGCTGTCATCGGGCAAGATGTTCCACCGATCCAGCGCGGCTGTCACTTGCCGCGTCAGCATCCGGTCGGGGGTGATCAGTGCCGCGCGCTGGCCGGTTTCAGCAGCCTCGCGCAGGCGCATGGCGATGGCGATGGCTTCGGCGCGCGGGGTGTCAGCTTCGATCAGCGTGATGTCGTTGGTCGCCTGTTCCAGCCCCTCCAGTCGTGGCCCCTCGCTGCGCCAGGCATCTGTCACCGGCGCGGGGCGCAGCGCGAGCGACACCAGCCGATTGCGCGCGGCAGAGGGGGGCGTGTCATCCGACCAGGGCTGGATCGCCGTCGGCGGCAAGGCGAGCGCCTGGGCGAGTTTGAGAAAGCGGAATTGCGGATGATCCTCGCCCATGGCGTCAGCGGCCATCTGATCCCACACGTGGGGCATGTCAAAATCAAAACCGGGCAACACAACGCCACCCTGGGGCAGCTTTGCCACGGCCTGCATCAGCAATTGCGTGGTGCCGCGCGACCCCGTTGAGCCGACGATCAGAAACGGATCGGTGGGAGGCTGGTCCGACCAGTGCTGGGCCAGCATCTGAACCGTCTCGCGTTGCCGTGCCTCGGGGTCGGGCGCGTCGCGGGTGCTGTCGATATAGGTCTGGGCAATGCCGATGAACTGCTGGGCCCGCGCCCAATGCCCCGACTGATCCGTTACATCCAGATTGGCGATGTCCGCCGCGCTCACCCCTTCGCCCTGCATCTCGTCCATCACCGCGGCAAGGCTGTCGGCAAGGTCAAATCCGGCCG
>ERZ1740072.871-NODE-871-length-11876-cov-4.279672_pt1 | contig 11876 bp, 9 predicted proteins | sample MGYA00581733_ERZ1740072 | MGnify/ENA primary metagenome ERZ1740072 (study PRJEB43018, sample SAMN04849741) | marine metagenome | isolation source: floating plastic debris | place: Pacific Ocean | collected 2008-08-30 | study: EMG produced TPA metagenomics assembly...
AAGGCCAAAATCCACACTTTAGAATTCCCAATCGCAAGTTACAGACAAAAATCAATCTCCAAATATCTAAATCCTTATTAATGACCCAAGTTCACATTTTAGAATCCTTAGTCGCAAGTTACAGGCAAAACATGGACTGGGTTCATGCTTATCTATGAGTCCTAACGCCTGGGTCAGGGCATTGTGATCTGAGAACACTGCTTAAACCATCTGACTCAAATACAGAGAAACGCAAACAGCTTCATAAGTAAACGCGATGTTTTCTACAAGGTTTACCAACTATCATTTATCCCAAACTGTCCCAAAGTTTCACCAGAAAATCTAAAATATTGGGGAAAATATACAAAATCAAGTATTTTTATTGTTGCGCAATTACACAAAAAAGATGTGTGATTTCTAAGAAATAGCAACACTTTTCATAGAAAGATCCTAAAGCTCAATAGTGGCCATTGACGAGAAACAATGCCCAACGCGTTTCCGTGTTAACAGCAGCTTTCCTCTCTATTGATACCCAACCGCAAGAGCTAGGCATCAATCAAAAGACAAGGCATTGAAAAAATTCAATAGCGGAATTTACTTTTCAATGTAGAGAAATACTGAGTACTTTCTTTTTAATGCAATTCCCAGAGTCAAGCCTCAATTACAAAAATCAGCTATTGACAAAAGTCAATATCAATATTTTTTCTTTGTCATAGAAAAATATTGATATTGACTTTTGTTGATGCATGATCGCAAGAAAAGCAACTCTCATCGTAAGAAAGTTAATCCGCTCCATCTCAAGGTTGACGACGCCAGGGTTGTCTTAGCCGTCGTGGGAAACCGTAGACTAACTAACAGCCGCCGCATCGAGTCCGCAATGAACAGACCCCAACTTTTTGGCCTAGGTATCGGTACCCTCAGTAGCCTCATGATCACGCCCGCCGCGATCGCTGACGGCCCGCTGTTTTTGGCCTATCCCCCTCTAGAACATCAGACCAGCAGCGATCGCATCTTTTTGATCGGCACCGGTGACCCCAATCAGCCCGTCTTGGTCAATGGTGCACCGATTGCCTACCGCAGCCCAGCCGGGCACTTTGCGCCGACGCTGCCCCTGGCCCTGGGTGAAAATACCTTGACGCTGACTCAAGGAGACGACAGCATCACCGTCAGCGTGACCCGCGTGCCGGGCGTGCCTGTCGTCTCGCCAGAACTCGGCTACGTGGTGGAATCTTTGACTCCTCAAGTCACCATGACGCGGCAGGCCGGGGAGTTAGTGTGCTTTAGTGCGATCGCCCTACCAGACGCAGGCATTGCTGTGACCTGGGGCGGCGACACCATCGATCTAGCCCCCGTGGGTGAGGCGGTAACCCTGCCCCCCAACTCAGCCGTGCTCACCTCTGACAATCAGCCCATTGACTTGACCGCCACCGCCTACGCAGGCTGCACGGTGATGCCCGCTACTGGCCCTGGCGGCCCCCCCACCTACACATTGGCCATCAATGGCGACGTGATCACCCAAACTCTGCCCGTCACTCTCTCGCGTCAGCCTCTGCTCCCCTTTAGCGTTGCCACCGTGACAGCCGCGTCAGGTGTGGCTCGCACCGGCCCCAGTACCAGCTACTCTCGCATTACGCCGCTGCCCCAAGGCACCCGCGCCACCGTCACCGGCACCGAAGGTGACTGGCTCCGCCTCGATTACGGCGGCTGGATTCGCGCCACCGAAACCAGCGTTGACATCGCCACCGCACCACCAAAATCCATCATTCGCAGCGTCACCTCCGAGCAAATTCCGGGGTGGACGGAGGTTCGCTTTCCGCTGCAGACACCTGTGCCCATCAGCATCGACCAAACTGCTGACACCCTGACCCTGACCCTGCACAACACCAACCCGCAAACCGACACAATCTACTTTGATGCCGACCCGGTGGTAGAGCGCCTCGACTGGCAGCCCGTCTTGCCCGATCGCGCCCAATATCGCTTTCAGTTTCGGGGGCAGCAGTGGGGCTACAAAACCCGCTACGAAGGCACTACGCTGGTGCTGTCGCTCAAACATGCCCCAGAACTGGCCGAGAATTCTCTCACGGGCAGCACGATTTTGCTCGACCCCGGTCACGGTAGCGTCAACGACCTCGGTGCCCGCGGCCCCACCGGCTATCCCGAAAAGGATGTCAATCTGGTGGTCTCGAACCTGCTGCGCGACGAGCTAGAAGCGCGCGGGGCCACCGTTATCATGACGCGCGAGGGGGATGATGATCTGTTTCCCCGTGATCGCGTTGACATCATCAACCAAGTGGAGCCGACTCTGGCCCTTAGCGTTCACTACAATGCGCTACCCGATGCCGGTGATGCCCTCAACACCGCTGGCGTCGGCATGTTTTGGTACAACGCCCAGGCCCACGACCTCTCGGAGTTTCTGCACGACTATCTCGTTCGCGAACTTGATCGCCCATCCTACGGCGTGTATTGGAACAATCTCGCCCTCACCCGCCCCACCGTCGCCCCCTCAGTGCTGCTGGAGCTGGGCTTCATGATCAACCCCGATGAATTTGAGTGGATCATCGATCCCGATGCTCAGGCCGGGCTCGCTGCCGGGCTCGCTGATGCGATCGCCCTCTGGCTGCAGCAAGCTGCCAACGAATGACAACGAATTGGTAAAAGTTGCAATTTGCGGAAAAATAGCCTTCCAGATCATCAAGGTTAGGCAAGGCTAAGCCCTCTAGCACCTCAGTGGCCTAACGCTCTGACTCACGGGTGAGATTTTCTGGATGACTGCCTAAACAATTGCGTCTTTTGATCTGCCAGCAGCGCTCAATCAACCAGCGTGGATCTTCTTCTAACGGCGATCGCACACACAGGTTGGGATGGTTGTTGACAAACTCTTGGTAGCAGGTTTGCCAGCACTGCTCTAAAAAGGCATTGTTCAAACAGCGCTGGGCATGACGATGACAACAATGCTGCCAATACTGCCAGGGGTTTAAGACCGCCGGGCGATCGCGATCCCAAAGAGGCTGATTGAGATAAGACCAGAGGGGAAAACGCATGATGACACCATCTGTATAGCGCTAATGCACGGATTGGCAGAATGCGGATGCATTTGTCAGTCAAGCCGATTTCAGTGTGGCAGACAACTATCCATTTAAAGGAAAACTTCAGCTATTCTGCATCTTTGCAAAACTCTAACAAGGCTTGACAGCTATTGACGTAACTCACAATGCCTGCCACCAAATCGTCGCTGAGCCAGACGCTTTTTGGCAAGGCAGTTTTGGTCACAAAGCTTTTCAGCTTTAGGTAATCGGCATATTCGTGCTCGACATGCTCTTTATAGCCTTGAGGCATCGATTTCAGCTTTTCATCCTCACTGAGCGCTAATCCGGAGGCATCAAGCGCCGCGAGAACCTGAGCAAATTGCTGGGGCTCCTCAAGGATGCGATCGCGGATAGGGCCGAGTTCAGCCGCCTTGAGCTGATAAAATCCGCACGCCATCATACCGCCCGTCGCATCGAGATGAAGATAAAAGACACCCTCCTTTTCTGACTTTGTGCCCGACGGCGTCAGCACGCCGCTCACGTGAGTGCTGTAGGGAGATTTATCTTGAGAACATCGGATATCGCGATGCTGGCGAAACATGGTGTTAGCCCCCCCAGACAGCGGTGTCTCAGTGTCTGCTAGCTGCTCGGACGCTAGTTCCAGCACGCGGGCAAACGGATGGCGCAGAGAGTGCTCAAAGTCTTTTTTATGGTCTGCATACCAGGCTTTGTCATTGTTCTCGGCCAAACCTGCCAACAGTTCAAAAGACTTGGGGGTGAAGGTGTATGCGCTCATGGTGTCTCCTCAAATTCCATCTCTATAGGGCTCAATCAAACTTTTCTGCCGTTGGCTCTAGCGGGCGGCAAGATCGCCAATCAGCTCAAAGGGGTAGGGTGTCTGCCGTCGGTCACGCTCACCCACTCCCCACGCTGGGGGCAGACGATAACGTTTCCGGTTCTACCGGTGCCGGAGCCCGATCTGAGTCATGTCCTTGAGGGGCACGGCGACGCAACATCAGATAAGCCGCCGGAGTGAAATAAAGTGCTAAGAAAGGAGAACCGCCAATGCCACCCGCGATCGCGATCGCCAACGGCTGCCAAAACGGGTCGCCGCCTGTCAACAGCGGCACAAAGCCCACGATAGTGGTGATGGTTGTGGTCAACACATGGCGCGTAGCTCTGATCACCACATCTTGAACCGCCTTGCGATTGCCCTGCCGCGCCAACGGATTTTCATTAATAGCGGACAGCACAATAATGCTGCCGTTGATGGCAATGCCGATCAGGCCCATGGTGCCAACGATGGCCATAAAGCCCAGTACTGAACCAAAGAACCAGAGCGAAAACAGCGCCATCCCGACAGAACCGATGCCTACCGCCGCGACAATGCCCGCTGAGCGAAAGCTGCGGAGCGAAAGCACCAGCGCCGTCCCCATGACGAGAAACAGCAGCCCCACGTAGGCCAGCAAATCGCCAGTGGCATCACCGCTTTCGGCCTGCTCGCCGCCGATTTCAGTGGTATAGCCCGGTGGCAGCTCAAATCCCTGCGCTGCCATGGCCGCTTGAAAGTCCCCTAACACTTGCGAGGGCAGTACTCCAGCCGTGATAAACGCCTGCACCGTATTCACGCGCTGCTCATTGCGACGAGTAATCTGCGAGAGCTGAGGCACGAGCTCAAACTCACCGATCGCCGAGAGCGATCGAAACTCATCGGCCTGCGGCTGACCCGCTTGCCCCGGCTGCAGGATAAGAGATGCCACCTGCGATAAATCACCACGATTGTCATTAGAAATTTGGACCCGCACCGGCAGGTTCTCAGTGGATTCTAAAATGGAGCCGCCGATCGCCCCTTCTAAACTGGCTTCTAGCTGTTGAGCCACCTCGGCGTTAGACAGCCCAGCCAACTGCGCCTGTTCTTCATCGACTTGCAGCGCCAGTTTCGGCACGGTCGCCGTCAGGTCATCACGAACGTGGGTCACATCGGGAATCGTGGTCAAAATTTCGCGGATTTCGGCTCCTAGCTCTCGCAGCACCTCAATATTCGGGCCATAGATTCTTAACTCCACCGGTGCCTCAAACGGCGGCCCTTGCTCTAACTGGCGCACTAGCACTCGCGCCTCAGGCAGCGCCATATCCATCTCCGCCTGCAGGGTTTGAATCAGCGTATTGATCCCCTCCCCAGACGTGAGCTGCACCATCGCCTGGGCATAGTAGGGCGAGTTTTCGCGACTGCTAGGAATGTTGTAGTAAAACGTGGGAGCACTTTCTCCCACAAACCAGTGCACCTGCTCCACCTGGTCATGCGCTAGCAGCAGATCACGGGCCTGCATCACGGCCGCTTGGGAATGGGCGATCGCTGTTTGGTTGGCGAACTCTACCTCAATCTGAAACTGGTCGCGCTGCAGCGACGGAAAGAACTGATTTTCTAAGCTGCTCACCTGAATGAAGCCCACCACCGGCAGCACCATTGTCAGCACGACGCCAAAGACCGGCTTGGCCGTAATTCGCTGCAGCGTCCAGCGATAGAGGCCACCCAGCCGCCGCGAAGACACGCCATCATTCCACCAGGCACCGTCTTTCATCAGCACGCGAAAGCCATACTCAAAAACGTTCTGCGGCCGCCGCTGTCTGACTTCCTGAATGTCCGCCTCGCTGTGACCGAGGAAACGCCCCGTCAGCGCGGCAATCACCGTCAACGACAGCAGCAGCGAAGAGACCAACGACAAAATCACCGTCAGCGCAATAGAGCCGACAAATTCCCCCGCGCCCCCCGGCAACAGCGCAATCGGCAAAAACGTCAGCACCGTTGTCAGCGTGGAGGCAAACAGCGGCGCTTGCAAATACTTCACCGTATCGACCACAGCCTGCTCAGGTGGCACGCCATGCTTCAGCTCCGCCTGAATTTCATCAACCGCTACTACCGCGTTATCGATTAACAGACCCAGGGCAATAATCAGCCCCGTCACCGACATCTGGTGAATAGGAATGCCGATTAGGCTCATCAGCCCCATCACAGCGCAAACCGTCAGCGGCAACGCCGTGCCCACCACGAGCGACGAGCGCCAGCCCATGCCAAAAAACGTCACGACCACCACCAGCAATGCCGCAAACAATAAGTTAGAGATCAGCTTGTTGAAGCGAGTGCTGACATACTCGCTCTGGTCAAAGATCACCTCTAGCGCTATGCCACCAGGGAGCTGGCGGCGAAAGTCTTCCACCTGCTGCCAGGCCCCCTTGGCCCACCGATCAACGCGCTCTCCCGAAGACATCAGAATCCCCAGGGCGATCGCTGGTTTACCATTCACAATCGCCAGATCCGTCACCGGCTCACGAATGCCGCGAGTCACCTCGGCCACATCCCCGAGCCGCGAAAACTGTCCGCCCCCAGAGCGAATCGGAATTTGCCGAATCTGGTCTAGAGAATTCAGCTCGCTGTCGACCTCGATCGCTAGAGTTTCATTGGCATTCCGCAGTTGCCCAGCGGTCACCTTGGCATCACTATTGCTCACCTGTTGCGCCAGCTGTTGCGCATCGAGCCCCACCGCTGCGAGATCTGGGGCCCTGATCGCCACCTTGATTTCTTCATCGGGCAGGCCAAATTCTTCGACCGTTTCAGTGCCGGGAACGCCGCGCATCTGAATCTGCAGCTCTTCGCCAAAGCGCCGCAGGATAGCGTAATTCGGGGCGCTATCTTGCTCCCACACCAGGGCCGCAATCATCGAATACGCCCGCGTCTCTGTTTCCTCTAGCGCCGATGCCAAGGCCCCCGGCGGAAACAGCAGATTGGCGTCTTCCATTTTGTTGCGCACCCGAGACCATACTGGTTCCGCCTCCACAACCGCGTCCTGCAGCTCCACCGCCACGCTAGAAAAGCCGACACGAGAGGTTGAGGTCAGCGTTTTAACTTCCTCAATCTCAGAAATTTCCGATTCTAGAACTTCAGTTACCAGAGCTTCGACCCGCTCGGCACTGGCACCCGGAAAGCGGGTAGTGACCACCGCCACGCGAGCAACAAGGGTGGGATCTTCTTGCCGGGGCAGGGACTGAAAGGCGGATAAGCCCCAAACCAGCAAAATGACAATGCTGAGAATCAGCAGCCGGACATTGCGAAAAAAAGGACGAGCCATCGCGGAGATCCTTTACTGTGTGGATATGCTTCACGACAAGAGACATGGACCGGGCTGGTAGCCCGCCCTATCGCAAGAGACAAGGAGACAGGTAGAGAAAATTTTTGCCGACTCTCCAAATGGGAAAATCTTGAGGGAGATCGCGGTAGCCTAGTTCAGGCGGCGATCACTCAGCGGCGATCGCGCTCACTCGCTGTCCCGGCACTAACCGATGCACGCCGCTGCTGACCACCTGATCACCCGGTTCCAGGGTGCCGCGCACAAACACCCGCGTACTTGACTCGCCGTCTGCCGTGGTACTTTCCTCATGGATAATTTCCACCGAGCGCGGCTCCAGCACCAGCGCATCGCTGTCTGCTGCCGTATCGGGATCAACCTCCTGGGACTCTGCAGTAAACGAGCCATCGTTCTCACCCGCCGTCTCGCTCCCCGCTGGCACTAAGACGTAGGCCGTCCACAGCCCCCGCAGCCCTTGCGTCAGCGCAGCGGTCGGCAACCAGTAACCTTCTGATTGAATCGTCTCGTCAATCGTGAGTCGGGCCGTTTGTCCGGGCTCAATTTCACTAATGGCCGTTGCCGCCAATTGCAGCACCACGGTTTGGGTCCGGGTCGTTGCATCGACCTCGGGCAACACCGCCACGACCTCAGCCGGATAGGCCCGGTTGTTCACGCTAACGCTTTGCCCCGTGCCCACCCGTAGGTCATCTACTACTGTGGCGGGCACCCCCACCCGCACCTCGGGCGACGCGGCTTCCACCAGCTCAATCACGGCCTGTCCCGCCCCGATGACGGTGCCTTCATCCACACGCCGCGCCGCCACAATGCCGTCAAAGGGAGCAGTGATCGTGCTTTTCGCCAAATTCACATCGATATCTTGAATCTGAGCATCCAGTTGCGCCACGACCGCTCGTTGAGCATCCAGCTGCTCAAATCGAGTGCCGTTTTGCAGCTCTTGCAAACGACTGCGGGCTTGATCCAGCCGCGCCTGCAGGGAATCTGCACCAAAGGCAAACTCGTCTAACTGCTCGCGCGCGATCGCCCCGCGCTCATAGAGATATTCCCGCCGCTCCTCTTGAATTTCTTGCAGGCCCAGCTGCTGCTCCAAGTCGCGCACTTCGGCTGCCGCCACGGCCAGATCTTCCGCCCGAGCGCCGTTCTCCAGTTCCGCCAGTTGCGCTACGGCCTGCGCTTTTTGCGCCTGCACCTGCAGTCGCTGAGTCTCCAAATTACGACTGTCTAACCGGGCGATGGGTGCCCCCGCGCTGACGCGATCGCCCTCCTCAGCCAGCACCTGCACCAGTTCGCCACCCCGCTCGAAACCCAATTCACTACGGCGCAGGGCAGCAATTTCCCCCGTGTAAACGCGCGGCACCTGGTAAGTAGAGACGGGCTCCAGCGCTAGCGTTTCGACCGGTAAAACCCGACTTTCCTGAGATGAGGTAGCGGGAGACGACCGGGTCAGGACGGTAAAGCTGTTCGCCGCCCCGACCAACACCAACAGTCCAGTTGCCCCTAGCAAGCCGTATCGCACCCAGGCGGAATGTCGCCCTAAAGGCCGAGGCCAGCCACTCGATGACTGACTAGAATGCGACTCGGTCAAATCAGCCGACAAGGCAGTTGAAGAAGACATCGGTTCAGAATTCATGGCGATCGCAGAAATGACGAGGACGACAAGCGTGACAAAAATTCAATCAAACGAATGATTAAATTAATTAAAACGTATGATTGAATGTAACGCAAGGTTAACTCACGGTCCACTGAGTCTCGTATAGTAAGTAACCAATCATGGCCCGCCCAATTCAGATTAGAGATCCTTTGCCGATGGTTTCTGACTCTTTCGGTGACACCCAAACTCAAATCCTTGACGCGGCTGAGCAACTGTTTGCTGAGCAAGGGTTTGGGGCAACCTCACTGCGCAGCATTATCCGCGCTGCCGACGTCAACTTGGCAGCGATTCACTATCACTTTGGCTCCAAAGAAAAACTGATCGTAGCCACCATCGAACGTATGGCTCAGCCGATTGTGCAAGCCGAGCTACAACAGTTAGCAGCCGTACAGGCCGAGCATCCTCAACCGACTGTTGAAGCCATTTTGCACGCCATGTTGGCCCCAGCACTCGAAATCGTCTATCACGGCCAGGGCGATCGCGGGTTGACTCAAGCCCGACTCATGGGCCGCTGCCGCACTGAGCCGACGATTGAGCCGATCGGCGCTCGGGCCTTTGCCAAAAGTTCTCAGACTTTCCTCACCGCTTTACAGCAAGCCCTGCCTGACCAATCGACATCAGAGCTCACCTGGAAATTTGATCTGGTGATTGCCATGTTGATTCGAGTCCTGTGTGCTGCCGATCAGCCCAATGCCATCCTGCAGGACAACTCACCGGCAGAAACTGCCGCCGCGATCGAGCGCTTGGTCAATTTTGCCGCCGCGGGCATGAAGTCTTAGCATCATCCAAAAGAAAAAATATCCCCCCTGCAGACCCCGGTTTCTGGGAACCGGTCAACCGTCTAGAGCAAGTTTTTCCATAGAAACTGGGGTCTTGGACAGGTTAATTCTTGGAATATTCTTCGCTGTTCAGCAGTGACAGGCTCTCGCTAAAGCACAAAATGCGACGGCGATTGGGCAGTGCCCGACCATTCAAGCACGACGACCTCTTCTCGCAGTTGCGCCCCCGTCGCGGTGGATAGGCGAGTCCGAAAGAGGTCACGATCTTTGACCCGATAGCCCACCTCGGCTGCGATCTCTTCTAACAACTCGCCCGTGCGAATCATGATTTGAAAAAACGACGCCTGATCGCCTACCACATAAGCGAGTTGAGCACCGGGTTTCAACGCTGGCTGCAGTTCCTGCAAATGACGCTTCATGCCACCAAAGTAAAGCGTGGTCACTCGATGATAAAGTCGCTCAAAACCAGAGGTTTTATTGAGAGCCAAGCGCCGGTCTTCGATTGCCTGGGCCAGCGCCGTAATTTGGCTTTGTGACGTCGCGCGAATTTGATCGAATCAGAGACTGCTTGCACCGGCGCAAATCCGCTTTATCTTTCAAAAAGCCCAATAGCACTGATTCCAGCCGCGTAGTGCGGGTGTAATCCTTTTCGTTGGGATAGGGCGGCGAAGTAATAATCGCGTCGATGGAATTGGGCGCGAGCAGCGATCGCAGCGATCGCGCATCGCCGTGATGACAGCGAGCAGGCACCGTGGCCAAGTCTTGATACGCCGCCAAGTCCGCCGCCATCTGCTCCACCTTGACTTGCCACTGCTCTATCACGGGCGCATCGTCACGCTTGCGCCGCCGAATGCCCACCTCGGGCCCAAATTTTAGATTGCTCGCCCCATGCACCGCCACATAGGCCAGGGCCAACTGCAGGATCGATCGCACCGATGGAGTCGTCACCGCCGCGATCGCCTCCTGCAGCACCAAACATTTATGCAGCGGCACCGCACTGATGGAATTTTTCAGCACAATGGCCGTTTGCTCCGGCGTGAAGGTCAAAACTGCCGCTGCCTCGCGTTGACTCACCTGAGCCAGCACTTGGTCTTTAGCTAGGTTCAACTGATCGAGATCAACCTGCCACTGCACCTTCGTGCTGCAGGCAAAATGCGACATCGGGATGGCTTCCACTCCAACCGAAGCCAGTCCATTTTTCTTCGCTTCGACAATCGTTGTGCCCGTGCCGCAGAATGGATCTAGCAGCGTCGCGCCCTTCTCCAAACCGAACTGATCAATGTAGTGACGCACCAAATGGGGCGGATACGAAAGCACAAACCGATACCAGTCATGAAAAGCGCGATCGCTCGGCAGTAATTTGTTATGACTTAAATCAGCAGGATGGGACGGCGTCACAGAAGAAGTCATGCAGGGGCGTTAGCGATTGTCAAGGCAGAGAACCAGACATTAGTGCGAATGATCTAGGATCAAAGCCCTCTTACTATATCGGCTCACTTGTCATCCAGCACATCCGTTACTCATCACGCTTCAAGCCCTGCCACAACACCAGCAGAGCCTGATGAAGACCAGGGGTTTATCCCATGAGCGTTCTCTTGAAACTCGGATGTCAACAACTATGCCAACATCACTCATTTACCTGCGAACAACCTGATACCAAGCTTGGCGTCATCGTCCGAAAGAGTTAGCTAGCGAGCCATTTAAACGCCCAACCCAATTCCCGCAGCGCTTCCTCGCTCACCGGCCCGCCGAATTCTTAACTCCGAACGCTTCACTCTCCCCTCTCCCCTCCACATGACTCTTCTTCCTGCAAAAACGCCTGATATTGAGCCGCCAAATTGGCATAGGTCGCTTGGGTTTGATGCATACGGGGATTCAGCAGTACGGTCACCGGTTCACCCTCAGCGGTGAGATGCTGCTCAACAATCGTCGGCACATCTGTCGATTTGACCTGGCAATACCAAACATTCGTCGGCATCACCCGCACCGTCGGCCCAGAACCGCACTGGCCTTGACATTCACTAGCACTAACCATCATCGTGGCGGACTGATGCTGTTGAAACGCTGCTAAAACTTCTGCAGACCCATTGCGCACACAGGAGCGGTGCTGACAAACAGTCACCAAATATCGTTGGGGATGATCAGACATTCAAGTATTTTGTCGACAACGCTGCTGGAAGAACTGGAAACTGAGCGCCACACCCATCAACTCGCTCTCAGTAGAGAGCCATCGTTTAACTATCTAGTGGTGTGTTGCGTCGTTAGCCCAACGCACCATCAGATAAGCTTTAGTGCATCA
>ERZ1740072.872-NODE-872-length-11875-cov-7.741540_pt1 | contig 11875 bp, 10 predicted proteins | sample MGYA00581733_ERZ1740072 | MGnify/ENA primary metagenome ERZ1740072 (study PRJEB43018, sample SAMN04849741) | marine metagenome | isolation source: floating plastic debris | place: Pacific Ocean | collected 2008-08-30 | study: EMG produced TPA metagenomics assembly...
ACTATCAACTATCAACTAACCACTAACCACTATCAACTATCAACTATCAACTAACCACTATCAACTAACATTCAACAACCAAAAATTGATAAGATGCTTGTGGTTATAGGTTTTGAAGATATGACAAAGCAACACGATAAGATTATTATTTTTGATTGTGATAGTACTTTGAGCAGTATTGAAGGGGTTGATGAATTAGCACGTGCTGCTGGTGAGTCAGCAACTCAAGAAATTGAGAAAATGACTGCTGAAGCTATGGAAGGTAAGATTACTTTAGAAAGTATTTTTGCAAGACGTTTAGAAATTATTCAACCTTCTATTTCCAATGTTTCGCAGGTTGGTCAGTTATATATCGATACGGTAGAACCATTCGCGAAGCAAGTAATTGCAACTTTGAAAAATCAAGGTTGGACACCAATTATTTTGAGTGGTGGTTATCGTCAAGCAATCCAACCTTTAGCAGATTATCTTGGTGTAGAACAAATCGAAGCTGTTGACCTTTATTTTAATGAAGATGGTAGCTATCGAGATTTTGATAGAGATTATCCCTCGACACGTAACGGTGGTAAACCCGAAGTTGTCAAAAATTTAAGAGAGAAATATTCTCCTGAGAAAATAGTAGCTATTGGTGATGGTGTCAGCGATTTAGAAAGCAAACCCGTGATTGATATGTTTATCGGGTTTGGTAGATATGCTGTGAGAGAAAAAGTTAAGCAGGAAGCAGATTATTTTATTACCGATTTACAAGAAATAGTTTCTTTAATTGATAATGGTTAATAAGTAATTGATAATTGATAATTGATAATTTTATTAATTTGTAGGTTGGGTTAGGTTCACGATAAATATAGATTTGAATCAACAATGTATATTTGAACCGTAACCCAACATCATAATTGTGGATAAACATAATGTTGGGTTACGACACGATTAGTTAAGATTTTGGTTATAAATTAAATTGTATTCCGTGTCTAACCCAACCTACTAATCTTGATTCGTCAGTTATTAAGCGAGGATATTATGCAAGAATCGGTTATTTATCAAGATATTTTACAGAAAGGAGAGCAGAAGGAAGCTTTTCGCTTTTTGAATCGACAGTTAAATAGACGTTTCGGTGAAATAGATTCATCAATGATTGAGCGTATTAAACTATTATCAACCGAGCAATTAGAAACTTTGGGAGAGGATTTATTGAGTTTTTCTGATGTTTCTAATTTAGTTAATTGGCTTGAGGAAAATACAAACAATAGCTAGTAGTTGTAGGCTGGGTTAGGTTCACAAAAAATATAGTTTAAAAAAAATAATGTATATTTGAACCGTAACCCAACATTTTAGCTTCAATTCTATGAATTATTAAAAATCAATAGTAGCCAATTGAACAAGCAACAACTAACTACTATCTACTAATCATGATTTAATACTAAACAAAAACAAAATCACTAGCACTTAAATCATTAACTTGAGTATCTAAAAGTATAGCTAAATCTTGACCCAAAGCATTAATAACTGTATTACTACCATCTTGAGTCAAATTTAAATCGTCAAATCCTAAAGTTGTATTAGCAAAACCAATTACATCTTCATTTTTCGTAAAATCGGTAATTGTATTTTCTTGGTTAGGTAAATCAAGAGTGTCTGTAACCAGCCAAAATTGGTCGCTACCACTTTCTCCAGAAACAATATTATTACCTTCACCGGAACCCAAAAATAGAATATCATTTCCAGTTCCGGAAATAATTATATGATTGCTTCCTCCAAATAGGATATCGTCACCACTACCCAAATCTACTCGACTCGATTCTCCACCAGGAGCAAAAGTAATATCTACAGTATCATCACCAGCACCAGCAAAAAGAATCTGATTTTGACCTAAAAATTGTTTTTCATCAAGTATTTCTGTATCAAAATCATCAGCTTCAAAACTACCGAATACTGTTTTCGGTAATGGTGTATCTGTAACTGTTTCAGACCTTTCTACAGTTTGAGTAACTTTACTACCCAATGAGAAATCATCATCAGAGGGATTGGGTTTGATATTAATATCTACAGTAATAGCATCTAAAACTTCGTCGAGTTTGTATTCTATTCCGAAAGGGGTAGGAATTGGTTCGGTTAGTAAATTATTGACTAAGGTTTTGTTAGTAATTTCCAAGTTATCTTCTTGAGGAAGATTTTCCCAAAAGTCGAGAATAAAGTCTTGAATAGGAAGAAAATCTGTATACTCGAAAGGATTATCTTCACCAATCCCGTCTTTATAATCTAAATCAACTGAAAAATCTGTAACTGTTTCTCCTAGACTTTCATCAATCACCTTAAAAGAAAAACTTTCATCAAAGCTAATTTCTTCACCTTCGACATTTCCTACCACCATGCTACTACGGGAGTTAGGAATATCAGCCGAACCTGGTTGAATATCGATATCTACTGTTAGTGAATCTAATATTTCATCGAGATTATATTCTATTCCATTATCTGTAGGAATTGGTTCTGTTAATAGTTCAGTGACTAAGTTTTTATTCAAGATTTCCCAAAAGTCGGTTTCATTCGGATATTCGACCAGAAAATTAAGCACAGATTCCTGAATAGGAATAAAATCCGGATACTCAGAATTATTAATTCCTTCCTTATAATCTAAATCAACTGAAAGGTCTATAACTGCTTGTCCTTGATGTTCGATTGCGTAATCTTCTATTTGAAAAGATAAGTTTTCTTCCGGTAGATTAATTTGAGTCATAATTTTTATCTCAACTGTTAGTTAATCTGCCTGCCATGCTATCAGAATTTTTATTAGGTGAAACATTTTTTTCAAATAAATATTATTTGTTTTTTGAATCGAGATGAATTAATACTTATTTTTTAATTATGCAGATAATTTGTTACTTCACAGAATCTTAATATTTATAATTAAGAATATTAACCATAAGAAATCATTAGAAAGCATACTTCTTTAGTTAGTAGAACTTGTTAAAAGTATTTCTCAAAAGTTTTAACTCCTTATCTTTATTATCAACAATAATCAAACTGGTAATAACTCAGGTATAAGTCATTAATTCTCATTTACATCCCATGTCTGAATTCAGGAATAATGGTGTTTAAATATAAACAGGAAAGAAAACGCGCTATTGATTAAAGCTAAAAACGAGCTTTTTCATTAAGAATATCATTGGAGTCAGAAAATGAAAATATCACGGAAACTCAGAAGAGAAATAATGCTGATTGCATTTGATTTGGTCGATGGTGGTGTTGATGATTTAGAAGCAATGTGTGAAACTTTAGAAGCTATCGCAGCCGAAGGTAGAAAGCAACTCGAATCAATAGAATCCATAAATTAAATTTAAGACGCTTGGAAACTATAAAGGGGGGAAGGTAATTATTATCTTCTCCTTTTTTTATGTATCTATATTTCTTCTAATTTTAATTCAGTCATTACTTAGTTGTAAGTCATTAATTCTCGTTATTATCCTACACCTGAACTCAGTATCCATCGTATTTAAATGTAATTAAGCAGCAAAAGTACTTTTCGTTCAGCAAGCATCAAATAAAAGGATTGAAAGTTATGAAACTCATAGTCTTGAGTAATACTGTGTTCAAGCAATCGATACTACCTTCTTTTGAATTAGCTAATAATGAAAAGGTTAATATACCTGCTGGAACTGAGTTTGAAATTGTAGCTTATTTAGAAATGGGTGACTATGTGAAATTTACTCTTGAAAATGAATTTATCGATGGTCGAAATACTTGGATAGCCTATATAAACCACGTGGAATTAATTGATGAGGATGGCTTGAAAGTAATTGGTGAATATAAACTTGGTGATAAGCTTCCGACAAAAGTTAATTTACCGGTTCCTTATTTTAGTCAGCTTGATAATAAATTTCAGCCAACTAAAACTTGCAACGTTACTTGTGTTGCAATGTGTCTACATTACTTTGATATTCATCCTAAATATCATCATCAGCAACTAGAAGATGAATTATTTACGTTTGTTAAAAATAAGGGATGGGATAAATATGTCCACGACCATTTACGACGTTTATTTATAGAATACGGGATATTTGATGCGTTCAAAATGGAAGCAAGTTGGGATGAAGTTAAACTGCATCTTGCTAATAAAAAACCTGTAATTATTTCAGGTCAATTTACCCGTTCCGGACACATAATTGTATTGCGCGGATATGACGAAAAAGGATTTTGGGTAAATGACCCTTATGGTGAATTTTTTCACAGTGGATATCGTACCGATTTAACGGGTGAAAATCTTCACTATTCTTACAAACTGGTACAGTCAAACAGCTATAGCAGTTCCGATAAAACTTGGGCACATTTTCCGGAAAACCGTTAATATTTTTCTCGATTTTTCATTTTCAAAAATAGTCGATTATTTACTGTAGAGGAAACACGATATGTCTATTAAATTTACCGTTCCTACAAATCTTTCTAGACTACAACTTGGTGATGTCATTAATTTTCAAGGTGAAGCTGCGAATGAAGTTGTCAGAGTTGAATTAATTGCAGATGACGTATATAAACTTGGTGAAGTACAAGTTTTTGAGGGAAATTGGACTCTTAATTATCCGTTTAATCGTGTTGGAAAACGAAGAATTAGTGCGAATGGTTTTGATTCGACTAATCAAAAACTTACTAGCGATGCTGTCGAAATTTTTCTTATGGGAGAAACAACTAAGGAAATTGGGATTGATGTTTCTAACCATAATGGTAATTCTATTGATTGGTTATCTGTGAAAAATAGCGATGTTTCTTTTGCTTTTGCAAAAGCAACTGAAGGTATAACTTTCGCTGACCATTGTTTTGAGAAAAATTGGAAGCAAATGAAAGCTGCTGGGTTGCTTCGGGGTGCTTATCATTTCTTTCGTCCTCTACGAGATGCTAAGGAACAAGCGCAAAATTTTCTGAAAGTGGTGGGAGAACTCGAAGCAAAGGATTTACCACCAGTTTTGGATTTAGAACATTATCCAGAGTATGTGGAGGAAGAATGGAAGCAAATTAGTTTGAAGGAACGGATTGAACGGGTACAACAATGGTTAGATATTGTTGAAGGTACAACTGGACGTAAAAGTTTAATCTATACCAGCTACGGTTTTTGGAAATATTATATGGATAATACTCAAGCTTTTACTAAATATCCTTTATGGGTCGCTAACTATACTACTAAAGCACAACCATTAGTTCCCGCGAATAATTGGGGTGGTAATGGTTGGTTGTTTTGGCAATATACTGAAACTGGAAGTGTTGCAGGAATCAAGGGATATGTTGATAGAAATCGTTTCAGTGGTTCCTTTGAAAAATTAATTGCTTTTGTTGATAATTCGTTTGTTGCTTAGTTTAGTAATAATCAAACTTGCTTCCCTCTTCTTAGCTACCGGAGAGGGAAAATTTGTTTTATCAAGTATTTGATTTCAAAAATATCTGAATATAGTCATGAAATTTATAATATTACGTACCAAAAATAAACTATAGCAATATGAAATATTGAAGAGAAAATTTAAATTTAACAAACCCGGTTTTTTCAAAAATCGGATTTTTGTGATGTAATTTAAATAAAGATTTCAGAAAAAAACAGGAACAACTCATAATTACTCAGTTTCTATCTCAGTTATCATTTTGTTTTAATAAAGGTAAAGGTAATTAAACAGATTTCCACTAACCATCAATAATATGAGGTGACTGGAGTTATGAAACACAATATTGTTATTAGTAACCGCGTAGAAAAACTGAATACTGAATCGCAAAAGGTAGCCTCATTCGTAAAAGATTATTCATCTGGAATCTCAACTCAAGAAACTTTAGGTAAGGAGGATATGAAATTCAATACAAACCATTTACAAACACAACAGTCTGGAGAAAACATGATTGAAGTTCCTGTAATCAGTCAAGCACCTAAACCGGGATTACCCCAACCTGCAAGACCATACGATTACTTTACTGCTTTACCGACATTAATTGGTGCTCTCACGGCTTTAATTGTAGCTTTAACACCCCTGATTCTGGGTTTGAAAAATAAAAAGAAGTAATAAAACATTTATCCGGTGCATTCCGTGGTCTAGCTCTAAATAATTACACTAATTGAAGATTAAATAAGAAGCATTAAAACTTGATTTTAATGCTTCTTATTGTCTATATTAAAAATACAATCGGATATTAAGAATTATCCTTGCAATACTTAAATTCTTTCAATCTATCTGAATTTGCATCGAAATAATCATCTAACCATTTACAACCCCGTTCGAGAAGTTTATCGAGGGTTTCAAATTCCCAAACTCTAGTCGTACTATCATTAGATACAACAGTTACAATATACTGACCATCACTGCTAAACTTAGCATCACGAACCTTATCTTTTTCATGTAAAAACGAAGCTATTTGTGTTCCAGACATGTCCCAAATTTTAGCTGTTCTATCATATGATGCAGTAATCACGAATTTACTATTGGGACTAAAATTAGCCATCACAACTTCTGCTTTATGTGGAAGTGTGGAAATTTGCTTTCCTGCTAAATCCCAAATTTTAGCTGTTATATCATTTGATGCAGTAACAATGTATTTACCGTCTGGACTGAATTTAGCTGTATGTACTTCACCTTTATGTTTTAGTGTATCGATTAATTTACCTTTTGAAGTCCAAATTTTAGCTGTTTTATCTTCTGATGCAGTCACAATGTATTTTCCATCTGGACTAAAGCTAGAATGAGAAACTTTACGTTTATGTGGAAGTATAGAAATTAAATTACCATTTATACCCCAAATTCTAGCTGTTTTGTCTTCTGATGCAGTAACAATATATTTCCCATCTGAGCTAAAACTAGAATGAGAAATTTTACCTTTATGTGAAAGTGTAGAAATTTGTTTTCCTGTTAAATCCCAAATTTTAGCTGTATTATCATCTGATACAGTAACAATATATTTTCCATCTGGGCTAAAATTACTCCGTGAAATATTAACTGTATCTGAAAAAGTACGAATTAATCTACCTTTTAAATCCCAAATTTTAGCTGTTTTATCATTTGAAGCTGTAATAATATATTTACCATTTGGACTGAAACTAGCATTATTGACTGTATCTTGATGGGAAAATTTATGGAATAATTGACCTTTTAGATTCCATAATTTAGCTGTTTTATCGCACGAAGTAGTAACCACAAGTTTACCATTTGGGCTAAAATCTGCTTTAGAAACATCTTTGTCATTCCGAAGTTGAGCAAAAGTAATATCTGGATTTTTTACTGCCCAAAGTTTAGCATGCTTATAATCTGAAGAGGTAATAATATATTTACTGTCTGGACTAAAAGTCGCATTATAAACCTTACTCAAATGTGGTAAGTTTGCGATATTACGAACAATTTTATCTTTATATTCAACATTCCACAATTTAGCAAAACCGTCGAAAGATGCAGTAACAATATAGTTACTATCATGACTAAAATTAGCATTAAAAACTATATTATCATGTGGAAGTGTTGCAATTTGTCTTCCTGTCAAATCTTGTATTTTGGCTGTTTTATTATTTAGTTGAACTGTAAGATTTGTGATATCCCATACTTTAGCTGTTTTATCTGCTGATGCTGTGACAATATATTTACCATCCGGACTAAATTTTGCCCCATAAACTTTGTCTCCATGCTTAATCACTGCTAGTTGCTTACCTGTGGTATCCCAAATCTTAGCTGATTTATCAAAGGAAGCAGTAATAATATATTTACCATCGGGACTGAAGTTTGCATTGTGGACTTCTTTTTGATGTACAAGTGTATGCAGTTGCTTACCTGTGATATCCCATAGTTTGGCTTTTTTATCCAGAGAAGCAGTAACTATGTATTTACCATCGGGACTAAATTTTGCGTTGTAAACCGTATCTTCATGATTGAGTATGGCTAATTCTCTACCTCTAATGTCCCAAATTTTCGCTGTATTATCTTTCGATGCTGTGATGATATATTTCCCATCTGGACTAAAGCTTGCACGTAGCACTTCATTATTGTGGTTTAAAGTAAAGAGTAATTTTCCTTTTGTATTCCAAACTTTAGCCGTTTTATCGGCAGATGCTGTGACAATATAATTACTGTTATAGCTGAAATTAGCACGGTAAACTTTACCTTGATGCGATAGAGGAGCTAGTAATTTACCTTGGATATTCCATAATTTAGCTTTTTTATCAGCGGAAGCTGTTAGGACGTAATTTCCATCTGAACTAAATTTAGCGCTATTGACACTATCTTCGTGTGCAAAATGCTTTTTTTGCCTAATTCTAGAAAGAATTGTTTGTAAACTAATAACAGGACTTTTAGTTTGATATTCTTCTTGTTTTCCTGAACCTTTTGTTAATGTTTTAAGTTTTTCTCCTGTTTCAACTGCTTCTATCAATGCTTCTAGCTGTTCAAATCTGAAGAAATTTTTATTATTATCTGCCTGTCGCTCTAATTTAGAAATTGCTAGTGCTATATACAATTTTCTGTCAGATACAACTGCTGATATTAAAGCTCCTACTAAAGAAATAGCAACTATAAAAGACCCTATTTTTATCCGAGAATTCGCTTTTTTTATTTGTATTTTTGCTTTTGTATTCGCTTTACGTAAAATCCGGTTAGCTTTTTCTTGAGCTTCTATCGCTTCTCTTTTATCTGTCTCTTGACTAGCACTAATAAATTCATAATCGATATCGCTAATATTTTTACCTTTGACCCAAGCTAAAGCATCTTTTAAAGCTTGTCCCCTTAACAAACGGGAATCATCCTGACAATAAGAAGCAATCCAAGCATTAAAAGATTCACTATAAGGACGTTTTGCAGCTAAAATGCGGTGGCACCATTCTTGATTAAATACTTCTAAATAAATACGGTTATGAATTCGTAATTTTCCATCTCGTTTTACTGCTAAGCCTGTTAACCGTAATTCTATATGTTCCGAACAGTCGTCTGCGTCTATTTCTCCTAGGGAAACTACTTGCTGACATAATCCTAATAATATACCAGTACGCTGTTCGCCATTTTGGATTATTCTGTCGCGAATCGTTCGTAAATGTTCTGGTTCGTCCTGTCCTTCCCAATTCTTAATAATTCTTTCTCTGACAACAGTTTCTACATAAGCTGCTTCTTCTTCTGAAGAAATTTCATTACCCTCACTCACGAGCAATTGACAAACTTTTTGGGTTAAAAATGGCTGTCCTCCAGTCCATTCTAATACCGCTTTCATTAATGCTTCGGAATTACCAATTGTTGCTAATTCTTGCGTGAGTGGCTGTACTTCTTCTAGTTGAAAACCTGTTAAATCTATTGCTCTACCAATATTAAAAGGTGTCCGATGTTTTTCTTTGATAAAATCTGAAGGAGTTGCAACACCTAAGAGAGAAAATGTTAACCTTTGATATTCTATATTCTCTGTTCTTTTATTAAAACAAGCTCGAATCACTGCAAAAAAATCATCTTTAAAGGTAGCGTTGAATAAACTATCTATTTCATCTATAAATATTACTATTTGAGTCGAAATTTTGACTAATAATACTTGTTCAATAAATTCTGCCCAACACTGTACGGGAGAAAGATATGCATGTTCTTGCAACCAGTTTCTTAAATTAAATTCTCCGGATAAGTTAAAGCTATTAACTAATGTATGAATCAAGCTACCATACCACTGTTGAGTAGTAATTTCTTGCGTTCCAATTCCGGTAATATCAATTTCAGCGCAAGCTATTCCTTCTTGTTGCAATCTTTGCATTGTCCGTACACATAAGCTAGATTTACCCATCTGTCGGGAATTCAAAACGTAACAAAATTCTCCAGCTTTGAGCGCTTGATAAAGTTCTTTATCTGCTCGACGATAAACATAAGTTTTCGCATCACCAGCCAGACTACCCCCGACTTGATAAATTGAGTTATTCAAATGATTTAAATCATTCATAATTACTTGAGTAAATTATTTATAGTGCTTAAATGAGAACTGTTGTGATATGACAATGATTATTGTTTACCTAATATCAAATATTAGGTCTGATGAAATATGTATAATTAACCTAGGTGTTGGGTTACACTACGCTATGTCTTATATCCTTAACTCCCTTCGATACGGATATACTTCACCCAAGCAACAAATATAATTTGTGATATCACAACAGTTGAATTTTTAACTGATATTGAATACTTTTTCTTAGTTTTGGAATTGCAGCTTATATCTAAAACAACAACTACAGAAAAACTCTTCAAATTGGATTAGTTGGTAGTTTAAAGTTCATATGAATGCTTCCAAGATTCTTTGATTTTGCCCTCATTAGTCCCAATCCATAATCGCGACTATGATTATTGACGAATGAGGACTTTTTGCTCTAGAAATTCAAAGCGATCGCCAAAATATTCTCGGTACAGTCCACAGGTAATTGATACTTCATTACCAGATAAATTTACTAGACCCATGCGGTGTAATTTATATGCTTGCGTGGGAAGCAAACGCACCTTCCCTTGACTGCTGACAATCTCTTTCAAAGCAGCTAATAATTCCCTATCTTGTTCAATGATTCTCCAATAATGGCGCAATAGATTGCCATATATACCAGCATCAGTTGCTGCTGTTTGTAGTAGTTCTCCAAGAGTGACACCTGCATTTAGTTGCAGATGAGCAAATGCTTGTTCTACAAGGTAAGGATGTCCTCCAACTTTGTCCATCAGCTTTTTGATTTGCTGTAAATCATAATCAAAACCATACTTCCGGGCTAAACAAAGTACCTGTTGTGGAGTAAATTCTGGTAACTCGATGGATACACCAACATTAAATGGTGACTCGTTTACCTGGAGGGGAACGTAAACCTCTGTTGAGTGAATGACTACCAACCGTAACTGCTTCCATACAGGACGAGTTTTAGCCTGTTCGTGCCAAGCTCTTAAAAGTCCTAGAAATTCAGCAGCTACTTTTTCATGGGGAAAAATTCGCTCAACTTCATCTAAGCACAAAATTAAAGGGCTAGAAACTTGTGCCAATAAGTACTCTTCAAAGTAAGCAGTACAATTCATCTTAGGAGTAGAAAATTGCTCATCCCAGTAGTCAGCAAGACGGTTTGAAATCCGTAAATTATGAGTTACACTAACGCAAAACCACTTGAGAAAGTCAGCTATATTACTAAAATCGCTTGCTTCAGCATAATGTAAATTTGACAGTACAGTTCGATATCCCTGATTTGCCATTTTTCCTAAAACATTAGCCATCAGTGATGTTTTACCCATCAATCCAGGTGCTTTTATTCTCAGCAAACTACCGGATTGAGAAAGTGTTTTCAAACACATATCTTCAATTTTGGTTCGCTCGATATAAGTAGCGATTACTGATTCTTCTTGAATAGTTTCACCAGTTCCAGTGCAATTACCATCACCATTATGGTTCGTTGGAGTCGTTGTATCGGCAATTTCTTGCCAATCAAAACCCAATTTTTGAGAAATCTCGAAAAAGTTTGTAAAGTCAATCGGTTTACCATTCAAGAATTTACTGACAGTATCAAGAGCAAATCCCAAAGCTTCCGCTAAATCTTTTTGACGCGGAAATCCCTGACGTTGAAGTGCTGCTTTAACTATTTTGATATAATCTTTACGAACTTTTACTGAACGTGGCATAAGTATATATCCTAACTTTATATATACCTCATCAGCATAGCTTCAATTTATGAAAGTATATATGAAGTAAGTATTAAATCAGATACAAGTCAGTTACCAATGACTACTGATGTCAAATAAAAATAAAAAAGACGCAATAATATTACGTCTTTTAGTATTTCAAATTACATTTATCAATCTAAAATTATTATCCCATGCCCAATTCTCTATTTTTTCCGCTTCACAAACCAAAGCAACAATAACCCACTTCCAGCTAATATCAATCCATT
>ERZ1740072.873-NODE-873-length-11861-cov-5.284008_pt1 | contig 11861 bp, 17 predicted proteins | sample MGYA00581733_ERZ1740072 | MGnify/ENA primary metagenome ERZ1740072 (study PRJEB43018, sample SAMN04849741) | marine metagenome | isolation source: floating plastic debris | place: Pacific Ocean | collected 2008-08-30 | study: EMG produced TPA metagenomics assembly...
CCATCCCCGCGCCAAGCCCTGCCTTACCCACCGCTGCACCGTCCGCACGGATACACCCATCTGTTGAGCTATCCAAAGGCGGCTGAACAATACCTGTCCACTTCCCTTCTGGTCTAGGGCCCTGAGGAAGTGCCACAGACGGGCACACTCTTGGCCACAGTCCAAGAGGCGGGTGAAGACACGGATGGTGGTGTTGGTGGCGGCGGGGGTGGTCATGCTAAAAGGTTTTTACCCCTATCCGGCAAATCATTTGACTAAAAATAGTTGGGGCATAATCGGCAAGTGGGATACTCAATCTTTCACTTATCTCCCATATTTGAGTAGCGGCAATAGGCGCGTACTCACCAAGCTCAGCAAAGATACTGCCTAAATCTCGGCAATAATTAAATTCGCCTATTAAATCACCGCAATAGCCAATGTTGTCATCCCATACTGCAACCTTGTAATCTTGTCGAATAACGTTTTGAGAGGCTTCACATGGGAAATCTCCAATTAAACCCAAGGACAACGGACGCCATTTACAGATTGCCAGAACTCTATTGATTACCCACTCAGGATGACTTACTTCTGAATAGATCCAGTCTTCATCACTTTTAAAGTGGCTTTTTACCCTTCTCAAGCCAAGTCCATCCATCTACAATTAACTCCAAACACGACAAAACCTTGCCCAGCCATCAATTGGCCAAACAAGGTGCAACTTTCTCTAATTTTCGATAGAATTGTTCTGACACTTTCTGTTAGCTCTTTGTGTCCACGGCCTCGGCGAACTCCACATTCGCGCTTGGCTTCCCCAATGATAGCAAATGAAAAAGCCGCTGGAGCGTTCTGCCCTGGCGGTTTTGCTATATCTGCCGAGAATCTCCTGAAACCCTTGATTTTAAAGCGGTCTTTAAATGAGACGATGCATTCTCTTTTAAAGAATCTGTTGTGTGGGTTAGGATTGGGGCATTGTAAGTAGAGCTTTCTTCCCTAGGCTATGGCTTCACCAGTAAAAGTTGATAGATACCCCTGGAAAATTAGATCGGCAAAAGACTCTAAGGCGGATTTTGGTCTGTCAACCTTAACTGGCTGGTATCAAGACGGGTCTAAAGAAGTTTTGTGCGTGTGGCAGCTGTCTTTTTGGGAAAGACTGAAAGTTTTGTTTGTGGGTAAGGTTGTACTTCACTGTTTGAGTCAAATGCCTGTTCATAAAGTGTCAGTGGATTACGGCCATGTTCGCAAAATGGAAAACGCCTGGAATGGCGGTGGACCTGAAAACCGAGAAAAACTAGAGAATGGTGACGAAAGAAAGGTGTCGACTGCTGTAGTCAAGCATTTTGAGCAAGAGCTAAAATAGCTTCATCGCGTCAGCGGCTTAACGCCTCAGTCCCGTGGGAAGTGCTACGTCAGTAGTTGGGTAGTGAGTCTGTAGAGATTGTGAATCTCGAACGTATTGGTATACCAGTAGACAGGAGGCAACACTACGGCGATGGGATTGAATTTATCGGGCAGTTGCAGTGACATTCTTAGGGCCAAGATTGAGCCTTGTGTTCGGGATTACTATGAGCAATACAATACTGCTTTGATGAACTACTTTGGCTCTGTTGATGCCATTGATGCGGCCGCGCTATTTGATCGAGCCCAGCATGTCGTCCAGGGGTATGAGTGGTGGTTTGTAATTGATGGCCAAGTGGTGGCAACCATGGACGCGGAGAAGATTGCGTTTCCTTATAGCTGAAAAATGAGCAAGCCACCCACCACCCTCACAGACACCGAATACAAGCAATGGGGCCAGCATGTATGCCCCTGCGATAACCCATGGTGCCAGCCGACGGCTAAGGCCTTGTGCATTGGCAGGAGGTATCCACAGCACAGGGCGGCGGCGCGAAAGTGGTTGAGGGAGCCTGTGGGGGAACTGTAGGGTAATTCATAAAAGCACAAGCCCCGCTAACTCCGAAACCAGCGGGGCTTGTGTCGTTAGCAGTTGCCTTGTTTCCGGCACCGACGGGCTTGGTAGCGGTCGTACAGGTCGAGGGCCACGGGGATAGCAGTCAGGATAAGGATGAGAAGTTCGAGTGTCATGGTGGGTGCTCCACTAGATTGACACTGTAATAATTAGCGGGCGCGCTTGGGTTAGTCGTCGTCTTTAGTCTTGAGCCAGCGGTCTTCTAACTGTTCCCTAGTAATACCTTCATGAGCTGCGATCGCATCTAACTCCCGACTAACTTCTTCCCAATTAGCCTCTATTCGAGCCTGCACAATATTAGCTGCAAGTGTGGCCCGGTTGGTCCCCTTCAGCGCTGCCCATAACTTTAGTTTGCGGTGATACCAGTCGGGCAGTTTTACAGAGAAGCGGACCATTTCAGCTACTTGCATAGGTTGTTTTTATTTGGTAGTTCAGCCTAAGAATTTCACAGTCCCTGCGAGTCGGGCTCCGCTTACTTTTGCCCTGGCTAAACCACTTGGCAACTGTAGCGTAATCACGAAAACACATGGCTGCAATCTCTTGGTAACTGGCTCCCGTTTTATTTACATACTCTTGGGGCGTCATTTTGTCCACAAGTGCTAGCAATAGCCCCAATCTAGCAGCAGATTAGAATCAATGCAGCATAGTTATGTCATTTTGACATTGTTTATCTATGTACTTAATCGCTAATTTATATCTGCATCGTGAACAAGTTCAGAACAAGCTCACGAGTTTTATTGAATCAAGTGAGAGATGGTGGCAAAAGCTTGCACAGCAGAGGTTTTAGAGAGCCCAGAGGCATACAGCTTTGAGCGCTATCCTCCTGGGCAGTTCAGAGTCATCGCCTCTCAGGTGGCAGGGCGTCGAGTCTCTCGCGATACGTTCAATACGTGGCGCTGGCGGCTCGGCATAAAAGTTGCCCCTGACGGCTGTTATGGCCAGGAAGAAGTCCTGTATCTACTGGGGTACCTGGATTTCAGGGTTAAGACTGGCGGCACTATGCAGCAATACATTGACTGGAAACATGGGCAGTTCACGCCCGCAATGGTTAGTTAAGGAGAAATCTACAAATGCCTATTGAAAATAAAAGCACAGAAGCCAAACAAAGCAAGGGCTTTGGCGGCAATCAATCCGCACCTCCCCCCCAGCCCGACGTCAATGTGTCTGACATGGCATTGGCTATCCAAGGGTCTATGGGCAATGAGGCTCTAGGCCTTGTACAGCAGGTATTTACAGCTCAAGAACAGGTAGAAGATGCGGCTGCTAATGCAATTGTGACGAACCGTCAGCAGATGGGGGCACGCATTTTAGACAAGGTGTGCTCTGAAGTAGTTGAAATGGCGGCAACAGACCGGCTAGATGCTCCTGATCAGTACGCCAATCAGGTAGGTCAGGCCTTTATGGCGATGACTCAGCAATCCGCCTGGAGGAAGTCTACGCCTGACCAGCTCGCCCGCAGCAAAAGCCTGTTTTTAACGCCGCAGCAAATGGCTTCTAAAGCCCTCCCAGGGGCGTAGACAACGTAGATAGGGTCTATAGATAGGTAGATAACTGTAGACCCCTTGAACGTCAGTGTGTCTAAGCGTTTTAGACAAATCTATAGACCTCTGTAGACGAAATAGATAAGGGGGTCTACGGCAAAAAACGTTAAGGGTTAGGTAGATATCTATGAAAGTAAAAACCAGTTATTAGATTTATGGACTTATCGCCATAGTTCTCCATTGCAAAGGAGATCGCATTGCTGGCACTGCTCATAACGGAGCGGTCACTAGTGACGTAAAAGCTTCAGCCGCGTCAACTAGGAATCAGATGAAGCAGTCGGCTAGGGAGGCTCAAAAAGACAGTACGGTCGCTCTAGATAGAGCCAAAGCTGGCTGCATAAGAATCTACGAAGATGACGGCAACACCAAAGAAGGTTACTTCAATGAAGGCGAAACTGTAGGGGATCCGGCTAATCCCGCTCAGCCTATTCAGTCGGGATTTATTTGCAACAGTCTTGGTTTGACTGGCGAAATCGTTGACGGCAAGATAGTTGACCTTGTGATGATCTCTCCAGGTGATAGGGCAGAGTACATCGGATATTTGGCAATGCAAAGTGGAGAATTTTGATAATGGGATTGCTTAGAACTATTTTTAATTTGGTGTTCTGGCTAGGCGTTGGTATTACCGGCGTTCTGAACGCTCAGGGTTGGCTTGTAGTTGGAGAATGGGTGAATCGCTCAATTGAAGTCATCCCAATGATTGGCCTGCTCACAAAAATTCCATGGGTAGGTGGGTGGTTTTTGATGCTCACTGGGGCTGTTGGCTCAATCGTAGGTTTTGCGTTGTGGGCGGGTATTCAGTGGGTCCAGGTCGCTCCGATGTTTGTTAGCAATCAAAAAATCAGCGATTTACGAGTTTGGGCCTACGTGTTAGAAATCATTGTTTGCTTTGCTAGGTTTAGCCCCTATCAAGGGGGATATCCAGCTTTTTGGTCTGACCTACTTGCAGGAATGCTGGATATTGATCTTTTCATTTTTGAAAACATCATGATGGCAGTGCTGTCTATCGTTTTGTTTGAGTTGATTATTGCGACTGGCATAGAAGTGCGCAATGCGTTAGGCGTAGGGAGTCGAGGCAATGCTGCATAAACTCAAAGAGTTAGGTATTGATTTAGATGTTGAGTTTGAAAACGATTTTGGCTCCCAGTGCTTAGGCATAGGACTGTTTCTCAAGGATGGAGGGATGGTTGGTTTAGCAACCGTAATATTGGCTGTCCTCTCTTTTCCTATTGGTGGCTCAATGGGAATTCCCTTGGCTGTTGCTGTTGTTTTATCGGGGGCTAATGACTGTAAAGCCGTTAGAGGCAATGAAAAACTACTAGCAGATCCTGATAAGCGGCTAAAGCTGCCACCTCAAAAAAATGCCTCAAAACCCCCTACTCAAAAAACTGATCGCGAGGCCACTTGTGAGCCAGAGTTTGTGGCCAGCCCTTGGGGTAACTCTCGACAACCCAGAAAGTCCTATTATCCAGAAAAGGTTTACGCTAGCCCTGAAGACAAAGCACTAGAAACACAAAAATCATCTGTTGCGATCGCAGAATTTAGAGCTCCAAATGTTCAGGAAATGCTTCAGCTTCCTATTAAAAAACGTGCTGAAGAAATGATGCGCCACCTTAAGCTATCAGGGTGCAACCTGCGTCCATACATTTACGACAAAGTAATCATTGCGACGGGGACTCAACGGTCAGGGAAAAGCACCATCATCGTATTGATTGGCATTCTTGAAGCGGCATTACTGGGCAAACAGCTACGGTATATTACGAGCGATGGCGATATCTACCCAGTGGCCTTTAATGGACTTGCCAATGGTGCAGAGTTCTATGGAAAAGCCACTGAAGAGATTGAAGCCACTCGGCCAGGGCAAGCCTCTGATGTAGTCTGGATTTTTGATGAAGTTACCAAGCAGTCAACACCTGTCAAAGAAGGATTATGGGAGCAGCTGCTTACTGGCTTTGTAAAAACTGGAGCCTCGGCTCGATTGATTACTCACGGGACCACCATGAAAGCAATTGGATTCCCGGCGGGCATGGCCGACCAAGTTAAAACCGAAGCGGTGATTGTTAAGGCCCTGCGGAAATCTGATGCTGTTGGTCGTGAAGCTGCTGCATCTTTGCCAAACGGTGGACAGCATCCATCAGGAGAGTATCGCCGCCAGGAGCTAGTTAAAGACGCGCTCACTGATGTCAAAGGAGAAATGCTGCAATTGCCAGAGTGGCTATTATTCGATACCAATGAGCAAGGTAATCCTTGTTATGTTCGGACGTTACTTAAATACTTTCCTGAGTTAGACATACGGGCTACTGGGCAAAGTCCAGCGCCACTCTTTCCTGAGTCTGTAGATCAATACGCTCAAACTCGTCAGTCTTTGGAGGCTGCACTAGGATTTGATGCACCTCACCCTATACCTGCTGAGGTGATTGCAGACGATCAAGAGTTAAATGCAAATGCCGCGCAGTTTTCTCAAGTGGTCATCGCTCACTTAGAGGCAAAAGACATCAAGGTAGTGTCACTGGCTCGTTTGATAGCTGATAATTATCAGGCCAAGCAGGCATTTAAGGGGAATTCTTCTGACCCAGGTATCAGGGAAAAAGGCAAAGAGACAGCGAAGCTATAGGCTATTAGATGCCGGGCCATGATGCGACTCACGGTAGAGAGCAGAGGTGAATCATCCATCAACCTTTCTCGCCCTGCCTCTACATTGTTTGGGGGTGCTTAAGCATGAAAATCCCCATCATTATTTTCATCTGGTTGGCTGGTGTATTTTCAATGCCTGCTATCTGCTCTTACAATGTTCCACCTGACCAAGTTAATGTTCGCTGTTATTGGTGGAGAGCCTTGCCATGAAACCCATCTTCTTCTGGCCCCGCCGCCCCCTTCACCAACGTGACCAGCTGCCCAAAGGCCCAGGGCTGTATGCCGTAGTCTCCATGGGGCGAGTGCTCTATGTGGGTCGTTCCACCAGCCTTAACCGCCGCTGGACTGCTAAAGGCAACAGACAGCACCACCGGTTGCCCCAGGCTCAGGATTTACTGTGGCCCTACCTGCATTATATTGAGCTGCCTGAGAGGAAGATCGTCGCAACAGAAAGGCGACTAATTGCCAGGGTTAAGCCCCCATGGAACAACACGAAGGTTCCCAAACATCGGTGGTCACTGGCTGAGTTACTAAGTTTGGCGGCGACGGGGTGGCTAGCGGTAGTCTTGTGGGAGCGATGGGGAGATTTGCTTTTGAAAGTTGCTAGCATAGTCTCGATACAATAAGCCCGACAACAGCGGTCCTGAGGGAACATAGTGGCCGCTTTTTCTTTGCTATACTCCGGCCAATATCTCCTACTGCGTCTAGCCAAAACAGACAGCTCGCCTCGGCCCACCGCTGGGGCTATTTTTTGGCTAGAATAGGTGAGTAACTTATCGCGAATCCACAGGGGTGTGGGACGGATGTTACGACAACCCATGGTAAACGCGCTGCTCTCCGGGGTGGCGTTTTTATTGTCTTTAAAGAAGAACAACTATTCTGAGCCTATGGGCTATCCTGGGGGTGAGTTTTAACCCACCTCGGAACTATGCTAGATAACCCTGATTTAATCGCCTCACTGATTGGCTTTGATGGACTGTTGGCTATTGCCCTGACTGCGATCGCTACCCGTCTTCTTTCTGATGGCAACCGCGCTGAGAAATTAGAGAATGCCAAGGACGCTGTCTTGGAAAAAGTTTCCAAGGTTGAGGCGACCGTAAACTATGTCCAGGGACGGCTGAACAGCCTATCTGAGATTCTTGCCGATGGTCGCGTAACCCCTGGTGAAGTTCAGGCGATGACCACTGAGGTTACGTCTATCAAAGATAAGATCGCCGGAATTGTGAACGGGGGTGATGTGGCGTGAGCCTTTTAAAAGCAGCCCAAGAAAATGCGGGCACTATCGCCACTGTGTTTCAAGCAGGCAAAAAGTTCTTTGGCCCTGGCAACATTGATGAACTGAACAGGGCCACACTAGTCGCTATTAACTTATGGTGTTTGGCCAACGCTGGGATCAAGGCTAAGGCTTTTCCAGATCTAGGCGTAGGTGACCGTGTTCTTAGTGACAGCTTTGAAATTAGCGGCTGGGGGCGGGTTTGGTTTCAGCGACAGTTTCGACTGCTGCATAAAGACAGCGGAATTGAGTCTCGGTGGATTGACGGCAGGTTAGACCCCCAAGATGTTGTGACGATTTACTAGTTTCAGTTTGTCCATGGTAGATGCACGACTTACACCGCTCCTCAGGGGGCGGTTTTTTGCTGGGTTACAGCACCGGCTTAGAATCCACGCTACCCGTCGGTGTCAGCTGCGGCAGGGAGACTGATACCGTTTGGCTGCTTCCGGTGGTAATGCTTTTAGCGAACACTGTCCCGCCAGTTGGAATGCCCACCAGGGCAACCCCTTGGTCAGCATCATAGCTAGTCACGCGTCCCGAGTATTGACTGCGAGTCTGTTGCTGTTGCCTGGCTTTTACTCTTCGGTCGAGACGTTTAATTTCTAAGCCCATAAGAGCGTTAATGGCATTGCTTTGTAGTGTCATTATGGCGGTCCTGCCTCCTCACAACGAATGTAGACATCCAAGTCAGTATCCTTGTCATAACCCAGTAGTGAAATCCGGTCACCACTGCCATCAAAGATGCTGAGCAGCACCCGGTCTCCTGAGATCTCCTGACTTGTCGTGGGGGGAGTGTCACAAACCTTCACCCCCCACCAGTCCCCAGGGTCTATGTCTGGGGGGCCATCAGTTGACTCTACGTAGCCAGTGTCGGGTGTGAACTCTAGATCTCTAACGGCTAAGTTATCGGCAAACTCAGCGAAAGCGGTACCCGTTATCTGCGCGGCCCCGCCGTCCCATTCAGCGACGATGCAGCCACCTCGAGAGGCAGGGTTGCAGTTGGGGCTGTTCTGGCCATAGGTCGCCAGGGTAAAGGGGGATGCGACAGTTTGGGTGGTTGTTAGCCACTCGTCGGTGGTGACGTTGAAAAACTCATACTCTAAAAGTCCAGGGATTGGATCGGTAGCCGCTTTATCAGGATCTGCCGGTGGGCGCTTAGGTGTTCCCCTGACCCAAACAACCATGCAGCTGCACCGCTGGGGGATGCTGCCATTATTGCCAGGGCGATTACCTGCACCAGTCCCCCGACCGCCCCCGCTGCCATCCGGTGAAAGACCATCGGGCCCGTCTTGGTTTTCATCAATTGAGATATTCTCTCCACCAATGGCGCTTACCGTCGGCTTCCAATCAGCTGTCTGCCAACCGTAGCTGGAGACTGCTTTGCCTACTGAGATCGCGGCATTACTGAGAGAGCCCTGGTCAGACGCATTGGCTAAACCACCGCTGGGGCTGCCCAGAATGAGCTGGCCCTGGTCCGCGTCAACCCCTTGAAAAGTTTTAGGGGAGAGACCCGATATTTTTCTGCGCCGGCGCTGGCGTTCAACCTCTGCCTGCTGCTCGAGGGCTAACAATGATTTCTGGCTTAGTTCATCCATCAAACGGTTTGGACAGCTTTCATCCCAGTAAAGGTATGGGCCCCTGCTGAAGAATCGAGGGTTCGTGTGGACGTGAATGATTCATACTCAATGGCTTCAGTGCCGTCTCGGATAATGGCATAACCAGTGTAATCCAGCGTGCCACTTGACAAAGAAACAGTGGCATCTTCATAAGAAATCTCTGCTCGAGTGCCACTGGTTGATGCGTTACCCGTAGGGAGTACATTCTGAAAGGTGTACCCGTTAGTTGCAGCAATAATCGAAGCGATGATCTCTGCCTGGGTCGGAGGAGAGCTCCATGTACTGGCATTACATAGGACCAACTGCAATGTGGTCGGCGTGTCCTTAAGGTAAACCTCGAGCATTTTTGCTGCGGCTTCAACTGTTCTTCCGGTAGTCATAATTCTCCTTTTTCAACTATCTGGATGTGGCCCAGTGGGTGGGGTAAAGTCACTCGCTCCATAGGGGGATTCGCCAATCACTAGCCTGATCTCATCAGTCTGCCCCTGGAAATTGCCAACGGTATCGCCAGAACTGGTCCCAATCCTTAGTAGGGTAGGGTTAAACTCTGTCGTATCGGCCCAGGTGGTAGCTGCAAGAACTCCATTGACGGCAAGGTAGTACACCCCCGCTAGCCGATACACCGCCACATGATTCCAGTCGTTTAGGACCATGGCGGGTGAAGTGATCCGCGTTACTCCTGTAAACAGAAGAACCTCCCCGCTAGTACTGATTAGCAAGGACGGAGTCCCCAAGCCAAAACCATTAGCTGTGCTAAGCAAAGATCTATTGGCCCCACCCTTTGCCGCGAATGTCGTGGGCCTGAAAAATCCTTCAAACCCAAAATCCCCTGATGCGGTGAAGTCGGGGGAGTCGGCATACCTGATAAAGCTATTGACCCCATCAAAGTCAATCGAGGAAGAGCCGTATTTAAATTGCGAGGTGATTGTGGTTGTCCCTAGCCCTATGGCCGCTGGAGTACGGGCCGCGCTGCTGCTATCAGTTATGATCAACCCTCCATTCATGCCCTCACCATGAAGGAGTAACTGCACGTTACTAAACAGAACCTCAGCGTCAATCAAGTCACCAAACAGCCGCCACCGGTTAGCCGCTGCTTTGTACAACCTGGCCCATGCGTATTGAGCAGCCAAACGGGTGTGTCCTTGAGCTGAATCAATCGAGACACCGGTTTCCCCAGCGACTACAACAGCGCCTGCCCCAGTCTGGTTTATCAGCAGACTGGCCCCTACGGGTGTTGTTTCGCTGGCATCGGCGGGGATGGTGACAACTAATCGGCCTGGGGCATTTCCCTCAATAATTTTGTCGAGGCACAGGTCTGTCGCCGTTAGCGTGTAGTCGCTTGCCTGCTCAGTAACCGTGTACTCACCACCAACACCGCCCCCACCGGTTCCATTAGCCGCCGCTGTGATTCTGCCCTTGGAGTCAATGGTGATATTAGCGTTGGTGTAACTGCCAGCGGTGACCCCCGTGGTCCTAAGCGATGGATTGGGATAACTGCCTGCTAGGTCACCACCTGCGATCGCAATCCCCAAATTAGCCCTAGCTTCAGCCGCAGTCAGGGCCCCGGTGCCACCCTGGTCAATAGCCAACGGGGTTCTTGAGAATATGGGCCCAGCGTTGCCGGTTCGTTCAAAGCCGCCAGAGCTTGCAAACTCACGACCGGTGGTGACCACCCCGCCAGGTGATGAAAACTCACCTATTTCAAAACTGCCGGCGCTGACAAACTCACGACCGGTGGTTGCTGTTATGCCAGCCGCAATAAACTGTCCCGACTCAAAGCTGCCACGGCTGACAAACTCTCGACCCACCGAGCGCACTGTGTAAGGCGGGATAACACTAGTACCGTCGCTGCCGATCACCCCTAACTCAGCAACGCCATAGGACACTAGTGCTGCGTTGGAGTCGCAGGAGATGTTAACGCCATCAACAAAGTTAGCCGTAATATCGCCATCGGGCAAAGTCAGCTTCACCTTTGCGTTGGGGCTCCACCCCTGCACCCATGCCTTAGTCAATTCGTGTTGAACCGTCCAACCTTGGTCGCGGCCAACAATGAATGCCCCAGTCAGTTCGGCTAGTTCTAAGGCCTGGGTATCGGAAACCCCATAGGCAAATTCGAATATCTCAGGTTCTTCAGTTGCCCCTGCAATATCGTAATAAGCGCTACCGGTATAACTGGACTCTTCAGTACTGGCAATGGGGGGATGGCGACTGGGCTCTCGGGGGGCATATTCCGGCCCTCGAAATGTGCCGCTGTCACCAGTCGGATAGAGAGTTTCTTCGTCGAGAAATAACCGCTCTTCTTGCTCTACGACTTTGAGCCACTCCCCACCACCTAAATCGGTGTAGGTTTCGGTTAGACACGACACAAAATAATCAATAGTGTTTGAAACGCCCGCCCCCGACTGAATAGCCAGGTAGAAGGTTTCTGTGATGGGACCTCGCCGACATAGGTCCATTGTACGAACACTCGCTGACTTGGGACCGGATCGTCTGGGTCTATCAAGGTGCCATTTACCCTGACAGTTGATGATTCTCGCATCCCAAGAAACCGTCGGCTTTCGCTTAGTTGAGTAGTTTTTGTCAGCAGCTTTCCATCAATTGCTGCGCTGTAGGTTTCGCTGACATTGGTGATGGAGCGGGTAAACAAAACATAGTTATCGCTTCCTATCTCCTCAAAGTAAGGCGTTTCAACCTTGGTCGAGATAGACCGGGCCTTACGGTCAGACGTGAGCGTTTCGGTGATAGTTGTCCGCTTTTTGGTTCCTGTGACTGTGGCCTCGGGGGTGCCAATGTAGTTGATGTTGATCTTGATGACCCCAGTCTCAACCAGAGGTCCCACCGTTCGAGTTTGC
>ERZ1740072.874-NODE-874-length-11856-cov-4.484959_pt1 | contig 11856 bp, 9 predicted proteins | sample MGYA00581733_ERZ1740072 | MGnify/ENA primary metagenome ERZ1740072 (study PRJEB43018, sample SAMN04849741) | marine metagenome | isolation source: floating plastic debris | place: Pacific Ocean | collected 2008-08-30 | study: EMG produced TPA metagenomics assembly...
GGCGGACCTCAGCGAAAGTTTCCCGCCGGGATCGACCTCAGCCGTGGTGTATGACACGACGGAGTTCATTCAGGTCTCGATTCAGGAGGTGTTCATCACTCTGTTGCAAGCCATTGGCTTGGTGATTTTGGTGATTTTCATCTTTCTGCAAGATTGGCGCACGACGATCATTCCGGCGGTGGCGATTCCCGTCTCGCTGATTGGGGCGCTTGGCTTTGCCTATATCTTTGGCTTCTCGTTGAACAGCTTGACGCTGTTTGGCTTGATTCTCGCTACGGGCTTGGTAGTGGATGACGCGATCGTGGTCGTAGAAGCGATTACGACCAAAATTAACGACGAGGGTTTGACGCCCAAGCAAGCTTCTATTGACGTGATGGATGAAATTGGAGGAGCGATCGTCTCCACCTCGCTGGTACTGATGGCCGTGTTTATTCCCGTGGCGTTTTTTCCCGGTACCACGGGGCAGCTATACAAGCAATTCGCATTGATCATTGCATTTTCAGTAGCGGTATCCACCTTTAACGCGTTAAGTTTCAGTCCGGCGATGTCCGCAATTTTGTTGCGATCGCAATCTGAGACAGCCGCCGATCAAGCCTCTGGCGGCGGGCCATTGCGCTGGCTGTTCGCTCAATTCAACCAAGGACTGGCGTGGGTTGCAGCCAAGTATAAAGCATCCGTTGCGGCCCTAATTCGTCTGCGGTACGTCGTCATGACGGTCTTTGTGGCCGGTCTGTTTGCCACGTTTTACATGTTTACGGCGGTGCCTGGTGGCTTCGTGCCCTCGGAAGATCAGGGGGTGATCATCGGTATTGTGCAAGCACCCGATGGGGTCTCCGTGAGCTACACCGACAACGTCCTAGAATCAGTTGTCGAGACCCTGAAAGCAACCCCAGAAATTGAATCCTACTTTGTGGCCAGTGGCTCAGGTCTAGAAGGAGCGGGCCCAAACCAGGGCCTATTTTTCGCGAAGCTCACGCCTTGGGATGATCGCACCGGGCCGGGCCAGACGGTCACCGGAGTGCTGCAACGCTTAAATGGGCAGTTTTTCCAAAATCAGGATGCCCGCGTAGTCGCCTTTAACCCGCCGCCGATTCCGGGCTTTAGCGCCACCGGAGAATCAGAACTGCAGCTGCAAGATCGAACTGGTGGGAGCTATACCATTGATGACTTCTTGGCTGGAGCCAATGAAATTTTGGCAGTCGCCAACCAAAAGCCCGAAATCGGTACCGCCTACACTCAGTTCACAGCGGGAACGCCCCAGTTAGAAATCGACATTGATCGCAATCAACTAGAGGCCCTCAACATTGATTTCCAGCAGGCGTTACAAACCATTGGGGCCTCGGTGGGGTCGCAATATGTCAACGACTTTGTATTAGGCACCCGCAGCTACAAAGTCTACGTGCAGGCCGAGGGAGACTATCGTGATGCCCCCGATGATTTGGAATCCCTGTATGTGCGATCGCGATTGGGCCAAATGGTGCCAATGAGCAAGCTGGCAACAGTCACGCCGACCATTGGCCCACAGATCATCACTCACTACAACGGCTATCGCTCCATCAAATTTCAAATGAGCGAAGCAGCTGGCTACTCCAGCAGTCAGGCCCTAGCGGCGATGGATGAGGCCTTGGACGAAACGCCCCAGCAGGGCTTGGCGGCCGACTGGATTGGCCTGGCCAAAGAACAATTGGCGGCAGGCAGTTTGGGCGCACTGGTGTTCCTCTTTGGCATCATCATGGTGTTCCTCACCTTGGCGGCCCAATACGAGAGCTATATTGACCCCATCATCATTCTGCTAACGGTGCCCCTGGCCATGCTCGGCGCGTTGTCCTTCATTGCCGCTCGTGGTCTGAACAACGACGTGTATGTGCAAGTAGCCCTGGTGATGCTAATTGGCTTAGCGAGTAAAAACGCCATTCTGATTGTGGAATTTGCCAATCAGTCACGGGAAATAGGCCTCACCATCGTTCAGTCAGCGCAAAGAGCGGCAGAAGAGCGGTTCCGCCCAATTTTGATGACGGCCATTTCATCCCTGGTAGGTTTCTTTCCCCTAGTGATTGCCACCGGGGCAGGCTCAGCTTCGCGCTGGGCGATTGGGACGGCCCTCTTTGGTGGCCTGTTGGTAGCCACGGTACTCAGCTTTCTGGTGGTGCCGGTGCTGTATGTGGTGATCAAAAGCCTGGAAGCGCAGTTCCTCGGCGTCCAAAAGCCCCAGAGTAATTCTGATAACGGCAGCTCTGGTAACGGCTTGGTCACGCATCCCGATGGCACCTTAACCTTGCCCTCTCCCAACGACACGGGCACTCACACCGAAACTGAGAGTCCAGCACCCACCCAATTTCAGGAAGGTGACAACCCCGCTTAGGAGGTGACGGATGAACTGGCGCAGAATATTTTATACCGGCCTGATGAATACCATCATTGGCGTCGGCCTGGGGTTAGTGATGGCAAACATTGCCGCGTCGCCTTACACCAGTCGCAGCTATCAAAATCTCGATCGCCTTTATATGATCATCGGCGGCGGCGGTGGCTTTGCCCTCGGCTGGAGCTGGGAAGGCTTGCGGCAGCTAAAAGAAAAGCGCGATCGCGAAGAGCGCGAACTTTCACAATCAGCTCAGTCAGAAGACTAATATTGGCCAGTGGCGGTCGCCCATCCGGCAGCGAAATCACAGTGAAATTTCACAAATAACGATATTTTCCATCTATTCTCTGGGGAGTTAGTCCATATTGATTACATGCCTTTCCTCCCTTAGAGCACTCTCTAACAGCTAGCTTGGAGTTGCTTGACTGAGCCCACAGCCCAGATTTTCAACCTCCACCCATGACGTAGGAGAATTCCCAATGAAAATTGAACGCTCTCGCCAACATGAATTGACGCCGGAAGAACAAGCCCATTTAGCAAAGCTGCGAGAATTGGTGCAGGCAGCTTTGGCAGATGGCAAATTATCCGCAGAGGAAATCCAAAAGATTCGAGCCTTGATTCATGCTGATCATCAGGTGACGGTCGAAGAACTCGAAACGATTCGCACCACGGCTCAAGAGCTTTTGGGAGAGGCGTTTGTAGAGTACGACTGGGGATAAATCTAACGTCTCAATGCCATTCAAACCCGGTCGTCACTCCATTGCTTCTAGGCTATTGGCTTTCCAACAGTCAGAGACCAAGTTTTTTTATATCTTGGCGGCCCTGTTTCTGTTGATCATTGGCAACCCCATCTTGCCAAATCAAGGCTTAGGCGCTTACACGGTTAAGCTGCTACTCAACTTTGTCATTTTGTCGGGCATTGTCGCGGCCAATCATGAACAGCAGATCATTCGTCAGATGATGGCGTTAGGTTTGCTCACGCTGTTACTCGACTGGTTATCTCTACTCGGCCCCCAGTGGCCCGCATTGGCGATCATTGCTTTTGCGTTGTATTGCCTGTTTGTCGCCCTCATCACGATCTCAATCATTATTCAAATTGCCCAGAGCCAGCAGGTAACTGGGAATGTTCTGTGTGGGGCGATCGCGGGCTATTTATTGATTGGCCTGACCGGCACCTTTCTCGCCCTCTTGCTAGAGCTGGCTCACCCCGGTGCCTTTGTTGCCGGGGGTGGGGCGATCGACAGAACCGATCTATTCAACGCGTTGATGTATTACAGCTTAGTGACGCTATCCACCATTGGCTATGGTGACATTACGCCCGCCGTACCAGCGGCGCGTTCTCTATCGCTGCTTTTAGGGCTGTCAGGGCAGATTTATTTAACAGTGCTCATCGCTCTGCTAGTCGGCAAATACTTAAACGACACCCGTCTAAAGTAAGTCGTAGCGGGCCTCTGAGTCTCAGGTGAGGTGAGTTCGATACCATTATCGAGGCACCTCGGCCACACTGGTTTATTCGACGACAAATCCGGTTTCGACGTCGGTATCTTGGCCATCCTGATCGAGCTTCTCCATTAACAGATTGACAATCACCACCGTGATGTTGTCGCGCCCTCCGTGTTTCTTGGCGGAGTTGACCAACGCCTGCGTGGCGCTCTCCACCGCTCTGATAGATTTGAGATGAGCGGCAATAATGGTGTTGGGGAGTTCTTCCGTCAGGCCATCGCTGCAGAGGAGAAAGCGATCGCCCGGCTGCGCCTCGACCGCCTGCACGTCAATCCGGTGCATATCAGCTCGGCCCAGACATTGAGACAGCACGTGTCGCCAAGGATGATTGCGGCTCTGATCAGGAGTCAGCTCGCCCTCCTTAACGGCCCGGGCAATCCAGGTGTGGTCTTCCGTGATTTGCACAATCTTCGGGCCGCGCAGCCGATATAGGCGAGAGTCGCCGACATGCGCGCACCAAATCGCCTGATCTTGATGTTCACGAAACATCAAAACGACAGCGGTAGTCCCCAAGTCACCCCGCTCAGGATGCTGTCTCTGATCGGCCAAAATCGCTTTGTTAGCGAGATCGAGGCCACGATGCAAGATATCAGGGGTCGCCAGGGTTGAGTCCCAATGATCCAGCAAAAATGAGCGAATGGTCGCGGTCGCAATACTACTGGCTTCCTGACCACCGGCATGCCCGCCCATGCCGTCTGCAACGATAAAAAATCGCCCCTGCGGATCGACGTAATAGGCGTCTTGGTTGCTAGAACGCAACAGACCGGGGTCGGTCATTCCAGAAAAGATTAGCTTCATCGACCTGTCTTTCCCTCACTAAGGCAGCCGATCAGCTCGTCCCATTTGCAGCATCAAACGCAACAGGGCAATGCCAGCAATTCCCGAAACGATAAAGGCCGCGATCGCGAGCCACAAAAATCCATAAACCAGTAGGATAGTTGCCGAGAGCACAAAAGCTCCGACCAACAACGTATAGTTGGTGGCCATGTTGACGCTGCTGACCCGACGCAAGATACGGTCAGTCTCAATCGACCGCACCCGCACCCGCACATCACCGCGCTCTAGCTTGTCGAGCGTATCCTCTAGCCGCCGAGGCAGGCCAAATGCGGTTGAGCCGACCTGAGCGGCCTGTCGGCCCAACTCACCTAGCAGTGAATCGGTTGAATTCGACAAATCATTGTTACTCATAAGCTTTGTGGCAAACGGCTTGGCCGCTTCCATAAAGTTAAAATTAGGATCTAACCCTTTGCCTACACCCTCTAGCGTCGAAAACGCCCGCATCACAAACGTAAACGTGGCGGGGAATCGAAACGGCTGGCCGTAAGCAATCTCGTATAAATCATCACTGATCTCACTGACAGATTGCTCTTCAAAAGGCTTATCCATCAGGTTGTCCAAAATATATTGGACAGACCGACGCACTGGCCCCATGTCATCCGACGCCGCTAAAGCCCCTAAATCGACTAAAGAGGAAACGACCAATTCGGCATCCCGTTGGGCGATTCCTATGAACGTTATCATAAGACGCTCACGGGTCATAGGCTGAATTTGTCCCATCATGCCGAAATCGTAAAAGATCAGGGCACCTTCAGGACTCACCGCGATGTTGCCGGGATGCGGGTCAGCGTGAAAAAAGCCGTCATCCAACAGCTGGTGTAAATAGGCCTTAGCACCCAAGTGAGCCAGATTAGTGCGATCAAGGCCGGCCGCTTCCAGTGCTTCGTAGTGACTGATCTTGATACCGGGCATATATTCCAGCGTCAGCACACGAGGCGAGGCATAGCGCCAAAACACGCGCGGCACGCGGGTCCAATCATGCTTCCGAAAATTGCGGCGAAAGGTGTCGGCATTCCGCCCTTCGTTGAGATAGTCGATCTCTTCCCACAAAATGCGACAGCACTCTTCGTAGATGCCGAGCCAATCACGGCCACGGCCCCAATCGGGATGGTTTTGAAAATAGACGGCAATACCCCGCAGGATGGCCAAGTCAATTTTGAATAGTCGCTTCAGCCCCGGACGCTGCACCTTAACGACAACGTCTTCGCCAGAATGCAGCTGAGCCCGATGCACCTGACCAAGACTCGCCGCCGCTAAAGGAATCGGGTCAAAATTTTGGTAAAGCTCAGCAAGGGGCTTGCCAAAATCAGCGGTGATGATTTCCTCCGCCAACTCATAACTAAAGGCAGGTACTCGATCCTGCAGCTTGGAGAGTTCTTCAACATACTCTGCCGGAAACAAATCCGCCCGGGTTGAAAACAGCTGCCCCAACTTAATAAAGGTCGGCCCCAGGTCCAAAAAAGTCTCCCGAATCCAAATGGCCTGTCTACGTCGCCGGGTTGCCAACTTGTCTGGCGTCATCTCGCCAGCATAACTCCAGGACTTTTTATAGAGCCAGCGAGCTCCTAAAAATCGAAAGACAAATGACCAAATATCAGCGGAGCGCTTAACCCGAGAGTAGCGTTTGCGATTCCAGCGATAGGCTTTGCCATCGGCTTCTGAGGGCCGAGTCGCGGTCGGGCTCAGTGATTGGGGTGGGGGTGCGGTTACCGCTGGTGAGCCGACGGTCAAAGCGTGCTCGGTCACCTCCATTAGAGCATGCGCATTTACTTCGCCCCCTGATGCCAGCGTCGAAGCAGCCGGTTCAGTCGATACTGAGTGGCTACCCGACGCTTGCTCGGGTAGAGAAGATGAAGACGTGGCGGAATCGTAGGCGGCAGACACTCAAACTCCCGGACAAGCGATTAAAGAAAACAAAGACGGGTAGGTGCAAAAGACAGTTGAACCTAGCTAGTTCAAAGATGCCCGATACTGTTGCAGAGTTGCGCGAACTTGAGCAATTTCGGCGCGCAAGTTATCAATCGTCGCCTGCAAATCTTGAGGGCTAGCAGCAGCTCCGGGGGGCGTTGTGGTCGGGTCTTGAGCGACTGCCGACTCTTGCTGTTGGACGCGAGCCATCACCTCATCAGTGAAATTGCGCAAATTCTCTCGCTGCTCAGCGTCAAATCGGCCCAGATTGCTTAGCGTTTCGGTCATTGATTGCTCGACCTGCTCAGCGATCGCCGTGGCTAAGGCGCGACCCATGAAAAAGGCATGGACGACAGGGCTACTCATAATGTCACACTTTGTTACACCTCACGTCCAGATTATAACGTTGCTGGTCTAAAAGTCCGCTCTGTCTACAGCATCAAGTTTCTAAGCGCGTTGACGAAAGTGCTGAAGTTAGCTCTCTGAAGCGACTCCAGGGTCTGGCATGGGCTTGAATTCGGTTTCCGTCAAGGCTTGAGGGAGGGGTTCATTGCCCCCAGAAAGGCTGGTGGCATCGGGCGACACTGGCGACTTCTCTAACGGCGGTGGCGCAAAATCCTGCGGGATTTCGGGTGAGGGTAACCGTTCGTTGTCCACCGGTTCCTCTTCTAAGGGGGTGGGTGGGACTTCGTCGGGCTCGACATTACCGGGGAACGGCGCTTCATTCGGCAGCTCGGGCGCTGGCTCCGGGCCGACACCCGGCTCTGTCCACTCAGCGGCATTAGCGGGGGATTCCCACAGGGGTTCCTCAGGTAAGATTTCGGGCTCCTCGTACCACTCTTCGCGGGGGCGAGGGGTCGCGTGACTAGGCACAAAAGGCCCCTCAAAGTTGACATCGGGCGTGTCGCCTGGCCAGTCGACTTGGGCCGGAAACGACTGCTGTGGATCAAGCTGCAGTGCCCCCGGCAAACTCGGCGCATTGAGTCGCCAGGTTGTACCTAGGGGGACGCCTGCGATCGCCGCGATGAGCGCCGTGCCCGCTAGGGCCGGGTACGCCTTCGACTGAGTTCGCGGCCTTCCTGGAGGTTGAGGGTAAGGTCGGGGCAATGACCCCTGAGAACGGGGGATGGGGGCGATCGCACTGGCATCGGGCAATTGCTCAAGCCACTGCGGCAGCGTGAGAGCAGGGCTAGCCTGGGCCGCTTGTCGGCCTTGAATAATCGCCTCAGCAATGAGTGGACTGAGGGTGGGCAACTGTTGACGCAGCCGTCGAGCGACCACCACCGCGTCTTCAGTAGGGGGCAGTTCACCAGTCAAAAAGCTTTGCAGTAAATAGGCACAGGCCGGCACCGGGTGCCGGCAAGCAGCATCACTTGGGGTGCCTCCGGCATGATGCGGCAGACCGGTCAGCGTGATGACGCCGACTAAGTCTGATGTTGAGGGCGATAGCCAAACTCGATTGGGCGATAGGTCGAATCCCTCGAGGCGCTGCTGCTGCAGCCAGTCAACACCCTTAGCAATCTGGCGAATCGTCGCGAGCGCCTGCTTGGGGGACAGCGGTGCAGGGGTCTCACAAACCGATGACCAGGGCAGACCAATCGTCTGGTCAATAGCAAGGCAAAGAGATTGCTCATCCCCTTTGAACAAGGTAAATGGATGGGGCAAAGGGGACAGCGGCGACGGGGCAATGCCTTCTAAGCGGGCGATCAGCTCAGACAGATCGGCGCTGCTCTCTGGCGACGAAATAGGCAACATCTGCAGAAAGACTCGCTGACCGGTGACCACATGGGTACCCCAGTAAAGATCACCATTCGGAGCCGCTTCTAGCAGCGCATCGACGATGTAGTGACCATTTTGCAGCGCAGTCCCAGGAGCAAACGACATAGGCTTGGAAAGTGATAGCGGAATAATAAATGAGCTTTAGATTCTCTTAATCTACCCTGTTGTGTTTCTGATATCAGATTCGGGTGACATCCAGTAGTCGCCTAGAACACTAAGGTCATGTCGGCGACTGCGGTAAGGGATAGCGCTGCTGCAAAAAGGCGATCGCGCTTGGTCGATCAGTCACATCGCCATCCAGGGTAGCGGCCAATAATTCATTTAACAGGATGCGATACTGCGATCCGGGCGGATAGCCTAACCGCTGCAAATCATGACCATCTAGCGGCGCTTTCACCTGTGACCACTCCATTAAATAGCGCCAGAGGGGCCGACTCGTCGATTGCGAATGGCGTACACCCACTAAGACTAAGGTGACGAGATCGTAGCTTTGCAAAAGCTGCACGATTTGACTCGGGCGATCGCACGCCGCCAAGCCGGCCAAGATATCAGCTTCCGCTTGCCCTAGCTGAGCCAACCGGGTGATAGCGGCTTGAGGCAGTTGCAGGCCCTGCGCCACCGCCCCGCGATCGGCGGCAGGAATGGCCGCAATTAGTAACTCTAAACGCATCTGATAGGGGAGTAGCGATGCAAAAAGTTCCACCCGCGATAGCCAGCGGCTCAGGCGGCGCAGGTGACGCCACAGGCGATCAGTCATCGTCAGCTGAGAATGCAGGCAAACGAGCGCCCCTAAGCGATTGAGTAACGCCAGCGCCGGTTCCCACTAACCAGCTTCCAAGACGTACTTGAGTTCAGCCTTTAAACGCGTTTGCAGCGCCGGCAGGATAGCCATTTCCGCCTGCAGCCGCTGGTACACGCCGCTGTCGATCGCATGGCGAATAAAGCGTTCCGTTTGCGGATCAAGGTGAAAGTCGAGGCGAATGGCAAACCGTACAGCACGAAAAATACGCGTGGGGTCTTCGATAAAACTATTGGCATGCAGGACGCGAATCTGTCGCTGCTGTAAATCAACTAACCCCCCAAAGAAGTCGAGCAGCTGACCGCGATGGGGGGGCGTCAAACAAATGGCCAAGGCGTTAATGGTGAAATCACGACGATACAGATCTTGGCGGATCGAACTCGCTTCCACCTCGGGATTAGCTGCCGGGTAAGGATAAAACTCGGTGCGAGCGGTGGCAATATCGACTAACAGGCTGGAGGCGTGGCCCCCTGCCCCGGCGTGCCACACCAGCGCCGCCGTCTGAAATTTGCCATAAACCTGCAGCTCGACCTCAGGATGCCGCGCCTTAATCGCCTCTGCCAGCACAACACCGGCCCCCATCTCGAGGGTTTGGTAGGCACTGTCAACCACCAGATCAACGTCTTGTAGCTGCAGTGGGGTCGTCGGGGGCGTCAAAAACAAATCTCGCACCCCACCCCCAATCAAATAAAGCTGCCAGCCGTGATCGACCGCGACGGCAGCCATGACTCGCAGCATGGCCCACAAACTGGCATCAAGCCGCTGCTGTAGGGTTTGCCACAGCTCAGCCGCTGTAGGTGGCGTGGCCATGGCAGCAGAATTGAGGGCCAAGGCATGGTCAGTGCGGGCGGCCGCGATCGCAGTTTGCTGATCGTGGTGTAAACGGCGCAAAACATCGGTGCGGGTGACGATGCCAACGAGCTGACCAGAGGCCAGTACTGGCAGTCGACCAATATCGTAGGTCACCATCAGGGCTTCAATCTCCGGCAGTGATGTGGCCGGGGTAATCGTTCTGACCTGAGTGGTCATATAGCCCTTGACGGGGGCATGGCCAAAGCCATGGTGCAGCGCGAGGTCGATATCTCGACGCGAGATCATGCCCACGAGTTGCCCTTGCTCATCCACTACCGATAGCCCAGAATGGCCGTAGCGCAGTAAAAGGCGCTGGGCCGCCGTAATGAGTGTCGTGGGCAAAATCGTGCGCACCGGTGACGACATTAGCTCCTGAGCGCGAGGCACCGGGGGAATCTGTTGGCGCAGGGCCGCCAAAACGGTTTGAAACTTCGCTGCCGGATCGGTTGTTGAGAGTGTGACTGCCGCCGCCGTGGGATGGCCGCCACCGCCCAGTGGGGTCAACAGCTGAGGAAAATCGACCCCAGGTTGATCGCTGCGCGCCGCGGTGCGTCCTCGCGCTCGACCAATCAACATAAGTTTCTGAGCCGGTTCCTTCGCTGGAAAACAGGCTCCAAATAGCAGACTATCCACATCCATAAAGGTGATCAGCCGTTCGGCCAAGGCCGAGAGGCCAGGGACGTATTGGGTCGTCTCCAGCAACACCCACCCTAGAGTATGGCCGGGCTGCATCTCCTGCTGAAAGCTGGCCACAGCAGTTTCGATCAGGGTTTGCAGGGGAGGCGATAGCGTCGGCTCCACAAATTCAGCGATCGCACTTTGGCTGGCCCCCTGCTGCATCAACCAAGTCAAGGCCGCCGCATCTCTCGCGGTCGCTGAGGCAAAGGTCAACGACCCCGTATCGACATGAATTCCCAGCGCCATCACCGTCGCCTCGGCCCCCGTCAACTCAACGGACTGAGCCTGCAACCGTTCCACAATGAGAGTGGTAGCGGCACCCACAGGTTCAACCACCACCTGTGTCGCCGACAAAGCATCGGCACCAGAGAGATGGTGATCGTAAACCGTGATCGTCCCCCCCCGCGCTGACACAGCCGTCAGCCAAGGCGCAATGGGCCCGAGGCGATCAGCCGACTGCGTATCGACGACAGTCAGAATCTCAACAGTATCGATATTGACGGCTCGCCGCTCAATCAACTGATATTCGTCACGGTGCAGGGCCAAAAAGTTCTGTACCGTCGGGTGACAGCCGCCCGCCAGCACAATCCGCGTACCAGGGTGCAGCCGGGTGACACCCACTGCCGCGCCTAAGGTATCAAAGTCAGCCGTCGTATGGCACAGCACCAAATTCATGGGCAGGGTCTCTGAGTCCAATTCCGAGTCAACGCTCGGAGCGTTGGGCGGGGTAATCGCCCATGAATGGCGATCACCACAGTCCTTAATGACTAGCGTAGGCGCAAAACTTGGTACGTTGCTGACGGCAAAGGCTTCCGTCGCACCCACATTTCTGATAGCTTACTAATAACATTGTGGGAAACGAACAGCCGCTACGGTTTGGGCGTTCCTGCATCGCTGTGTTGAGAGAAGAGATTTTAGCAAAATGGTAATCATCTTCCAGCTAGCACTTCTTGCGCTGGTTCTTTTGTCTTTCGTCATGGTTGTGGGGGTACCGGTCGCCTATGCGTCACCCCAAAACTGGGAACAATCTAAGCGCCTGATCCTCCTGGGCTCTGTAGTCTGGGGTGTTTTGGTGGTCGTCGACGGTGGTCTTAATAACCTCGTGGTGTAGCCACTAAGGCGTTGAATTTTCATGGCAGTT
>ERZ1740072.875-NODE-875-length-11841-cov-4.541151_pt1 | contig 11841 bp, 10 predicted proteins | sample MGYA00581733_ERZ1740072 | MGnify/ENA primary metagenome ERZ1740072 (study PRJEB43018, sample SAMN04849741) | marine metagenome | isolation source: floating plastic debris | place: Pacific Ocean | collected 2008-08-30 | study: EMG produced TPA metagenomics assembly...
ACCGCCGCTTTAATCGTCTCTTGCTCATCGCGGATGAAATTACTGGGCACGCGCGCTTGGGAAGAGCACAAGATCGCGCAACAAGTTTTGAAAGGCTTACCTAATGTGGGGTTTCATGCCTATGGCGAAATCTGCCAATTATCGCAACAGGGGAAATCTTATTTCCACAACGAAACTTTCACGGCGGTTCTAATGGGTACCCAATAAAATCCGATGACATCAGTGCAGGCAGAGGGGAACTCAGTCGATCTATGGCAGCAGGTTGAAGTCCTCAAACGAGAAAATCGAATTCTTAAAAAAAAGCTCTCTCGTTCAGAACTGACGCGATCGGAACTGGAAACCGCGAGTCAGCGACGAGAACTTATGCTCAAACAGGTGATTGAAGAAGCTGAAAAGGCCAAAGCCGAACTTGAAAAAGCGAAAGAAGTCGCCGATAGCGCCAACAAAGCCAAGAGTGAATTTCTGGCCAACATGAGCCATGAACTGCGGACCCCCCTGAACGGTATTTTGGGCTACGCTCAGATTTTAGGCCGCACAGAGACCTTGTCCGAACGGGGCAAAACGGGCATCAGCATCATCTATCAGTGTGGCGACCACTTGCTAACGCTCATCAACGATATTCTCGATCTCTCCAAAATTGAAGCGCACAAAATGGAATTGCTCCATGAAAGCTTCGATTTACCCGCTTTTCTCCGCAGCGTGGTTGAAATCTGTCGCGTTCGTGCTGACCAGAAGGGGATCGATTTCATCTACGACGTTGATCAGGGGCTGCCCCATTATGTCAATGCCGATGAGAGACGCCTGCGGCAAGTGCTGATTAACTTACTGGGCAACGCCGTCAAATTCACCGATGCGGGGCAGGTGAGATTTCGGGTGCAGTTAATCGACCCGCCAGTGAGTCCGAGCCGACACCGGCTGCGGTTTGAAATTTTGGATACAGGCGTTGGCATGCGGCCCGAGCAAGTCGCCAAGGTCTGTCTCCCGTTCGAACAAGTCGGTGATCACAGCCGTAAAGAAGGTGGCACTGGCGTGGGCCTGGCCATCAGTAGTCAAATCATTCAGATGATGGACAGTGAGCTAGAAATCGCCAGCGAGTGGGGGGGTGGCAGCCAGTTCAGCTTCACTGTCGAGCTGACCGAGGACGCTCATATCCAACCCCCTTCCTTCAGCCACCGAACACGTCAAATTATCGGTTATGAGGGTGATGAGCGCACCGTGCTGATTGTGGACGATCGCTGGGAAAATCGCTCCGTCATGAGCAACCTCCTGAGGCCCATCGGCTTCAGAACGATTGAAGCAACTAACGGCGAGGCGGGGTTGGCGCAAGCTGAGTCAAGCCGTCCTGACCTGATTATTGTCGATTTACTGATGCCCGTAATGGGTGGTTTGGCGATGTTGCAGCAACTCCGGTGTCATCCGCAGCTGCAGGCAGTTCCCACTATTGTGTCCTCTGCCAGTGTGTTTGAAACAGACCGCTACAAAAGCTTGGCAGCAGGAGCAGTGGCCTTTTTGGCAGAGCCCATTCGCACGAATGAGCTACTCCATCTGCTCGAAATTCACCTTCAGTTAGAGTGGACGTATGGAAACGCGGCACCGATTGAAGACGTCGATCTGAGGGGTGAAGGTCATGTCATCATCAGCCCACCGCCCGAAGTCTTAGCCACATTAACGGCTTTTGCACGGAAAGGCGATCTGGATTCTCTCATTCAAGCGGCTCGTCACCTTGACGAGCAGTACAGCCACTTCGCTGAGACTGTGATCCTAATGTCAGAGCAATTTCAAGTCAAACAACTCAAAGCTTTTATTAAACAAAATATGTAGAGATTAATTGGAGAAATATTGATATCTGAGATGGAATTACCAACCTCTGATTTTGTTTTGATCGTCGATGATAATGCAGCGAACCTATCAGTGCTGGCTCAAACCCTCAAAGGAGCTGGGTGTGCTGTCAGAGTTGCTGTGGATGGCGAAAGTGCGATTCAGCAGGTTGCCGAAGAGCTACCCTCGCTGATTTTGCTAGACATCATGATGCCTGGCATTGATGGATTAGAAACCTGCCGTCGCTTAAAAGAAAATTCAGATACCTGCGAAGTGCCGATCATTTTTATGACGGTGCTCGATGACATTCAAGAAAAGGTGCACGGTTTATCTCTAGGTGCGGTTGATTACATCACCAAGCCGTTTAATGAATCGGAAGTGCTGGCCCGAGTGCTGGCTCATTTAAAGACGCATGACCTGATCCAAACTGTGCAGGAGCAAAATCATCAGCTAAAACACGAGATTGCGCTACGCCAAGAAACTGAGCAGCAACTCTACAAGCTCAATAGTGAATTAGAGAGGGTACAAATTGAACTTCTGCAGAAAGAAAGGCTCTCAGCCATTGCTGAATTGGTTACCGGCATTGCCAGCGAAATCAATAATCCCATTGGCTGTATTGCGGGGAATATTGAGTTCGTCCAAAAGTATGCAAAAAGCCTCTTAGATCACGTTGATCTTTATGAGAAAAATACTCCGCATGAGGAGGATGAGATTGAGCAGCATGCGGCTCAAATCGAGCTTGACTATCTTAAAAGAGATTTGCCAGCGACGGTTGAGTCGATCAAAGGTAGCAGTAGTCGTATCTCAGCCGTCAGTAAGTTAATTCAGATCTTTAATCGGCACGACATCCAGCCGAATAAAAAATATGAATTTGATATTCACGAACTACTCGATGGGGCGCTACTGCTCTTAAGACACCGACTCAAAACACAAAACAATCGCGTCGCGATTGAAGTGGTTAGAACCTATGGCGACTTGCCCAAAATTCCCTGCTTTCCCGGTCGCCTTAGTCAAGCTTTTACGAACGTTCTCGGCATCCTCATTGACGCGTTTGATGAGCACTGTAGCCTGCCAGCCGATCAGTCAGTTAATAATTTCACCCTGGCCCAAGGCAGCCCCCCCTTGCAGATTCAAATTAGAACGACCCTAGAAACCTCATGGGCCATTATTCGGATTAGAGGCAATACCAGCTCCCTGTGGTCGGAACATGAACCAGAAACGTCTGAACGACAGGCCCTTCAAAGCCCAATTCATAACAATGCTGATTTAGAACTTCTGATGGCTCGTCAAATTGTCGTAGAAACTCACGGTGGTGAGCTTAACTTTATTTCTACTTTCAACACTGAAATTATGCTGATGCTGCCCGCTAGTCGCGTTGGGCAAAAGGAGTATTTCCCCGAACATTTGAGACAAGGGGAGGAGTAATCTTCTGGCTCAGCTGAGACTACTCATCTTTCGCCACAATCTCGGCGCTGCAGGCCTGCCGAAATTGCTGTTTTCAGCGCACCAACAGAATTGATTTAATCGGTCGCTCGATCGCCTCACCCGTCGCATCAAGGCGGCCTAAATAGGTTTCACCCTCAAAATACAAACCGCTAGAGCTGCCCCCATCCAGATTCAACGCTTGCTCAACGCCCAAAGTTTGTAAAAAGTCAGCCATCTCTGGCAGGGTGAGTCCCGTGGCTCGATTAGTCATCGGCAGTTGACTGGCGATCGCCAACACCACGGTGCCATCGGCCTTGAGCCCGATCGCTGAGCGGGCATTGGCAGACTGGCTCCCCAGCGCATCCCGCACTACTTCGCCCGCATCGTTATTGGCTAAAAAGCCCTCGTCATATCCCGTCTGAGTGGGCAGCAGCTGTGGCCCTGCGCCGACCGCCGCTGTCATCTGACAGGCTGGGGGCACGGCGGTCGCGTGAGCCGTGATGTCGTACCGTACCGTGCCCTCACAGTCATAAATCCGAAACTCTGACCGATTGAGTATGGCCGGCAGGTAGGACTGGAGAGCTGGATTTTCCATCAGACCCGCATTTTGGCGTGGGTCTGCCACCAAGTCACCATTCACCGTGACAAAAGACGTCGTCAGACCGTTGCGCGGATCAAAAAAACCGGCATTGATCGCTGCGATCGCCCCTTGACCCGTCGCCCACTCAGACAAGGGCGTCAGCGAGGCGGCCACGGCCACGTCGATTTGCCAGCCGCTGTTGGCGGGCACGGTCACCGTATGCACCACCGCATCCATCCAAGGATAGGACTGATAAATAAGTTCCTGTTTTGCTAACTCTGCATGGGCCGCTGCGGCAACTGCGGCCTCATTCGGCGTCGCCGGCGGTTCGGTTTGCTCAGGGGGAACGGCATCCGTCGCGGTGAGGGTGCAGCCGCTGAGCAAGAGGGCTAACCCGAGGGGGCCATAGCCGACAAAGGGAAGTTGCAAGGGCGATCGCCTCTCTAACGTGAATGGGTTATTCCAGCCTCTGTGATTGGCCTCCCGCTGCCCGCTGGGCCTGCCGGGAGGCGATCGTCTTTCTATCAGCATATCGGGATTAGAACGTGCCCATCGCCGAAATGCCTCGTGATGGTTGAGAAAGCTGCCAGAGTCGCCAAAGGCGCTGCTCTAGCCGGGGATCAAACTCAGCCATAAAGATGCCGATATCTGGGTTTGGCCCTTCCGTAATCCACAGCCCTGATAGGGTGATTTCCCACCAGTCGCGATCGCAGCGCGTGAGGTCTAACGCCTGCAACTGCTCCCCTAATTGGCGATCAATCAGCGTCGCCGGGAGCGGAATGCTAGCTCGAATCGGCTGCACCGTAATCGATCGCTGCGCATGGGCATAGGTGCAAACGCGATCACTCAGCAGCAGATTGAGGGGGGTGGGGCAATATTCAAGGCAGAGGCCCGTGTCAGTGTAAGTCACTTTCAACATGGAGATATCCGATAAAAATACCTGGAGACAAATTCCGGTCAAAAATCTTGGTTAGAAACCTGGGTCGCAAACTTTAGTTCTTGCCGCCAATGCCGTCACGCTGAACCCAGCCAAAGCTATTTGCCTGCGGCAAACAGAGCTGGTGATTCATCATGGGCGGCGATCGCTCCCGGCCTCGCCTCAACCCTCTTGGCTGAGGCTCAGCTATCTCGATGTGATCTAGGAGTTGCGCTGGCGTTGAACGGGCTTTTGCTTACTCTGCAAAAGCGCCAAAACCCGCTGATTTAAATGCAGTTGGCTAGCACTGTGGCAGAGCGCTCGCGATCCACCAATAATGGTCGCTCTGGCTCCGGTCAGTGCCCCGCAACCCGTGTATGGAGGCATTGCCTAGCGTCTGGCCACGCTCGCTCAGGGGTGTGGGCCGCTCAGGGCCATGAAGTCCCTGCAGGCTAATTCGGACAACGCTCATGAGACCGCTGCTGAACGCTACGCCAGGCAAGCATCCGGTGGCGCGATCGCCCACGTTGCGAGTGCGGATGCAAGTCCATTGAGTTAGCAGATTCAGCATGGCACCAGTCTCCATAAAGCGCATTCTCAAACAGGAATGCTGGGCACGGTTGCGTTGATGCGTCAATACTACACTCGTAATACAGAAGTGTCTAGAGCCTGTTTGTGAATGTTTAAGCGGGCCTGCCGCCTTGGCTCTGCGCTGTGTTCACGTCCACACAATAGCCGGGTTGCGGTCAGGGTTGAGAGAGATGCTAACCTTCTCAGTTCAGGGGGGCGACCATTGACGGGCAACGGCCCCTCAACCTCGCCGCTGCAGTCGGCCAGTCCCTCGATAAGATGGTGACAGAGCATTTACGCTAGTCAATGCCGACTGTCACCTTGAGCTAACTATCCCTGCGATCGCCCATGACCTTTGCCGCTGAGTCTGCTGCTACACCTGCCGTTTGGATCTACGACACTACGCTGCGCGACGGGGCGCAGCGCGAAGGGTTGTCTCTGTCGATTGAAGACAAACTGCGCATTGCGCACAAGCTTGATGATTTAGGCATTCCCTTTATTGAGGGGGGCTGGCCGGGGGCCAATCCCAAAGACGTGCAGTTTTTTTGGCAGCTTAAAGAAGAACCCCTGCGGCAGGCCGAGGTGGTGGCCTTTTGTTCGACCCGACGCCCTGGCAAGCAAGCGGCTACTGACCCCATGCTGCAGGCGATTCTGGCGGCGGGTACCCGGTGGGTTACCCTCTTTGGCAAATCGTGGGATCTGCATGTCGCCGACAGTTTGCAGACCACCCTTGATGAAAATCTGGCCATGATTGGCGACACGATCGCGTTTTTGCGCGAGCAGGGGCGGCGAGTGATCTACGATGCAGAGCACTGGTTTGACGGCTACAAGGCTAATCCTGACTATGCGCTGCAGACGCTGGCTAGCGCCCTTGACGCCGGGGCCGAATGGCTAGTGCTGTGCGACACCAATGGCGGCACGCTGCCCCGCGAAGTTGGCCAAATTGTGCAAGCGGTGCGGCAATGGCTCGATCGCCAACCCCATCCGATGCTCCATCAGCCGCGCCTGGGCATTCACACCCATAACGACGCGGATATGGCCACCGCCAATGCCCTGGCCGCAGTCCTTGAAGGGGCAGAGATGGTGCAGGGCACGATGAATGGCTATGGCGAGCGCTGTGGTAATGCCAATCTGTGTGCGGTGATTCCCAACCTGCAGCTCAAGCTGAATCGCCCCTGCCTTGCGCCCGCGCAGCTGCAGTCTTTAACCGAGACCAGTCGGTTGGTCAGTGAACTGGTTAATCTCGCTCCCGACGAACATGCCCCGTTTGTGGGGCTGTCGGCCTTTGCCCACAAGGGCGGCATCCACGTCAGCGCTGTGGAAAAAAATCCGAAAACCTACGAGCACATCGTCCCCGCCGCGATTGGGAACTGCCGCCGCATTGTCGTGTCAGATCAATCGGGACTCAGCAACATTTTGGCTAAGGCCCGCAGCTTTGGCATCGAACTGCACAAGCAGGATGTCGCCTCTCGCCAACTACTCAATCGACTCAAAGAACTAGAAAGTGAAGGCTATCAGTTTGAAGCCGCCGAAGCGAGTTTTGAGCTGTTGATGCGAGAAGTGCTGGGTCAGCGCCCCCGCTTTTTCGCCCTGCGCGGATTTCAGGTGCATTGCGACAATCTGCCCTCAGAAGCCGATTGGAAAACGCGATCGCTAGCGACCGTCAAACTCCGGATCAACGAACAGGAAATTCTGGAAGCGGCGGAAGGCAGTGGTCCCGTTGCTGCCCTCGACAAGGCGCTGCGCAAGGCGCTGGCTAACTTTTATCCAGCGATCGCTGAGTTTCAGCTGAGCGACTACAAGGTGCGCATTTTAGACGGTCGCGCGGGCACCGATGCCAAGACGCGCGTGCTGATCGAATCGAGCAACGGTCAGCAGCGATGGACGACGCTGGGGGTCTCTGACAACATCATCGAAGCGTCTTATCAAGCTGTCGCCGAAGGATTGGAATATGGCCTGATGCTGCAGAAAGAACCCTTGACCAGCTGCACCATCGGGGTGAGCTAAACCAGCAGTTCAAGTCATGCGATATGCGGCAAATCGCGCGATGATCGGCTGTAGTCCCATCCAGCTTGCTGCTTCGACCGCCGTTGAGACGTTGGAGTAACGACTACCCGTCGATTTCCACGGCTTTGACATCCACCGTATTCTTGACGGATTCATCTTCTTCCCGCGCGTTGGCTGCGGCCTGACCGTTGAGCCCCTGCTGAGTGAGCCACTGGCCCGCTGCCGATACCATCAGCACGATCAGGGCCACGTCATCAATCTGCCCCAACAGCGGAATCAAATCCGGGGACAGATCGATGGGACTGATGAGGTATAGCAGCGATGCCAAGATTACCCAAAGGCTGTATTTGGGATTGGTCAATAGACGGCGATAACCTTGAAATAACAAGCGCATAAGGGGTCACAGAGAAATCAGAGTAAACGGCGGGCGGATCGCCTTCCCGTGGGCTCATCGCGCGTTCGAGCCGGGTTTGGTTGGTTCGGTGTCGCGGCCAGACCTCCCGGTGAGTCCTTAAGCGTTCCCTTGGCCTAGCTGCCTGCCCGTTTGACTTACCGTAACAAAAACCCGCGTCTTCACCCGCAACTGGAACCGGCTGGAACCTGCTCATAACTCGATGAGTTATTCCGCTGTATCGGCCACTGCCCACCAGGCCAAGGCATAATCTTGGGCTAAATCGTCTTCGATTTGTTGGCGATACACTACCCGCAGCTTGTACCGTCCTGTCGTCGGCACTTGGGTGAAAATATGCTCCAGGCTATCGACCTCACTGATCGAAGACCAGACGCTGTTGGCGATATCGTCGTCCTCCGCCCGCATCAAATACAGGTCTAAGTTGTTGAGTCCGCGATCGCTAAAGGTCTCTTCCAAATCATAGAGCCCGTTATCATTGGCATCATCTAAAACAACCAGCCGCTCCCACGTCAGCGTGGCGGAGAGGTAGCTGCCCCCACGCAGTGGCTGGTCAAAGACGTAATCACGCTGCAAAACGGCTGTCTCAGTTCTCGGCAGATTTGGCGGCAACGGCGACTCGGCGGTGCCAAAGCTCCAGCCGATGACGGGCACGGGGTCAGCAACCGACCACTGCCCTCCCTGCAGCTGCTGCAAGGCCCGAGTGGCATTCAAATGACCGGTTCCCAGGTCAGCATGCAGGGGCAGCGTCGGGTTGCGATAGGCATCGGAGTCCAGCCAGGTCAGATTGCTTTCGTCATAGAGGGTGCGTGACATGCCTAACAGCAGGCCGTTACCCGAATCGGCGAGTTTGTCCGCCGAGTTGAGCAAAACTGCCTTCATCACCATGGGCTCGCGCGCATCCAAGCTCCAATTCTCATCGGCTGAGCGAATCTGGCGATCGGCCCATTCCTGCAATAGAGCAACCACGGCGGTGACATGGGGCGCGGCAAAACTCGTGCCACTGACCACCCGCGACTCGCCATTAGGGTTAATCACGTCGATTTGGCTGCCGGGGGCCACCAGATTAATCGACCGGCGATCGCCGACATTGCTCTCCGGGCCGGGCGATCGCTGGGGGCGAAAGTCTGGCTCGCTGCTGAGGTTGGCAAAATCCACCTTGGTGAAGCGGCCATCCACCTCGCGCGAGTAGGCCACGTTGATGCCGTTGAAGTTGTCAGTCGGAATGGGAATGCCGCCGCCGCCCTGATTGCCCGCAACCACATAGAGCGTGTCATGCACCCGTTGCGACCAGTCAATACAGAGCGTCAACAGGGCATTGCCATCTAGCATCGCGTCGGGTCGTGGGTCGCGGGCTAATGATTCACCAAAGCTGAAATTAATTGCTCGCACATCGCCACCGTTACTTAAAGCCACCTGTTGCGAGGCAAAGCACTCTTCTGGTTGCCCACTCCGGCCCCGAATCGGCCCAATCGCGGCGGCATACAAGACGGCGTCCGGGGCCACCCCGGTCAGCGTTTTATCTTGGCTAATCATGACGCTGGCGACATTGGCGGCGTGACCATCCACATACTGATTGGGACTCGGCTGCTGATCGAGGTAAAAGACGCGGCCTACCTTCACCGGCAAATCGGCATCCGCCACCTTGTCGAGACCAAACTGGCTGGGGCGGCCAATCTCCACCTGACCGATCGCGATTTTACGCCCCGTCAACAAATACGGCTCTCGGTGCAATCGCCGAGCGTCAATGCCCTCTTCACCGACAGAGTTGGATAGCGCCAAGGCTGGTACTCCAACGCCTAAGGCCCCTAAAGCAACAAAACAGGGAACTCGCCAGGCGCGTAAAAGAGCGGCCAGTTTTGATGAATACATGCAGACTTCAAACTCCCAAGCATTTATTAGGGCTGGCTGAGTAAATATTGACTTCTAGAGGGGGAACTCGGCGCGATCTTTAGCCAGCCGAATCAGAGAAACCGTCGGCGATCTGTCATCGCTTCATAACAGCAATCCGTAGCCCTAGCAGTCCTCATGACCTGACTACTTGCCACCACCGTCCGCCTTTTGCGGTCAGCATGAACTGCTTTCATTAAAGCGTAAACAGTTGATAAATGAACTCAAAATCAAGACGATAAGATCTGTTAAAAAGTTGAAGATTTTGTTACGATAAATACTAAAGCATTTAGGAGAAACCTCCAGCTATGGTTCATACCCAGTCCCAGAAATCAGTTGTTGTTGCACCATCAATTTTGTCGGCTGACTTTAGTCGGCTGGGTGATGAGGTTCGCGCCATTGATGAAGCCGGAGCCGATTGGATTCATGTTGACGTCATGGAAGGTCGTTACGTCCCGAATATCACCATTGGCCCGCTGATCGTCGAGGCGCTACGCCCGGAGACGCAAAAGCCCTTAGACGTTCACCTGATGATTGTGGAACCCGAGAAGTACGTTGAGGACTTTGCCAAAGCGGGTGCTGACATTATCTCCGTCCATGCTGAGCACAATGCGTCTCCCCACCTGCACCGGACCTTGGGCCAAATTCGTGAGCTGGGTAAGCAAGCGGGTGTGGTGCTCAACCCTGGTACACCGCTGGAACTGATCGAATACGTTCTAGAGCTGTGTGATTTGATCATGATCATGAGCGTCAACCCCGGCTTTGGCGGTCAGAAGTTTATCCCTGGCGTGGTGCCCAAAATTCAAAAGCTACGTCAGATGTGCGATGAGCGCGGTTTAGATCCGTGGATTGAAGTCGATGGTGGCCTCAAGCCCAACAATGCTTGGCAGGTTATCGATGCCGGAGCGAATGCGATTGTGGCAGGCTCCGCTGTTATCAAAGCGCCTGACTACGGCCAGGCAATTGAAGGCATTCGCATCAGCAAAGGCTCGGCGACGCCTGAGCTAGCCGTTGTCTAAGTGAGCTGCGTAAATCTGAATTCTTAGTTAAAACCGGGGATGCGATCGCGTCCCCGGTTTTGCTTTGGGGCAATCTAAGCAGACCACTTTGAAGTCCGAATATTCAGAGTGTCACGTTGCCCTCATGCCTCGGCACAACCCGGTGATCCGTATATCCTCAGCCCTGACTTTGCTTACTTTACAATCTCGCAGCAGAAAATCACGGCTAACACCGATGCAGCCACAAAGATAAACCCATTACGGTGAAATAGACGCGATATTGACGCCCGCAATTGCCTGGATCGCTTAAGCCGTCCGCATTAGCGTAGCCTTGAGTGCTGCGCCTAGGGCCGAGCCGAGCGCCGCTCGAAACAATCAGCGCGATCGCCCTTTTTATCAAAATCCCTCTTCTCAGTACGGTAAATCAGGAGTGCCCTTGATTATGATCAACCTCGAAGCAACCATTGATAAAATCTTTACGACCCGTCGCATCACCCGTGATGATCAGCAGCGCTTGATGTGCTCGTTTTTAGAGGGCGGACTATCGCCAACGGACAAAGATCTGTTGGATCGCGTTTATGAAGCCCTGCATCAGGGTCGGCTCCGTGTGGTGGACTAGGCGCTGAAACCTGGGTAGCCAATTGGAGAAATCCGAGCTTAATGAGCGCCATTCGCCCTTTCTATTACCCTCCGTCCGGCAGCCGCAGCCTCAATAGTTCGTCACATCATATTTTTGGGCTGCTTTGTGCGTAACCAGTTATCTGTGAAATTCAAGGCTTGGCGATCGCACTCAAAGGCAGCTTCGCGTCGTTGAGGCCCTGTTTTGGGCTCATTATCGGGCCTATACCATCGCCGCATGTCTCACCGTATCGGTTAATTAATGTCAATTCGCTGAATTTGGACTACACATCAACAAGTGTGTAGCCCCCTTCAACAAGCGGGCAGCGACAGCGCGGGAGCTCCGACCTGCAGTGCTACTTTGCAGATCTGGTGTAGGACTCTTTGCTGATGCTCATTTTGTAGAGCGGATTCTATTGCGGAAGAGATTTTGCTGCGCATTTAATGCGCAGCAAAATCTCTATCAAATATTTCTAAGTAGGAAGTTCCAATTAAACGTAAGACACTGTAGGTTGAGGTTGAGGGACGAAACCCAACGCCCGCATGGGTTACGCTATCGCTAACCCATCCTACATTTGAATTAGCCCAGCTACTTAGAAGGGAGGGCTCA
>ERZ1740072.876-NODE-876-length-11838-cov-3.424934_pt1 | contig 11838 bp, 14 predicted proteins | sample MGYA00581733_ERZ1740072 | MGnify/ENA primary metagenome ERZ1740072 (study PRJEB43018, sample SAMN04849741) | marine metagenome | isolation source: floating plastic debris | place: Pacific Ocean | collected 2008-08-30 | study: EMG produced TPA metagenomics assembly...
ACGCCGAAAGAAACGTAAGGCCGCAAACAAAATGCCGCCCGTTGGGGCGGCATCTTTAAAGGATTAGACTGAGGGTTCAGGCTCCATCCCGCCATCTGATTCACGCGGCGGTTTCTTGGGCTTCGTTTTCGGAATAGCTGTTACCGACGGGGTACCGCCAGATGGCGGCGTATCGTCAGCATCGTCACCCACGTGCGGCGGCTCGCCTGCCATTACCCGCTTGATCTCTTCGCCAGTCAGCGTCTCATACTCAAGCAGACCTTGTGCAAGACGCTCAAACTCTTCGTTCTTTTCCAGAATAATGTCGCGTGCGCGTTCATAACCCTGCTGGATAAAGTTTCGCACCTCTTCTTCGATCAGTTCCTTGGTGCTTGCAGATACAGACAACCCGGCCGTATTACCCTGGTACCCCTCATGGGCTTCGGCGTAGTCAATATTACCGACTTTGTCCGACATGCCCCAACGCAGCACCATTGCGCGCGCCAGTTGGCTTGCCTGCTGGATGTCACCAGCCGGACCGTTGGAAACCTGATCTTCACCGTACTTGATAATCTCTGCCGCTTTGCCGGCCATCGTCATCGCCAGACGCTGGTGGCATTCGTCCTTGAACATGTTCAGCCGGTCCATCTCAGGCAGGCTCATGACCATACCTAACGCACCACCGCGCGGAATAATCGTTGCCTTATATACAGGGTCGCATTTCGGCAGCGATATCCCGACGATCGCATGGCCCGCCTCATGATAGGCTGTCATTTCTTTTTGTTCGGCTGTCATGACCATGGACCGCCGTTCGGCGCCCATCATTACCTTATCCTTCGCCGACTCAAAATCGATCATGGTGACAAAACGCCGTCCAACACGTGCTGCCATCAGCGCAGCTTCATTCACGAGGTTGGCCAAATCCGCGCCTGAAAAGCCGGGTGAACCGCGTGCGATGATCCGCAGATCCACATCAGGACCCAGTGGGATCTTACGTGCATGCACGCCCAAAATCTTTTCGCGGCCCTTGATGTCGGGGTTTGGCACTGTGACCTGGCGGTCAAAACGGCCCGGACGCAGCAATGCAGGGTCCAGAACATCACGGCGGTTGGTCGCCGCCACGATGATCACGCCTTCATTGGCCTCAAAACCATCCATCTCGACCAGCAACTGGTTGAGCGTCTGTTCACGTTCGTCATTGCCGCCACCGTAACCGGCACCACGGGACCGACCGACAGCGTCAATCTCGTCGATAAATACGATACATGGCGCGTTCTTTTTTGCCTGTTCGAACATGTCACGAACACGTGACGCACCGACGCCAACGAACATTTCCACGAAGTCAGACCCGGAAATCGTGAAGAAGGGCACGCCCGCCTCGCCTGCGATGGCACGGGCAAGAAGCGTTTTACCTGTACCTGGAGGGCCCACCAGCAAAGCACCTTTTGGAATCTTACCACCCAAGCGGCTGAACTTCTGCGGGTTGCGCAGAAACTCAACAATCTCTTCCAGCTCTTCCTTGGCCTCATCGATGCCCGCAACATCGTCAAACGTGACACGACCATGTTTTTCGGTCAGCAGCTTGGCACGCGATTTGCCAAAGCCCATCGCACCGCCTTTACCGCCACCTTGCATGCGGTTCATAAAATAAATCCAGACCCCTATCAAAAGCAGGAATGGCAGGAGGCTGACGATAAACGATTGGAAAACAGATGTTTCCTGACTGCGGGCTGAAACCGGCACATCCGCTTCGATCAGCAGGTTGGTGATCTCGGCATCTTGCGGCATGATCGTCGTGTATGTCCGCCCGCCTTCGGCGAACCGCACATTTTCACCATCGATGACCACGTCCGTCACGCGGCCCCCTTCGACAGCTTCGACAAATTCGGAATAGCTTCGGGCCTCAGAATTGGCTGAACCGGGCGGACTGCTGAAAAGATTAAACAGCGCCAGCACCATCAGGAACAGGACGACCCAAAAGACCATGTTACGCGCGTTGCCCAAGGGGAAACTCCTTTAAAATCGGGAAATGAAGCGACAGAGTCGCCGCATAAGCGTTTCTCCTAAAATAGAGGCAAAACGTTAATCTTCAATGCGCAAACGCGCTTTGATGAAAATCCGCGACAATCTGTGCCCTCCAGCCATTGCTGAGACCCGCAAGAGGTGCGGCAATCAGTGTATCTTCCTGCCAGACCGCCGGTGTAGCGATGAGTGACGCGCGCGGAAACCCTGTGGCGCGCCAGTCCGGGCAGCCGCGCACCCCATCGCCCAAAGCCCGAATCTGAAGATAAGGTGCATGCGGTCCCTCCAACTGCCAGCGCCCATCCCATATCTGATCCGTTGGCGTGCTCAGATCGCGCACGGCCTGATATTCACGCGTCACCCGCCAATCGTCAGACTTACGCGTTATCAGGCAACCACCTACCGTCACAACATCGCCATCAGCGACGTCAGAAAGCACCTGAAACAGCGCTTTATGCCTTGGCGGATAGGATGCCTGATTGATCCATGGGATAGCAGCCAGCCACAACCTACGTTTGATCTCTTCTGGCAAAGGCCCCGTCAGCCCAAGGCGCAAGACAAGGTCGCCCTCATCCTGAACGATGTAACGTCGGGCCTCAATTTGCGCATAGTGGCGTCGCGCATCGCTGGACCGCCGCATTGATCCGCTAACGGCTGCCAGCACATCCTGTGTCACACCAAAATCTTCTAGAACAGTTAGCGCCTGCCGCGCGCGCGTCCGTTCGAAACGGTCGTCGTCATTTGTTGGATCCTCGACCCATTTGAGGTCATGGCGTCGCAAGTAGCCGCGCAAATCCGCACGCGATTGCTGCCATAGCGGACGGGCCCATACGAGGCCATGCCGCAAAAAATGCGTGTCCATCGCCGCCAACCCGTCTGGTCCCGCCTTTCGCGCCAGACGGATCAGGAAGTTCTCTGCCAGATCATCTTTGGTATGGCCCAATGCGATACCGCTGATCCCACGCGACACGGCCCAGTCTGCGATCAATTTGTATCGCGCATCGCGTGCGGCGGCCATCAGATTGCCGGTATGGTCTTGACCGGCCCACTGCAAAACATGATGCAGAATTCCGTGTTCCGCACAAAACTGACCGACCAATTTGGCCTCATCCACGGCCTCCGGCCTTAGACCATGGTCAACGGTAACAGCCTCGACCTGCAACTCATCGGTTGCGACCAGTCGTGCAAAGAGATGCAACAGCGCCATCGAGTCGCCACCACCTGATGCGGCAACACCAACGCGCGCGGATGGACCAAAATCAAAGGCTGTGCGCGCCTGATGCAGCAGCGCTTCATCGGCCGCGCCATCCATCGGCTGATCTGCTACTGACATCCCAGTTTTTGCATGGCCTGCTGCGCATCAGAAACGGCTGGGTTACCAGGAAAGCGCACCCCAACCTCAGCCAACGTCAGACACGCATCCTGAGTTTGCCCTATCGCGCCAAGCGATGTGCCAAGCTTGAACAATGCATCAGGTGCCTTGGGTCCCGTTGGGTCGCCCGAAAATGCCTCAAGATACGCACGGGCGGCGTCCGTCATGTTTCCCAATCCCTCAAACGCCTCACCCCGCAGATAATTCGCGTCAGACGTTAACGGACTACCCGGGTAGGTCGTGCCAAAGGGCGCAAGCTGGTCAGCGGCGCTGCGAAAGTCACCGGCGGCGAGCGCCTCCTGCGCCCGCTCAAGATCGCCTTGTTCGCCAACGGCCAAGGCGGGGCCGCCTGTTGAAGGAGGCGGGGTCACGGCAGGAACACCCGCACCGTTTTCAACACCACCAAGTGACGGTGTGTCACCCAACTGGCCGATATCGCAGCCCGCCTCAAGCTCGCAAAGCCGGAACTCCAAATCACCGATACGGTTCGTTCCATCGACCGTAATCCGGTTGACGCGGAATTCCAGTTCTTCTGATTTTGAAGTCAGCCGCTGTAACTCAGCTTCAATCGCATTCAGGCGGTCAAGGGGAGTGTTGCCCACAACACCGGAATTCAGCCCACCCGTCGTTGACAATTCACGGCGCAACCGCTGCACGTCAACATATAGAACCGTCAATTGTTGTCGAATGTCTGCCAGCGTTTCCTCATTCTGCGCAATGGCAGGCAATGGGAGAGACAACACAGCGCAAACAAGGGCAATACGGTACATTACGGGGCGTTCCTTTTAGGCCGGATCAGCTTGTGATGGCTGAGAATGAAAGAACTGTCACGGCCCGGCGGTTCTGCGCATAACAGGTTTCGTTTGAACACACCTCAATCGGGCGTTCCTTACCAAAGCTTGTGACCTCAAGGCGGCTTGCAGGCACACCGCGTGATACAAGATATTCGCGCACGGCATTCGCGCGACGGAACCCGAGGGCGAGGTTGTATTCCCGTGTGCCCTGTTCATCGGCGTGGCCTTCGATCACCGCGCGATAGTCGGCGTTCGTCATCAGCCATTGCGCCTGACCATCATGGATCGTCTTACCCTGATCGGTGATCGTCGATTGATCCACTGCAAAAAGCACCCGGTCGCCAATCGTTTGGTTGAAAAATTGCGGGCTTGCCGGGTCGCTCGCGGATCCCGCAAGACCATCTGCACCCGCTCCGCCAGCGCCACCTGCGCCGCCCGCGCCGCCGCCAAACCGGTCAGGGTTGGTGCAGGCCGCAGTCGCCAACACCAAAAGGACAACCGCCAGCTTTTTGAACATATTCATTGGAATAATCCCTGTTTTTATCTGCTCGTTTTGTTGGACTATAGCACGGGTTTCAGCCCAAGGGAATCACACATCATTACGGCTGTAGCGGCCCCCAAGATGGATCAGATGCACCACCTTGGATCGGCACAGCTTTCAGGTTCCGACCGGAAATATCGACCGAATACATCGCAGATGTCCCACCTGCACCTTGCGTTTCGCGGCTAAACATAATCACACGACCATTAGGGGACCAAGTTGGCCCTTCATCAAGAAACGATGACGTGAGCAGCCGTTCTTCGGACCCGTCGGTGCGCATCACACCGATATGAAAGCGGCCGGCGTTTTGTTTGGTAAAGGCCACCAGATCACCGCGCGGAGACCACACGGGTGTGCCATAACGCCCCTCACCAAAGGAAATACGCCGCGCCTCGCCCCCATTTGCGGACATGATGTAAAGCTGCTGGGTGCCGGACCGGTCGCTTTCAAAGACAATCTGGCTGCCATCAGGCGACAGGCTGGGTGCCGTTTCAATCGACGGGGCAGAGGTCAGGCGCACATGCTGCCCTGAGCCGAATTCCGTACGATAAATATCCGTGTTGCCCCCATTTGACAGACTGTAAATAACTGAACGGCCATCGCGCGAAAAACGGGGCGAAAACGCCATCTCGCCTTGGGCAGTGGTCAATTGCTGGCGCCCCACATTGGCCACGTTCAGTACGTTAATGCGGGGAAATCCGCTCTCAAAGCTCGTATAAAGTACGCGATCACCATTAGGCGAAAAGCGAGGCGCGAGGACGATAGAACTGCTGTCGGTCAAAAACTGCACATTTGCGCCGTCATAATCCATGATGGCCAAGCGTTACAGGCAGTAATCCTATGGTCCGCATACCGCCACAACAACGCCGCGGCTGTCGAAGTAACCTCACTCGACTGAGATCCTGCTATAGACCGCATCAGCCACTTTGTGGCCCATACGCCGCCAGCCATCCGTCGTACCTGCAAATTGCAGGCCACCGCCAAGTTCCTGACCTGAAAACACATCGTAAAGGCGGAATTTCACAACCAACTGATTGCCACTAACCGTCACAGCGCCAGTGATCAAAGCCTGCGCATTGATTGTTCGCCAATCGGCAAAGGCGATGGGCTGCGCGAATGAGGACACTTGCGAGATAAAGGCCGTCGCAGGAACCTCACGAAACAGCCCGGTGCCCGCAAGATCCTGCACCACAAGTCGGGAAAGATCGGACGCAACTTGTTGTGCCTGCGGGCTTTCCGCTTCAAAATTCGGGACGGCAAAGGTGATTGGTTCAATCACCCCATCTGTAATCGTTATCCGCAAAGGGCCGTTCTGCGCCAAAGCTGGCGCTGCCAAGAACAACACCAAGAAAAATGCCAAAATACGTTTCATCATCTTTGCCTCACTCCGCCTGTCCGGGTTTGTCCCGAAACGCGTTTACTTGTCCTTCTTAGCAGGTGGATGAAAGCATTTCACCTCACCTGCGCGTGTCTTTGCTTACCTGAGCCGCATCCCACTAGGATCGAACGTGATCACGATATCCTGCCATTGATCGTATTTGTCTGGCGGCAATTGGTAACCGCCAGACTGACAGCGCAGGATCGCACGTCGTGCTGCCTCGAACGCCGTATTGACAGCGCCTTGATCGCCGCTGGACGACAAAAGCCGTACGTCATTGCCACGCACTGTCCCGTCTCGCTCCAGACTAAAGCCTACTTCCACCGTCACGCGTGCGGCGACAGAGCCGGGATCAACATTCCAGCATCGGTTCACCGCGATGCGGAAACTGTCACGCTCTGCGCCTGTCATGGGTGGGCCAGCGGCAACGGCTGGTACCTCGGTCGCTTGCGATGCCAAGGCATCGGCCAAAGCGGCTGCCACGTCATCTTCGCTGGCTTCAGGCTCTGACGCAGGTGTTTCTTGCGCTGCCGTCTGCGTCTGTTCTTCGGGCTCTTGGGCGGGTGCAGCCGGCGCAGGGCGTGCAGGTCGCGCGGTTGGACGCAACGATGTCTCAACGGCACCTGATGGTTCCTCATCCGCGATCACGATCTCTGTTGCGGCTTCTTCCGGGGCTGTGGCATCTTGCTCATCCTCGATAACCTCTGCCTCAGCAGTATTGTCGGGAACGACCTCCTCGCGCACGATCTCATCAACCTGTGCATCAGGCGGCGGCGGTGCAGATGGCGTGGATGCCACCCGGTCGGCCTGCGGCGGTGTTGGATTGTCGCTGACCTCCACATCCGGGGTCGGCGGCGGTGCCACCGGTGGTGCCGGTTCAATCGGAGGTGTGTCCGTTACCTCGGCCTCAGGTGGGGCTGGTGGAGGTGGCGGAGGTGGCGTTTCTGCCTCTGGTGGATCAACTGGTTCCGGCAAAGGCGCAGGCTCTGGCGGGGTCTCGGCAACCGGTGGCGGAGGTGGCGTTTCGTCAATAACTGGTGGAACAGGCGCCGTTGGCTCTGCCTCGCCGGGCTCGGGCGTAGCGGCAGCGCGCATCTGTTCGAACTCTTCCCCACTAACCACGGATACGGAGATATCGTCGAAGACAAGCGGTTCGGAATCGAAGCCCCAGCCCACGATAAACAGCGTGATCAGCCCCAAATGGCCAATGCCCGAGATATAGGTGCCGGGGCTATACATCGCTTATCCGTCAGCGCCGCCTGTCGGTGCCAAGACATCCGTGACCAAGCCGATATCGGAAAAACCGCCCGCATTGAGCAGCCCCATGATCTGCGCGACACGGTTCCAGTCATTGCGCCCATCAGCGCGCAGGAATATCTTGTCACTGGTGCGTTCGGCTGCAATGGCTTGCAATCGAGCAACCAACTGCCCCTCTTCCACGTCAGTCTCCTGGATCATGACCCGACCATCATCGGTAATGGTGACTGTCAGAGGCTCTTCCTCGTCCCCTGGCAGTGCGGTAGCAGCGGTTTCTGGCAATTCCACCGGCACGCCGACAACGGATAACGGCGCTGCAACCATGAAGATAATCAGCAGCACCATCATAACGTCCACGAATGGGGTCACGTTGATCTCGGACATTGGCTGCCCGCGGCGTGACCTGCGGCGACCGCGTCTGCCTCCGTCCCCGCCTGAGTTCATTACACCAGCGCCCATGTCAGCTGTCCAACTGCCTGCTTAGGATCGTGGCGAATTCGTCAGCAAAAGCCTCATACCCGCTCACGATGGCGTCGCTATCAGAGCTGAGCGTGTTATAGTAAACCACCGCAGGAATGGCAGCGAGCAGGCCAAGACCTGTGGCGAGCAGCGCCTCGGCGATGCCGGGGTCATCAACGTCCATGCTACGGTCAATCCGCGAGGTGGCATTGGCGATTAGCCCGCCGTCATCCTTATGGGACCTTTCCCATTCAGACATGCCCGCCACAAATATCTTTTCCGACGGCCCGTCAGGATCACGGCCAATCTTGGCATAGAGTCCATCCAGCGGCTCTCCCGACCAGAATGAACGGTCAAAGATATCCGCCTCTGACCGCGCTTTGCGGTATTGGATGGTCTTGTCGATGATCACAGCCCAGGTCCAGATGGACGCGGCGATCAACATGATCATAACAATTTTAACGGTAATCGTGGCGCGCGCGAATAACGCCCACATGGTGAATTCGTGTGCTGCTTCCATATGCCTGCTCTGCCTGTCGGCCCTGTTTTGGGCTCATATTACGAGATAGCGTACAGTATCAGCGCGGGGAAATCCAACCAATCCCGCATCACATCTGCGAAAAAACGGCGCTGCTTAGTGAACAGAGCGGCGGATCGCCGCTGGCAGACGCGCCACAGCACCCGCCGCATTCAGGCAAACGATCGTGACCATGGCCGAAAACAGCACCACTTCACCACGTTTGACATCCTGCTTGACGATCAAGCGCACGCCCGAATTCTCTGTCGTGGTCGTTTCGACCACCAGCTCATCATCGTAGTGGGCGGGCATGAGATAATCGGCTTCCACCCGACGGACGGCAAAGACAAACCCGTCGCGTTTCATCTCCACCTGATCAATGCCCAGCTCGCGGACCCATTCGGACCGCGCACGTTCGATGAATTTCAGGTAATTGGCGTAATAGACCAAGCCTGCCAGATCGGTGTCTTCGTAATAGACGCGAATGGGAAAAGTGTGGGTCATGAGGGCCTCGTAATCCTGGCAGTCAGGCGTAAAGCATGGCTCGCATCTTGCGCCATAGCTGGCATCACGGGATCATATGCAGCTCGCACAACATCCGCGATCTCAGGACGCAAGACCGCCCTCCCTTCGATCATCGCCAGCGGCGGCGTGTCATCAAAGGCGGTATCCGACCATAGCAAGATCGTCTGCACAGCCTGGGACAATGCCAAAGTATCCGCCGACACCGCCGCCAAATGCTTATCTAGTCGCAAAAAGATAAACGCAGCCCTGATCGCACCCGCCTCATCAAAGCGGAAGATACGATACTGGTTCGCGTCGGCCTCTTGTAACCTGGCAACCATGGGCACGAGGTCCGGGACCAACTGGTCCAGATGCGGCACCTCCTGAAGCTCAGCCCAATCACGGCAGAAAAAGACCATGAAGTTGGCACCAAGTTCAGGGTCCGTTTCAGCGATCTGGTGGCTGGCAAGGGTGATAACCGCTTCAATCGCCCCTTTGAACACAGCCAGGGTCGCATCATCGACCCCAAACACCACCGGCACAATTGGACGACCCCACCTGGCAAAAACGTATTTGCCATCCGAACGGGTAAAGAGGGAAGCAACATCACCTATCATCTTGCCGCAAATACTCCCGCCATTGGCGTCAGAGGTTTCAATCAAATAAATCCGTCTGCGATTTGGGAGGAGCCAAACCCAAATGCGCCCAAGCCGCCGGTGCGAGCATGCGCCCGCGCGGCGTGCGCTGGATCAGGCCCTTTTGCAACAAATAAGGCTCGATCACATCTTCCAGACTATCCCGGCTCTCGGACAAAGCTGCTGACAGAGTCTCAACTCCAACTGGTCCGCCGCTATAGCTTTCAGCGATCAGCCGTAGGTACCGTCTGTCTGCGCCATCAAGGCCCAGGTGATCCACTCCCAAGCGCGTCAGTGCGCGATCCGCAATCACCTGTGTCACTGTGCCGACACCTTCGACAATTGCAAAATCCACGCCCCGGCGCAGCAACCGGCCTGCGATCCGGGGGGTACCACGCGCGCGCTTGGCAATCTCAGCAGCCCCGTCATCAGAGGCCGGCGCCCCCATCAACCGGGCACCACGGGTTACGATCTGATGCAATTCTTCATCCGTGTAGAATTCCAGCCGGGTCGGGATACCAAAACGATCCCGCAACGGCGTGGTCAGAAGCCCCATGCGGGTCGTCGCCCCAACGAGCGTAAAAGGCTGCAGCTCGATCCGCACGGTCCGCGCGGCGGGTCCCTCGCCAATGACCAGATCCAACTCGAAATCTTCCAAGGCCGGATACAACACTTCTTCTACCGCAGGGTTCAAGCGATGGATTTCATCGATAAACAGAACGTCACGCGCTTCCAGATTAGTGAGGATCGCCGCGAGGTCACCTGCCTTTGCCAAGACCGGGCCAGAGGTCATACGAAAATTCACACCCAACTCACGTGCCATGATTTGGGCGAGCGTCGTCTTGCCCAGCCCCGGAGGTCCATGAAATAAAGCATGGTCCATTGCCTCTCCCCGACGACGGGCGCTTTCAATAAAGACTTTCAGGTTTGCACGCGCTTCGCGCTGCCCAATGAATTCATCCAAGCTCTGCGGGCGCAGCGCACGATCGGCATCTTCGGCTTGCATATCGGGGCGCAATGTCGGGTCAGGCTGGGTCAAGTATCATTCCTGCGAAGACAGCCCGCGAGGGCGGATGAGCATAACATCCCTACCCTTTCGGCGCCAAGAGCTTCAAGGCCGCGCGGATCAAAGCAGGCGTATCCAAATCAGGCATACCACCAATTGCCTCTGCAACAGCAGCGGCAGCGTCTCCCGGAGCATAACCCAGATTTGCCAAAGCTGATAAAGCCTCTGCCTGGGCGGGGTTTGCCTTCGGCATGGTGGTGCGTTTTGCCGGTTCGGGGGCTTCAATGACCTCGTCACCTAATGCGTCAGCCATAGCGCCGCCCATGGCCATGACTGCTGGGGCCTTGTCCTTGAGCTCAATGGCCACGCGTTGCGCTGTCTTTGGCCCAACCCCCTTGGCCTTTGCAATTGCGTTCCAGTCGCCCAAAGCAATGGCACGGCTTACGCCTTCTGCACCAATCTTGCCGAGGATCGCCATCGACGCCTTTGCCCCAATTCCCTGCACTGACATCAACAACCGATGCCATTCCTTTTCGACCAGCGTGGTAAAGCCAAACAGCTGCAGGTTATCTTCACGAACAAGCAGATCGGTATAAAGCGCCACCGCCTCACCATTGGCAGGCAAGCCCGCCATGACCCGATCAGAGATATAGACGACATAACCAACACCGCGCACGTCAATCAGGACATGATCCGTGCTGCGATACTCTAACCTGCCTGCAATCTTGCCAATCATGCGCCGGCTTTCGCAAGGGCATGTGACAACGCGCTTGCAGATTGCAAATGGTGTGCGTGACAGATGGCAATCGCCAGCGCATCTGCCGAATCCGGTCCCGCAACATGCACACCGGGCAGTTGCAAGTTGATCATATGAAGTATCTGCGCCTTGTCAGCATGACCAACACCAACAACCGCTTTCTTAACGGCGTTTGGCGCGTATTCGCCAACCTCCAGTCCTGCTTGCGCGGGGACAAGCATTGCGACGCCACGTGCCTGGCCCAGTTTCAAAGTCGCAGCACCGTCCTTGTTCACAATAGTCTGCTCAACAGCAGCGGCAGCGGGTTGATGCTTGTCGACAATATCCGTCAGCTGCCGATGCAACGACAGAAGGCGCGTCGCAAGATCGCCACCGTCGGACCGGCAAACACCATTTGCAACATGCGCGACTCGTGATCCAGAGACGTCAATCAGTCCCCAGCCCATGTTCCGCAGCCCCGGGTCGATCCCCAAAACACGCATTGCTCGCCTCACTATTGTTTTCATTTTTGTGTTAGCACAAAAGGCGAACAAAAACCAAGGCGGTTTGATGGCAGCGGCACAAGAGCGTTTCTATGACCACATACCATTTGCGGCAGGCAGCTGCTCAAAAGCGAC
>ERZ1740072.877-NODE-877-length-11834-cov-4.427116_pt1 | contig 11834 bp, 15 predicted proteins | sample MGYA00581733_ERZ1740072 | MGnify/ENA primary metagenome ERZ1740072 (study PRJEB43018, sample SAMN04849741) | marine metagenome | isolation source: floating plastic debris | place: Pacific Ocean | collected 2008-08-30 | study: EMG produced TPA metagenomics assembly...
CGGACTCGAACCGCGTACCTAATTAAGACAATTCAATCGCTCTACCAGCTGAGCTATAGGGGCACTGGCGGCTCCTTTATAATGGTCACCCGCAAAGCGCAAGGCGTCATGACAAGATCATGCAGTTGCCACATTTCATCCCGATCCGGGCATGATTTCGCCGTCGCCCGGGCGTTACCTCAGCTCAAGCAAGTCGGGAGCTGACCCATGATCAAGACCATCATCACCGCCGCAGCCTTCGCCGCATCCGCCGCCATTGTGAGCGCGCAGCCGCTGCCCGCTCCGCCAACCGCGAAATATACGGCGCCCGCCAGCTCGAACTGCACCGCGCAGACCTTGCAGGTCTATTTTCCAGCCGGCCAGACCGCGCTGACCAATGCCTCCGAGGCCATGCTGGCCGAAGCCGAACACAAACTCGCAAACTGCATTATCGGGCCGGTCTCCATCGAGGCGATTGCCGCCGATGCGCCCTCCCCCGGGCAAGCTGAAAAACTCGCAGAAGCACGGCTCGATACCGTTGCTGCCGCGCTGGACCAGCGGCAATTGAGCGGCGCCGCCCTCACCGCCGAAGTCGAAACCATCACGCCGGCGCGGTACACCGCGCCCAAGGATCGTAAAGTTGAAATCCGTTTGTCTGCCTGGGCGCCAGAAATCGGCTAGGCCGAGGCAAACCTCCTGAATTGCTCTGTTTCCTCCCAACCGAGCAGCCAACTGCCCCCGGACTCGAAATCGAGCCGGGGGCTTTTTTGTGTCAGCGCCTCAGTCGAAGAAGGACAAGACGACACAGGCCGCCACGAAGGTGACGACGGTGTGGCTGCCATCCACGAACAGTCCCATTAATGAGCCATACGGCGTGTAGACCGTGTCATAGGCCATGAGCGGCACGCCGATCAGCAGGCTCATCCATAAGCCAAACAAGGCAGCAGTGCCCAGTTTCGAAATACTCTTTTGCTTCATGTGCCAGCCAAGCCCGAAACTCAGCACCAGTGACAGGACAAAGCCCATCAGCATGGTCATTGGGTCAGGTCCGGCATCAGTGGAGACCGTTTGCAACCCATTTGCGGTCAGCCATTGCATGGTTTCCTTCGCCTCATCGGCAAAGAACAGACCATTCGCCGCCATCCACGGCTCGGTGAACACTAATCCGTACCAGATGAACCCAACGAAAAACACTGCGACCGCGCCCAAGACGACGCCCAGCCCGTTGACTCCTGCAATTTTTGGCATTCTTCCCTCCTTAAGGATGTTCCTTTTATCCCATCTCGCGATAAGACGTGTTCAGCTTCTGTGGCTGATTCATATCTGACGCAGGGTAAAGCTTTGTACGGGAAGATAAAACTTGAGTAAACGCCGCATCCTGATCACCTCCGCGCTGCCTTACATCAATGGCATCAAGCATCTGGGGAACCTGGCCGGGTCGCAATTGCCGGCCGACGTCTATGCTCGCTTTCAGCGGCTGCGCGGCCATGACGTCCTATTTATCTGCGCAACCGATGAACATGGCACTCCCGCTGAACTGGCAGCGCAGGACATGGGCATCAGCACGCAGGAATATTGCGACCATTATCACGCCATCCAGAAAGATCTGGGCGACGGATTTTCGCTCTCTTTTGACTGGTTCGGACGCTCTTCGAGCGAAGAGAACAAGGCCCTCACCCAGGGGTTTGCCTACGCCCTGGAGGCCAATGGCCTGATCGAGGAACGCGTGTCGCAACAGGTCTATAGCGTCGATGATGGCCGCTTCTTACCGGACCGCTATGTCGAAGGCACCTGTCCGCATTGCGACTATGATAAGGCACGCGGCGATCAGTGTGACAATTGCGGGCGATTGCTCGATCCGGTCGACCTGATCAACCCCTATTCTGCCGTGTCGGGTGGCACCAATATCGAGATCCGCGACACCGCCCATCTCTTCCTGCTGCAGTCGAAGATGCAGGACAAGATCCGCAACTGGGTTGAAGCCTCGACCGATTGGCCGCAACTGGCCCGTTCCATTGCCCTGAAATGGCTCGATGAAGGCTTGCGCGACCGTGCCATTACCCGCGACCTCAGCTGGGGCGTGCCCGTCACCCTCCCCGACGGCTCCATCCGTCCCGGTTTTGAAGACAAGGTCTATTATGTCTGGTTCGATGCGCCGATCGAATATATCGCAGCGACGGAAGAATGGGCCACAGCCACCGGCAATGACGCGAAAGCCTGGTGGCGCACGGAGCATGGCGCCGCCGATGTCGAATACGTCCAATTCATGGGCAAGGATAATGTCGCCTTCCACACGGTCTCTTTCCCGGTCACCATTTTTGGCTCGCAGCAGGACTGGAAGACGGTCGACAAGCTGAAAGCCTTCAACTGGGTGACCTGGTATGGTGGTAAATTCTCGACCAGCCAGAAACGCGGCGTGTTCATGGACCAGGCGCTGGAATTGCTGCCGGCGGATTATTGGCGCTGGTATCTGATGGCGAATGCGCCGGAAGGGTCTGATGCCGCGTTCACCTGGGAAGGCTTCCAGGCCTCAATCAATTCCGACCTCGCCAATGTCCTCGGCAATTTCGTCAATCGCATCACCAAATATGCGGTCTCCAAGTTTGATGGGGTCGTCCCCGCGACGGGTACGCCAGGCGAAGACGAAGCCTGGATGCATGACGAGTTCAATGCCGGTCTGACACGAATTTCCGAGCATTATGAAGCCATGGAGTTTCGCAAGGCCGCCGCGGAAACACGCGCGCTCTGGGCCGCCGGGAATGAATATCTGACCCGTGCAGAGCCATGGGTGAAATTCAAGAATGATGTCGATGCCGCTGCCATTGGCGTGCGCACCGGACTTAATCTCGTGGTCCTGTTCGCGATCATCGCTCAGCCTTTGATCCCGAATACGGCGAAGACGATTCTCGACACGCTCGGCATTCCAAACGGCAATCGTAAATGGCCAAAGCCTGGCGATGACGGTCTGCTGGACGCCCTGCCCCATGGCATGCCCATTCAGGCGCCGCCAGTCCTGTTCCAGAAGATTGAAGACGCTATGGTCACTGAATGGACGGAGCGGTTCGGCGGCGAGGAGAGCTGCTCCATGCCCTTGCAGAACCGCGTCGACCCTTTTGGCTTGATCCACGCGGTGCCTGAACGCGGTCTGATGATGGGCAATCGTGGCGGCTGTTTCCACACGGAAGACAAGACCCTGAAATCGACGCCCTGGAAGACCAGGCAGTGGATCACCTGTGTCCTGGAATTCAAGAATCGCCGCCGCACCTTGATGAGTGAGGGCAAATATACCGAACTCTTCTTCCTCGACGAAGCGACCTCGCTGGCTGCCGGTCATCGCCCCTGTTATGAATGCCGCTACCCGGATGCCAAGCGCTTTCGGGAAGCGCTCGTTCGGTCCGGCGTATTCCGTTATCGCCCGAAGGCCAGCGATCTCAGCGATGCCATAGCCGGCGAGATCCAGGCTGTGCTGAAAGGCAAGTCAGAGCGTGAGCAAGTCGAAACAGCGACCCTGCCGGATGGCGCCATGTTCACCACGGGCGCAACCGCTTATCTGAAATGGCAAGGTCAGGCCTATGCCTGGAGTTTTTCCGGCTACAGCCCGCCCGTTTCATTACCTGCCCAATCGGTGCGCCTGACGCCGCACATTACCTGCCAGGCGCTGGCGCATGGCTATACGCCGCAAATTCACCCCAGCGCCAATCCCTAGTCGACCGGACGGGTCACAATCAGCTCATTGATCCGGTCGGCGCGCGATTTTGCGAACAGGACATTGTGAAGGTACCAGATCTCGCCATCGCCCAGCGTGATTTCGATATCCCCGAGCAGATTGCCACCCAGCATGCGGTGGCGCAGGAAATCATCCTTCAGATAGCGACAGCGCGCATTGGCGCCGCTTTCGGCGCGATCACCGCTGCCCCAATAGACCCGTTCGCGCACCTGTCCGGGCGCAATCTCATAATATTTCACCTTATCGAACCCAAACACCATGATCGCCCACATCAGGAAGACCGTGATCCCGACGAACCAGTAAAAGGACGGGCTCATATAGATTTCCAGCCCGCCAATAAAGGCGGCGATCGGGCCGAACAGGTTGCCCATGATCAACAGGATAATGCCAATCGCCAGGATGAGCCCGAGAATACCCGAATTTGCACCGCGCAGCTTCACCGTTGTCGAGAAGATGACAAAGATCAGAACGAAGACAAAGGTCTGTCCCTGAACCCGCGCCGCGGTGCTGACTGTGTCCAGCGCTTCCGCATTGCCGCTCGGCATGAACATGGAAATGAAGCCGAACAAAAGCCCCAGCATCCAGATCGGCCACCAATAGATGATCGGGGAATGCGCATAGGCTTTCAGCGTGCTGAGTTGATTGAGCGCGTCCCCCGCATGTGAATGTGCGTGGGGTTCCGGCTGTTTTTCGGCCTTTGGCGATGAGTGTTCAGGTGCATCGGACATGCGCATCCCTCCATAGCTCAGCCAAGCTTAGCAAGTTGGATCAGGAAGCGAAATCGATTTCTGAAAGCAATGGAAACGCCTCAGGACGTTTCCTCAGGCTCCGTTGTGTTCCGGACATGCAGCCGGTCCTGCAGGGCCATCAGGGCGATGCCGCGAAACAGAATGCCGCGATCCTGGCTCTTCTTGTAGCTCAGGCGTTTATAGGTGGTGATCATCCCGTCACAGAGATCCTTATTCTCTGCCTTGCTCCGGCCTTCCTTGTTGACCAATTCCAGCATCCGACCGACGGAGGGCTCCAGCCTGGACAGGTTAACCATCCAATTGATCACTTCCCCGCGCGATGCCGCCCGACGATTGGCCGCGGTTTGACGGGCGCTCAGCAATTTGATCACCAGCTCGGTTTCACGCTGACGCAATTCGCGCGGCAAATCCTCGACCTTTTCCGGTGGCAGGCCTTCAATATTGCGCGAACAGTCGTTCGGGTTCTTTTCGCCGAGATGCTGATAGGTCTCGATCATCACGTCGATCATTTCGTCGACGGTCTCATCGCTGGCGACTTTTGACAGTTCCAGGATTTCGGTCAGGAATTTTTCCCGCATGCGCAAACCCGCCACGCGGCTGGCCTCGCGGGCGCTGCGGCCATTATTGAATTCCCGCTGGGCAATTCGACGAAAATCATTGTACAGCGCTGGCCGCCGCGTTTTCAGCGCCAGAAAGACTTCGCCGTACATATCACCGGAATCGGCCAGACGCTGGACTTCCGCATCGAACATGGCCGGGTCAACATTCGCGCGACCCCCGCCGCACGCAGACAAGCCCAATATTGTGCAGGCAAGCATTGCTGCTTTGATGCCTCGACGAACCGCCATATCGTTTCTTTGACCCCGGAATAGGGCGTCCCTTGCCTTGCAGAATGATTGCCGCCACCATGTCATGTTTCCCTTAATATGCAGATAAGTGAGGTCCCATGTTTCGATCGATTACGGTAATTCCCACATCCAATCTGGCGGCCGGCAAGTCGGTGCTGGCACCGTTCGAACGAGGCTGATCGCATGCATCTTCTGTTTCTTTATGGCCCACCCGCCTCGGGAAAATATACGATTGCCCGAATCATTGCGGAGCAGACTGGCCTGCCCCTGTTTCACAATCATCTCATCGTGGATGCCGTCGCCGCGGTGTTTCCCTTTGGCAGCGCGAATTTCATTCGCCTGCGCGAACAGTTCTGGCTTGAGACCTTGAGCGCAGCGATCGAAGATAATCGCTCGTTGATCTTTACTTTCGCACCCGAGAATTCTGTCAGCCCGGACTTTGCGACAAAGGTTAAGGATCAGGTCGAAAACGCCGGGGGTACAGTCAGTTTCGTGCAGCTGGACCTGTCGCGCGATGCCCTTCTGTCGCGCGTCGCAAATGCCGACAGAGCCAAATTCGGCAAGCTGCGCGATGTCGAATTGCTGCGCGCCAATTTCGACCAGTTTGAAGCCTGTGTCGCCGCCATGCCACCGCCGGATCTGCGCATCGATACCGAACACACAGACGCCGATACCGCCGCCCGTGAAATAGTCGCGCGTCTATCCTTTCAAACTTGATCATTCTCCTAAGGACACCCCTAGCCCTCAGCGCCTTGAGCGCTAGGTTCGTTCATGGAAGGTTTGAGGGAGCAGTCCATGGATGTGAGCACCGCCGTCAAGAAGCGAATTTCCACACGGGCGTTTCTACCCACTGAGCTGCCGCGGGACCAGGTTGAAGCCTGGCTGAAAGATGCGCAGCGCGCGCCATCCGGCGGTAATCTGCAGCCTTGGCGGGTGATTGCTCTGGCGGGCGACGACAAGCTCGCGGTCGAGAATCTGGCAGCCGAGAAACTGCTCTCCAATCCGCAGGGCGAGCCCACTGATTATCCGATTTATCCCGCACACATTACCGATGTTCAGAATGCGCGGCGTCGCGCCGTCGGTGAAGCCATGTATGGCAAGATTGGCATTCCGCGTGAGGATCGCGCCGGCCGAATGGTCTGGTTCGCCCGCAATTACCGATTCTTCGATGCCCCGCTTGCCTTATTCATCGTCATGGATGACCGCGTCGGCCATGGTCAATGGGGGCATGCCGGCATGTTCATGCAGACCCTGTGTCTGCTCGCCGAGGAACGCGGCTGGGGCACCTGCATGCAGGAATGCTGGGGCATCTTGCGCCCGACTCTGAAGGCGCATCTCAAGCTGGGTGAGCATGAAATGGTCTGGTGCGGCATTGCCGTTGGCATCCCCGATACCGACAATCCTGTGAACGAGCTCTATACGGAGCGGGCGAGTCTGGATGAGTTTGCGGAATTTCGCGGGTTCTAGGTCGAACGACCTCCCGGATCGCCGCGCTTCCTCCGCATTCATGCCACACTGCCGCGTCAAGATCGCGGAATGGAACTCGACCGTCGCGCCTGTTTGAACAGCCTGCTGGCTTTCCCCTTGCTGCCCAGTCTTGGCGCGCGCAACGACACCTCGTCCGCACATCTGATCACCAGCGCTCGAACCCAGATCGGGGTGACGACCTCCTATGATGGCGCCTATGTCGCGCTGGATTATCCCGGCGGCGACGTCCCCCGGGAAAGTGGCGTCTGTATCGATGTCATTATCCGCGCCTATCGCGACGCCTTTGACTTCGATTTCCAGCAACATGTGCACCAGGACATGGCCGCGAATTTTGCGGCGTACCCAAAGCGTTGGGGTCTGACCCGGACGGATCGCAATATCGACCATCGCCGCGTGCCGAATGTCGAGACCTGGCTTGAACGACATGGCCACGCATTGCCCGCATCAGACTGGCAACCGGGCGACCTGCTCACGTGCCGGGTCGGCGGAACGCTGCCGCATATTGGCATCCTGTCCAGCCGCAAGGACCGTCAGGGCCGCTGGAAAGCCATTCACAATATCGGCCTCGGCACGCTCGAAGACAGCCGCATCTGGGCCTATGGCGAACAGAGACGATTTCGGTTCCTGCCCGCGAGCACCTAGCTCAACATCATCCGCAGACGCAGGAAGTGTTCGTCCCAGCCTTTGTCATGATCGCTCAGCTCGCCGAACGTAGGAATGCCTTCATGAGTCATGGTCAGCTGCGTTCCGCCATCCAGTTCTAACAGATCCCAGGTCACCGTTGTGATCACACCTTTAAGCCATTCATGCGTAAACGTATGCACCAGCTTTCGCGGGGGATCGAATTCAAGCACGTCGCCCCACATCAGCTTGCGATCCGCCTTGTCATAATGAAAGCTCAGATACTGAAACGCGACTTTATCTGACAGGTCGCGATCGACCTCGTGAAACCATCGCGCGAGAAGCTCCTTGTCGACCAGGTGCCGCCAGACCTTGTCCAAACTCGCCTTCAAATAGATTGTTTTCACCATCACCGGATCAGTCATCCTCTGCCTCCACAATTTGTTTTAGATCTGCCAATTTCTCATCCCAGAACTGGCTGAAGAAGCTCACCCAGTCGGATACGGTTTTCAGAGCTTCGGGTTGCAAGGCATGCAATCGCTCCCGCCCGCGCGCGCGGACTCGGATCAGGCCGCCTTCCTGCAGTATTTTGAGATGCTTGGTCACCGCCGGACGCGTCATCTCATAATGCGCGGAAATCTCGTTCTAGGACCTCTCCCCGCAGGACAGCATGGTCATGATGCTGCGCCGGGTCGGATCGGCGATGGCGCGAAAAACCAGTTGCTCTGTCATTATATGAAACCTTTCAGTTTCCTTATATAGGAAACCATATAGTTTCATGTCAAGCGCAAAATCGGGTCTGGTGTCTGGCGCAAAGCGCGCTAAACAGACGCCATGAAAATCGCGACCTGGAACGTCAATTCCATCAAAGCCCGCCTGCCCACTGTGATCGAGGTCCTCAAGGCCATCGATTGCGACGTCATCTGTTTGCAAGAGATCAAATGCGAAACCGACGCCTTCCCCTATATCGAGATTGAAGAGCTCGGCTATAATGTCGAGGCGCATGGCCAGAAGAGTTATAATGGTGTCGCCATGCTGTCGCGCTTCCCGCTCGAAGATGTCGTCCGCGGTCTGCCCGGCAATGAGGCGGACGAACAGGCCCGCTATATCGAAGCGCTTGTCCTTTCAGACAATCCGGTCCGCGTCGGCGGGCTCTATCTGCCAAATGGCAATCCGGCGCCCGGGCCCAAATATGATTACAAGCTCGACTGGATGGGCCATCTGAAAACCCATGCCACCCATCTGATGCAGGCCGAAGAACCAATCGTGCTATGCGGCGATTACAACATCATTCCGCGCGGCGAGGATTGCTGGGAAGAGACGGTCTGGGTCGATGACGCCCTGGCGCTACCGACCAGTCGGGCGGCGTTCCGGCGCCTGAAGCATCTCGGCCTGACCGAAGCGTTTGAAGCGACGGATAATCGCGGCCATGAATACACGTTCTGGGATTATCAAGGCGGCGCCTGGCAAAAGGATCATGGCATTCGGATTGACCATCATCTGCTCAGCCCGCAAGCCGCTGACCGGTTGGAAAGTGTCGAAATCTACCGCAAGGCGCGCGGCCTGGAAAAGCCGTCAGACCATGTACCCGTGATCGCGACGCTGCGCGATTAATCTAGTCTTTGACGCACCGCCTATTGTAAGCGGCGACGTCCTGGTTCAGGGAAACGACCAGCGTCTGAAGCGACTGCTCTTTCAACATCAGATCCGCTTTCAGCGTATCATAGGCCACTTTTGTGGCGTCTGCTTCTGCGGCTTGATCCCGACTGAAATTGCGCATGGCTTCGGCATTTTCCCAGGCATCCCCCGCCGCTTCGACCTCATCGACCAGGGCGATACGGGCGTCGGCGATTTGTTGCGCCTTGATCTGGCGGTTTTGCAGGTCTGCCGCTTGTTCGGCGCAGGTCAGCGCGCTTGCGGCTGGTGCGGTCAGCACCATCATGGCCGCGAGGGCGCATAGGGAGGAAATCATTGGTTTCATGCGATTTTCTTTAAACCTTTTGATCTGAAGCCAAGCTGAACATGATCGCCCGGATATTGCCCAACCAAGTCTTTTTTGGGGCAAATTTCAACCTCACGGATCCGTCTTTTATGGAAGGTTACAATTATGTAGTGAACATTCACTTGCATCACTAACCACAGATATGTATGTAAGCGCTCACTTCTAAGGAGGAAGTTATGCACAAATCCCAAATCCTTGTTCTTTTGGCCGTCTTTGCGAGCCCGATCGCAATGGCTGACAGTTTCCAGAACATGTCCGATGCGACTTTAGACTCCGCTGATGCTTCAGCGCGTCTCGCTGCGTCGGGCACGCAAGTCGCCTTGGGCGCTGTCGCGGTTCCGCTCGCCGGGCTTGGCGCTTTAGCGGAAGCCGGCGGCGAAACCGCAACTGAAATTTCCGCAGACCTCTGGGATGTCGCCAACACACCGCTCAAAGTTGATGACGCGGTGGTAATCGCGCAGCCCTTGCCCGATATGGCCCAGTCTTCCCCAGCCAACCCAATTCACAAAGCTGATCCAAAATGAGGCCGTGGATCAAAACAGCACTGATCGGGGCAAGCCTCGTTTTGCTCGCCCCTATCAGTACAGCCGATAGCGGCTCTTCTAAGACCGTGTTCTCACAACGCTACACCCCCGAAGAGGCGGCAGCATTTTCGAAAACGATCGAGAAAACGCTGGGTGAAAAAGGCGCGCGCGTCGCCATCGTCTTTCGCACTGGACGTACCCGGGACAAACTTCCCGACGGCATTGAATACACCCATGGCGGGTTCTGGGTCTATCAAGCCATCCAAACCGAAAACGGTGGTCTGCTGCGGGGCTATGTTGGGCATAATTTGTTTCACGGTGATGGTGAAAGCCTGCCCAAAACACAATCCTATCTGGAGACCGACTTTCCGTATGAATTCGTTGGGGCATCAGCGGTGGATGACTTGGCGGTGATCATCCCGAAACCTGAATTGCAACGCCGAATTTTAACAATGATGGCGGATGGCCGGTATCAGGCGCTTCATGATCCGAGCTATTCGCTGATCGCATCTCCCTTTGATGATCGATACCAAAACTGCAATGAATTCTTGCTTGACGTCATCGCGGGGGCGCTGTGGGACACAACCGATTATGCGCAAATCAAAGTCAATCTGAAGGCTCATTTCGAAGCAGATCGTCTTAAAGTAGGTTTGTTCGGGCGTCTATTTGGACCAATGGCTGACGAGCGACTGAAACTCGCCGATCATCGCGGCAAACCGATTTACACGGTCACTTATGCCGCGCTCGTAGAGTTTATGCTCGATCATGGCTATGCCAGCGAGACGTTCAAGATCAAGCCTCATGGCATCACCGATCAGCGCTCTTGATCACCATCACGCCGAGATCGCGCCAGGCGTTCCGGATCTGCGAAACTGTCGATCAAATTGAAGATGGCGGCAAAATCATCGAGCAATTCCCGCACCCGGTCTGGATTATCTAACGGGGTGAACATGGAGCCAGGTTCGAACAAGTCGCCACCTTCGAGCGCGACGATCAGTTCATTCGCCTGGAACGCGCAGCGCAGTTTGCCACCTCGAAACACTTTTTCCAACTCGATCAATCGCTGCATCAAATCGGGCGTGAGCAAATAGCGCGCTTCGACCTGGTCTGTGGAATAGACTTCGAAGGCCTGTTCGAAGGCTTTCGACTCCAGCCGGACGCGTTCCAGACCACGCCCCCCGCCAAAGCGATTGAACAGACCAGCATCGCGCATCACGGTCGTGCGACCATGGAAATTCTTGTGAAACCGAAATCTCAGACACTGGCCATCAAACACCGTCACCCAGCGCGTTCTGGTCCGCCCGCGTGAATCCGTCGTGCGCCGTCTTTCCTTCAGGGTGGCTTCAAAGAACTCGAAATCAACCCCATTGCGGGACCCCGTCAGGCGGTCTTCAAATGCGGATCGATCCCAGCTCGGCACGAGACCCGCTGCATGCACATCCATGATTGTTTCCTGATGACCGGGCTCCGGATTAAACTGCATGGCAAACTTCGCCGCGACCGGATCCACGATCATGCGCTTGGCGCGCTTGCCCATCTGGTTCAGCGGACCGCGTCCGGCCCCATGGACCGCAAACCCGATAATGGCGGCCACCACAGCCAGCTGCGGCACCCGAAACGCCAGAAAACCAAGCAGCGCCCCGATCAGCGCAATTGCGCCGCCAATCCAGGACCAGCGCACTGACGCTTTCGCGACCGCTTGTCGTTCCGCTTCCTGCGCCAGCAAGGCGGGTCGAAGCTCGTCCTGATAGACGCGTGGAAAGTCAGCAAAATCCTTTGGCAGCCCCCGCATCGATTGCAGGATCAGCGGGTCGATCTCAGAGCCCTCGTCCCAGGGGCCTTTAGATGTCGGCGTAGACATGGCGTTCTCCGGCAAACCCTTCATGGGTTACCGCG
>ERZ1740072.878-NODE-878-length-11833-cov-6.243335_pt1 | contig 11833 bp, 5 predicted proteins | sample MGYA00581733_ERZ1740072 | MGnify/ENA primary metagenome ERZ1740072 (study PRJEB43018, sample SAMN04849741) | marine metagenome | isolation source: floating plastic debris | place: Pacific Ocean | collected 2008-08-30 | study: EMG produced TPA metagenomics assembly...
AGCGTCGCGTAAACTCCTCCTGCTGAGTAAAGCGCGTTTAGTGCATCTCGATAGAGCATTGAGGAAATCAGGAAGTTCAGAAGGGATTTACGCTTCACCGCGCCGGACAAAGACTGTTTGAGATCACGCATCGCATCCTTGACCCCACCAGTCCTGTTGGCCTGCCGTGGTTCGCGTACCCATGCAAAAAACGGGATCATGAAAACGATGAACCAGATCGCAATGAATGGCCCATCCGAGCTGGGACCTTCTCGGGTGCTCGCATCCAGACCAAACATTGGGTCGAGCCCAATCAGTGTCTTGCCGGTGTCATTTTCCGCTAACAAAAGGAGCATAACGAACAGGGATAGAACACCGCCCCAATACCCCAACGCTGCGCCGTTTCCGGAAATTTTACCAACTTCGTCCTTGTCACCGAGAGAGGGCAGGATGGCGTTGACAAAGATCAGCAAAAACTCAGCGGCGATGAGCCCGACATTGAAAGCAACGAGGATCAGGATCAGTGTCGAGGCATCGGGAAAAGCCCACCACAGTGCGCTGGTCATCAATATGTAAATGACGCTGAACGCCCAGACCCATGGCATGCGCCGGCCCGTACTGTCGGCGTAAGCCCCGATCAACGGAGCCGTAAAGGCAATAAAGAGACCTGCAAGTGTCTGACCCCAAAACCACAGGGCTTGCGAGGCAGCCGCAGCCTCGCCCGCGTCGTCCATCTGGCCCGCGAAATAGCCCATGGAAATGGCTGCAAAGTAAGGCCCAAAAACAAAAGTGAGGCCGAGCGTATAGAAAGGCTGCGTGGCCCAATCAAATGCCATCCATCCCCAAATTCGTTTTTTCTGACTGACTTCTGCCATGTCCCGACCCCGCCTTCTTTTTTGTTGAAGGGACCAAAGCAGGCCGCAACGAGTGTGGCAAGGAAAGGTTGGTGGTGCTGTAAAAAGGACCTGCCGATCTTTTTGGAAAAGATCGGCAGCCAATCGATGCGATTTGCACCGCTTAGGCTGCTGTGCGTAGGTGCGCGGTGGGTATGTCTTGCATGGGTGGCCAGGGGCGCAGTGCCTCTGCCTTGATCCACGCGGCGATCCAGTCTGGCGTTTCTGGTGAGGTTTCGGACTGACCCATGGCTGCCAGAACCCTGTCTGGCGAGACGATCCCGTTTTTGTCGGTTACCGCCGCACGGTAAAGGACGTGGCTCGCACACGCGCCGTCTGTTTTCCACATCGACTGTTCAATATAGACGAACTTGTCGTCCCAGCACACAGCGCGGCTGCGGGTTTCGAAGCGTTCGAACATGTGCAAACGGCGGCGATAACGAACTGAGGATCCGGCCATCGTCAGTCCCCATTTCTTTTTCTTGAGGGCTGCGATCAGACCCACGCGGACACCCATGCCCAGCCGCCCAAGATCATAAAGCGTTAAGGCGCGTCCGTTATTCAATTCCATAAACCCATCCAGATCCCACGGCCAAACCATATGATGCGAGATGTGCATGTCAGTCAGCCCGATTTCGGGCTTGCGGCTGGCGACAACGAGGTCTTTGACAAGGCGAACAAAGGGAAACATGGGCATTACTCCTTGATCCCCTAGATGCGCGGATTCAACGAAACTTCAATGGGTACGGCAAGTGACCTTGCGCCACTTCGCTCAGCGCCCTAGGTCTGGGAAAACGAAAAGGACGCCAAATATGCTGGCCATCTACCAAACGCTGCAACTGATCCTGAGCGTTGTCTACACGATCATGATTGTGCACATCATCATGAGCTGGTTGATCAGCTTTCAGGTGCTGAACCTGCATCAGCCAATCGTCGCACAGATATGGCAAGGCTTGAACAAGCTGCTTGAACCCATTTATCGCCCAATTCGGCGGGTTATGCCGGACACACATCCTCTCGACCTTGCGCCGCTTGTCGCGGTTGTTGCGTTGATCGCGATCCGGTCTTTTATCCTGCCTGCAATTTTCGGTCTCGCCTGATCTCAAGGCCTTGTTCATAGCCCGTTAAAATGTGAGTCTGTATCAAACGAGCAGAACACATAAAATTTGACAGGGTTTTGAGACATGGGGTTCTCCAAAACGGGCGCTGCCACGCTGTTGCGGGACATCTTTGGATTCGACGCTTTCCGACCCGGTCAGGAAGAAATTGTGGATGCCGTTGTAGCTGGGGAAAACACCCTGGCCATCATGCCCACTGGGGGGGGTAAATCCCTTTGTTTTCAGTTGCCTGCACTTATGCGGGACGGTGTGACCGTTGTCATTTCTCCGCTCATCGCATTGATGAGAGATCAGGTCCGCAGTTTGCAAGAAGCAGGCGTTGCGGCCGGTGCGTTGACCTCAGGAAACACGCCAGAAGAAACGGATGCGGTTTGGACTGCCCTCGAACGCGGTGAGTTGAAGCTGCTTTACATGGCGCCGGAACGTCTTGGGGCCGGATCAGCCATCGGCACATTGCGGCGTATTGGAGTCTCGTTGATCGCTGTGGACGAGGCGCATTGCGTCAGCCAATGGGGCCATGATTTTCGCCCCGATTACCTGCGAATTGGCGAATTACGCCGCGCACTCGACGTGCCTTTGGCTGCCTTTACGGCGACGGCGGATGCAGAAACCCAAGCCGAGATTATCCAAAAGCTGTTTGATGGCACTCCCCCACGCGCATTTCTGCGAGGCTTTGACCGGCCAAATATCCATCTTGCCTTTGCTGCCAAAAACGGGCCGCGCGCGCAGATTTTGAACTTTGCCGGTGCACGAAAAGGACAATCGGGCATCGTCTATTGCGGTACGCGAGCAAAGACCGAGACACTGGCGCAGGCCCTGCGAGAAGCGGGGCATACCGCTATCCACTATCACGGTGGAATGGAGGCCGAAGACCGCCGCATCGCCGAGCGCCGCTTTCAGCAGGAGGACGGGTTGATCGTGGCAGCCACTGTTGCCTTTGGAATGGGCGTGGACAAACCGGACATTCGCTGGGTCGCCCATGCCGACCTGCCAAAGAGTATTGAGGCCTACTATCAGGAAATCGGGCGTGCCGGACGCGATGGCGCTCCTGCGGAAACGCTCACACTTTTTGGGCCCGAAGACATCAAGTTGCGGCGCAGCCAGATTGACGAAGGATTGGCCCCACCCGAACGCCGCATGGCAGATCATGCACGTCTGAACGCACTCTTGGGTTTGGCAGAGGCTTTGGAGTGTCGGCGCAAAACGCTGTTAGGGTATTTTGGCGAAACAGAAGTGACATGTGGCACCTGCGATTTGTGCGACCAGCCCGCAGACGTATTTGACGGGACCACTGCTGTGCGTAAGGCTTTGTCCGCCATGCTGCGCACTGACGAATGGTTTGGAGCCGGGCACCTGATCGACATTTTGCTCGGGGCCAAAACGGACAAGATCAAACAACGCGGGCATGAAAAACTGCCGACATATGGAGTAGGAAAAGAGTACTCCAAAGGGCAGTGGCAGGCTGTCTTCCGGCAGATGATGGGCCATGATCTGGTTCGGCCTGACCCGGATCGATACGGCGCGCTGCGGATGACCGACGCAGCCTTGCCGATCTTGCGGGACGAGGCCAAGATTTCACTGCGTCGCGACACAATTACTGCGGCATCGGATCGTCGTCCGGCCGTGAAAGAGATGGTTTCGGAAGAGAATGCGCCCTTGCTCAGCGCGCTCAAAGCCAAACGGCGCGGGTTGGCCGAGGCCGCGCGCGTGCCGGCGTATGTGATTTTCCCCGACCGTACGTTGATCGAAATGGCGGAAAAACGCCCCAACAGTCTTGATCAGATGGCGCAGGTCAGCGGTGTCGGGGCAAAAAAGCTGGCAAAATTCGGAGATGCTTTTCTCGAAGTGATCAACGGTGAGGCGGCAGCGCTGCATCCGACACGCCGGAAGCTCGCCGGCATGGATGCTGGTGCCATCTACGACCAACTGCTTGCTGTGCAAGCAGAATTGGCCCGCGGTATGGATGGAACGGACAAACCGCTCAGCTGTTCGGCGTCGCAACTTGCAAAGGTTGCGCAACTGCGCAGCGGCGATGACGCAGCCATTGAACGTCTGCTTGGAGATCGAAAAGCCGAACGTTTTGGACCGGCCTTTCTGGACGTGCTGCGTGACGCGAGCTAGGTCGGAGCGAAAGGACTTGGGGGTGATGATATGTTGGTGGTGATTTCCCCGGCCAAGAGGCTGGACTGGGCAAAACGGGACGTGCAGACCACGGAGCCCGCGATGCAGGAAGATGCGGTGCGACTGGTCCGCACTGCACGGAACCTGACGCTAGGCAAACTGAAGGGTCTGATGGATCTGAGTGACGATCTTGCACGACTGAACAGGGACCGTTTCGCGGCATTTGAGGACGCCCCTGAAGCCGAAACCACGCGGCCAGCGATGTTTGCATTTGCGGGTGACACCTATCAGGGCTTGGACGCCGAGACGTTGAAGGATGATCAAGTGGCCTATGCGCAGGACCATTTGCGGATTTTGTCAGGGCTCTACGGCTTGTTACGACCGCTTGATGCCATCCAGCCCTATAGGCTGGAGATGGGCAGTCGGCTCAAAACGCGACGCGGCGCTAACCTTTATGACTATTGGCGGGGTGACATTGCCAAGGCGATAAACGTGCAGGCCGAGACTGTTGGAACTGACGTGGTCGTGAACTGCGCCAGTCAAGAGTATTTTGGAGCAGTCTCGCTGAAATCGCTCAAGCCACGCGTGATAACTCCCGTTTTTATGGAAGACAAAGGGGCTGGGCCCAAGATTGTCAGTTTCTTTGCCAAACGTGCCCGTGGAGCGATGGCACGTCATATTGTGCAAAACCGGGTGAGCGATCTCGATGGTTTGCAGGCCTTTGAGGCGGATGGGTATCAGTATCAGCCAGACGCCTCAGACGATCAGAGGCTGGTTTTCGTCCGCCCCTATCCTGCCTGACGCTCAACCTCGCTCTTTTCTGGCAATGGCGGAGCGGCGTCCTCGGGACAAAATTCAATCAATTTTCCGCATATCTCAGGCTTGCGCAACGGTTTGGTCAGATAATGATCGATGCCGCTGGCCAAAATGCCTTGATCGTCTCCATCCATGGCGTGCGCCGTCAGCGCCACAATGGGGATGTGACCCCCGGCTGTTTTTTCTAACTCACGTATCTTGGTTGCCGCCTCTTTCCCGTCCATTTTCGGCATTGAGATATCCATAAAGATCATATCCGGTTCGAAACTTTGGAAGAGTTCGACTGCCTCAACACCGTTGCCTGCGAATTTGAGGTCGATGGAGGCGTCTTTGACCATTTTGCGGAATACCAGCTGGTTGGTTTTGTTGTCCTCAGCCGCCAGAACTCGCATTGTACGTCGCTCTGGCGCTGATGACTCTAAGGTGCCATCCGGTGGTCGAAGCAACGGGCCGACAGATTGCAGATGGGTGAATAGGTCTGCGCGCGGCAGTGGTTTTTGAAGGATCGCATGCACATGCTTGGCGCCTGGATCGCTTGCGGCATAGGTCGTGTTGGAGCTGAGCAAAATGATCGGCACTTCAGATCCAGAGGCACGAATGGCCTCGGCAAGTTCCAAACCGTCCATTCCGGGCATGTTGTGATCAGTCAGCACCAGATCAATCTGGTCGAGTCGGGCCAATGCGTCCTTCGCGCTCGCACAGGTTACGACGCCCATTCCGATCTGTTCCAATTGCCTTTGAAGAATGGTTCGGTTGGCTTCAATGTCATCGACAACCAACATACGGCGCAACCCTTCTGGGACTGGCGGATGAGCAGGAAGTTCGGTTGCGCCCAATTCAAATGGTACTTTGAAACCAAAGCATGAGCCGACGCCATCCTCACTGGTGACCCACATCTCACCACTCATCAGATCGACGAGGCGTTTAGAAATGGCAAGGCCCAACCCGGTGCCATCGAACTGTCGGTTGCGTTCGTTTTCTACCTGATTGAACTCTCCAAAAATGTGGTTGATTTTGTCTTCTGGAATACCGATCCCGGTGTCTTCGATGGCAATGTTTACAACGGCTTGCCCTTGTTCGAGGTCGGGAACACCTGTGACCCGCACCAAAACATGACCCTCAGCGGTGAACTTGACGGCGTTGCCCATCAGGTTGGTCAAAACCTGACGTACGCGCCCGGGATCGCCGACATAAATAGTTGGCAGGAACAGATCGTAATCCACCAACAAGTTTAGGTTCTTTTCCCGGGCTGAGGGCTGGAGCAGCATGATCACATCATGAATGCAGCGTTCCAGATCAAAGGGCTCGGGATGCAGTTGCAGTTTTTGCGCCTCGATTTTGGAATAGTCGAGGACGTCATTGATGATGACCAGCAGCGCCTCGCCCGAATTCTTGATCGTATCCACATAAAGCTGCTGTTCTTCGCTGAGACCGGTGTCGCAGAGTAGTTCGGCCATGCCCACAACGCCGTTCATGGGCGTGCGGATCTCGTGGCTCATATTGGCAAGGAACGCGGACTTGGCACGGCTGGCCGCCTCGGCCTCGGCCCGGGCTGACTTCAGTTGTTTTTCGTATTGGACAGCTTCTGTGATGTTCAGGCCGAGTGACACGATGTCACCGCCGTGTCCGCGCCTGTCGACGAGTTTGATGTACTGGTCATTCCAAAGGCGAACGGTGATCGGCTCCGGCTGCGGTTGCATCCATCGCTCCGTCATTAATTCGCGCCATGCCTCCGGTGTCAAATTTCCCGTGTTTACAATGCCTTCATCCGTGAGAACCTGCAGAATCGTTACATAGTGCACGCCTGGGCGGATCACTTCGAGATTGTCAAAGACAGTCAGATAACTGCTGTTGGCTGCAATCATACGATTGTCAGAATTAAAAAATGCAAAGCCGTCTGTGATTGTCTGAACCGAATGCCACAAACGCCGCTCGGCTATCTCGACCTTTTGATTGGCTTGGCCCAGTTCGGTTTTGACCCGTTCGTTTTCGGTTTTGACGTTGGCCACTTCGGCACGTGTTTCAACAATCTCACCCTGCAAAGCCGCTGCATGGCGCCCAAGCTTGCGGTTGGCGGCGGACAACTCCGCTTCCTTGAGCTCCAAAAGACGTTCAGCCGCCAATCGGCCGCGTCGTTCGAGGGCCAGCTTGTTTGCCAGACTCATTTCGTTGCTCCACCTAGATGCTCTGTTGACCTCTATGTCACGGTGTTGGTGAAGATCGATTTAATCCGCGCGCGTCGAAACGTTTGCATGCCGCATCTTGTGCGTGGCAGGTTGAACGTGTCCCACATTCCTGTTGCCTCGGAGTTTGAGTATGCGTTTTTTTTGCCTGATATTTCTCGTGCTCGTTTGGTCCAGTACAGCAATGGCCCAAGCTGTTCTGCCCGATCAACGCTATATTCTGACGCAAGACGTGGACTTTTTCGGTGCCGATCGGACGGCTCTCTTCGACACGACATTTCCAGCGTGCCAACGCGCATGCAGTGCTGACGCGCAGTGCGTCGCCTTTACTTTTAACAGCCGGTCAAACGCCTGCTTTCCAAAATCCGCGATTACCGATCAGCAACCCTATGTCGGTGCTATTTCAGCCACTCGTTTGTCCATCGATCCAAGCGTAAAACAAGCCGCCATTGCCCGGGCTAAGATGCTTGGCACTTCTGAGCAGGACACTGCTGCGGCCCTTACTCTTGCCGAAGAAATTGGGGTCCGCCATCCGGTAAATGGCCAGTCAGTTGAGGCGCTCTTGGCGGCGTCCCGCGCGTCTTGGGATCGCGGAGACCGCGCTGGTGCGCTCAATTGGACAGGGGCCGCAGTCGCCCTGAGTGACGCGCCTGATCTGTGGGCGCGTTATGCCTACATCGCCCTGCGACTGGGGGATCAGACGCCTTCGCGTAGACGCAATCAGGGGCTTCGGGAGGCCGTGCCTGCCGCGCTTAACGCTTACCTGCGCAGTGCGAGCTTGGGCGCGCAGGCCAGCGCATTGCAGGGATTGGCGGAGGCACTTGCGGCAAATGGACGTGGCCGGGATATGATCCCTGCGCTGCGCCTTGCCCAGTCCTTGCAGCCTCGTGATGATATTGCTGTGGCATTGGACGATGCGGTCGCCAAGTATGGATTTCGTGTGATTGATACTCGGGTTGAAAGCGATGCTGCCCAGCCGAGGATTTGTGCCACATTCTCGGAACCTCTTGTGCAGGCGGGCGTGGATTATGATCCGTTTGTACGAACCGAGGCGGCGGACTTGGTCGCGCAAGCCAGTGGCAGCGAGCTGTGTCTGGATGGCGTCAACCATGGTGAGCGGTATCAATTGACACTGCGTTCGGGTCTGCCGAGCGCAAGCGGGGAGGTGTTGCACAAAGATGTGTCCCTCACCCTGTACGTACGGGATCGCGCACCCACTGCCCGCTTTGCCGGGCGCGCCTATGTGCTGCCCCGCAGTGCGGGTGCCAGCGTTCCGATTGAGACGGTGAACCTTGAAACGGTGGATCTGGTATTGTCCCGCGTCAGTGATCGAAATCTTGTGCAATCCCTCAAGGCTGATTTCTTTGGGCGCCCGCTGTCGCGCTGGCAGCAGGATCAGTTCAACGAAGAAATCGCGCAGGAGGTGTGGCGCGGTTCGGGAGAAGTTGAAAATGTCCTGAACCAAGAGATGCAGACGCGTCTGCCCCTGGGGGACGTGCTCAGGGACCAGCCGACGGGTATCTATGTATTGAGCGCACGTGTGCCGGGCAGCGATGATTACGAGGTGCTGACGGCTTCGCAGTGGTTTGTGCTGACGGATCTAGGCGTGAGTACCTGGCAGGGCAATGACGGTCTGACGGCGGCGGTACGTGCGCTCAGTGATGCTGGAGCCGTCGCCGGGGCCGATGTGAGTCTGATCTCCAATGCCAACGCTGTACTTGGCAGTGCCGTGACGGATGCCGATGGATTTGTCAGTTTCGCACCCGGCCTGACCCGTGGGCGTGGGGCGGCGGCTCCGGCACTGTTGCAGGTAGAGACGGGCGATGATTTTGTTTTCCTCCCGTTGACCGGTCCTGCCTTTGATTTGTCGGATCGCGGGGTTGAGGGGCGTCCACCTGCACCCCCGATTGATGTTTTTCTGACCACTGATCGCGGTGCATACCGGCCCGGGGCCACAGTTTACGCGACCGCTCTTGCCCGTGATGTGGGCGTGCGTGCCATTGGTGGACTGCCTTTAACGGCGATCCTGAGCCGCCCCGACGGCGTGGAATACACCCGCGTCGTCAGTTCGACAGGCTTGGCAGGTGGTCACGTGCTGCCTCTGCCGCTTGCCGACAGCGCGCCCCGCGGCACGTGGCGCATTGCTGTGATGGGCGATCTGGACGCGCCCCCGCTGGCCACCACAACAGTGCTGGTTGAAGATTTCATCCCGGATCGCATTGAAGTCAAATTGGATTTGGATGAAGGCGCGATCGACCGCATGTCCCTCCCTCGCTTGCACGTCGATGCGCAGTATCTCTTTGGAGCACCCGGCGCCAATCTGGCGGTCGAGGGCGATGTTCGCTTGCAACGCAGAGATCGTGTCGAAGGTTGGCCAGGATTTCTGTTCGGACGGTTTGACGCTCAATTCTCTGCGCAAAGCCAATATTTTGACGGCGGGCGCACTGGAGCCGACGGCACTGCCCGCGTCCAACTTGTCCTGCCAGAGGCTGAGGCAGAAGATGTGCTGTTAGAGGCAGTGGCGACAGTGCGCGTTTCAGACAATGGTGGGCGCCCGGTTGAGCAAACAGTGACCCGGCCTGTCGCACCAAATGGTGCAGCGATCGGTATTCGACCCGGTTTTGACAGTATCTTGCCCGAAGGCGGCACGGCCAGCTTCGATGTGGTGGCGGTTGGTACAGACGCGCTGCCCGTGCAGTGGACGGTGAACAAAATCGAAACCCGCTATCAGTGGTACCGACTGTTCGGAAACTGGAATTGGGAGCCGATAACCAAACGCATCCGCGTCGCCAATGGAAATCTGGAGTTGGGTGAAACCCCGCAATCACTCGAGGTTCCGACAGATTGGGGCGACTACGAGCTGGTTGTTCAGTCGCAAGGTGGCGCTTACACAGTGAGTTCCGTCGGGTTTTCATCTGGCTGGTATGGCGGTGTGGATAGCAGCGCAACGCCGGATCGCCTGGCCATGTCACTGGACGCTAGCTCTTACAATATCGGTGACGTCGCGCGGCTGCGGCTAGTCGCTCCATTTGATGGCATCGCTTTGGTCTCTGTTCTGTCGAGCGGGGTGATTGCGCGTCAAGCAGTGCCTGTCGCCCAAGGAGAAACGGTTCTGCCGCTTTCTGTAAGTGAGGATTGGGGTACGGGCGCGTATGTGACGGCATCTGTTCTGCGAAGCGGTGCAGAAATGCGGGGCCCTTCCCGTGTTTTGGGTTTGGCCCACGCGCAGGTAGCTCCCGCGAGCAAAGCCTTGCAAGTGCGCTTAGATGCGCCTGAGGCAGTGAACGGGCAGGCCGGAACGGTCGATGTGAGGGTACAGGTTGACGGGCTCGGGGATGCAGCCGGCTATGTCACCTTGGCCGCTGTTGATGTCGGAATCCTGAACCTTACCCGCTTTGAGGCACCTGATCCGCAAGGCCATTACTTCGGCCAGCGTCGGCTTGGCGTCGAATTACGCGATATGTATGGACGTTTGATCGACACCAGCAATGGCGCCATGGGCACAGTCCGCTCCGGCGGGGATGCTGCGCGCGGGATGGAACGCGCTGGCCCGCCACCGACCGAAGCAGTGATGGCGACGTTCTCCGGGCCTGTTGCCGTTGGCCCTGATGGCAGCGCCACAATCCCGGTGTCACGACCAAACTTCAACGGGTCGGTCCGTTTGATGGCTGTAGCATGGTCCGATACTGGTGTGGGTCAGGCGGCGACGGACATGCTGGCGCGCGACCCGGTTGTCATTTCGGCAGCTCTCCCCCGCTTTCTGGCGCCCGGGGACACCAGCCGCGTGATGTTAGACTTTGTCCATGCGGCAGGCGCGGCTGGACAGATGGAACTTTCGGTCAAAGCGCGAGGTTTGGATATCGGGTCGGTTCCAGTGCAGATCGATATAGGCGAAGGCGCTACAGTCCGTGTCTCTCTACCTGTCTCTGCACAGACTGTCGGCGACCACCGGATAGAAGTTGAGTTGACGACGCCAGACGGAACCGTTTTGACCAAGCCACTGGACCTTGGAGTACGCGCCAACGATCCGCCAATTGCGACGACCCGGCGTTTCGCACTTGGCGCAGGCGAAGTACTGACGTTTGACGACAACGTGCTGGCCAACTTCCGCAGTGACACTGCACGTGCAACGCTTGCAGCAGGTCCTCTTGCCCGCTTTGATATGCCGGGTCTCTTGCGACAGCTGGACCGCTATCCCTACGGGTGCACTGAACAAGTCACATCCGCGGCCCTTCCATTGCTCTATGTGCCGCAAGCGGCTGCCGCGGCGGGTATTGAGGGAATCAAGGAGCGGGTTGAAAGCGCTATCAAACAGGTGCTGACGCGTCAGGCAAGCAACGGCGCTTTCGGGTTGTGGCAAGCGCAGGCGGGTGACTTCTGGCTCGACGCTTATGTCACTGACTTTCTAACCAGAGCACAGGTTCAGGGGTATGAGGTTCCAGACGCAGCCATGCGCATCGCACTCGATAACCTGCGCAATCGTATCAACTATGCGCCCGACTTTGACGCAGGGGGCGAAGACATTGCCTATGCCCTCATGGTGCTTGCGCGTGAGGGGGCCGCGTCAATTGGTGATTTGCGCTACTATGCAGACACCAAGGCTGAGGCGTTCAGCACGCCCCTTGCACGTGCGCAGCTGGGTGCTGCTTTGGCCAGCTACGGTGAGCAGACGCGTGCAGATCGCATGTTTGGGCTTGCTCAGGATTTGGCGCAGCTCACCAGT
>ERZ1740072.879-NODE-879-length-11824-cov-5.971960_pt1 | contig 11824 bp, 11 predicted proteins | sample MGYA00581733_ERZ1740072 | MGnify/ENA primary metagenome ERZ1740072 (study PRJEB43018, sample SAMN04849741) | marine metagenome | isolation source: floating plastic debris | place: Pacific Ocean | collected 2008-08-30 | study: EMG produced TPA metagenomics assembly...
CAAGGTCTGCCATCAGATCATCGGTCAGGTCCTCAAAGGCAGCGGCGTTGATGTAAAGTGACGTGGGAGCAAACCAAGCGAACTGATCGCCTTTTGTATTGGGCGACATCAAGCTGAGATACCAGCGGGCATCACGTGGCCCTTTTTCCGTGCGCGTCATAGGCTTCTCCTCTTCAACTCATTCGGTCGCAGGCATCAACCAATGAACCAAGGCGGTGCGGGTCGATGTCATAAAAATTGCCGGGCACGTTGATGCCCGTAGCCACCATGAAACAGTCCACGTCCCCATACGTGTGCGCATTTTCCGGTGTAATGCCAGAAGCCAGAGCGAGCGGGCGATCCCCTATGGCAGCGCGGAATGCAGCGATTTTGGTCGGATCGGCCTCTTGGCCCGTTGCAATGCCCGAAGTGGTGATCACGTCCATGAACGGGGCCGCATGGCGCGCGGCATCACCGTACCTGTCAGGCGTGACATCACGCTGCTTTTTAAAGGCGGTGCCGCCAAAATACATTCCATCCCAGCCGCTTCGCGCTCGAATGCGTGCAATTTCGGTGGCTTGTGCGTTTTCTCCGTCTTCATCGATGCAGGCATCGTCCGCCCAATAGGCATCCATCAGGCAATCAGAGCGGGACAAGTCTCCCAGGATCGGAAACGCATCCGCCCCGGTGACAGCAAGAAAGTTCACCCCCATCCAAAGGGTCGGATACTTGGCGCGCATCTCGCGCAGTATCGGGATCAACGCTTCCTTTTCAAAGTCGTGGTTGATCAGGAAGCATCCTTTCAATCCCGCATCAATCAACCGCTCGATGTTGTCTTGCGTGCGGGGCGCGTCCAACACATGGATGACGGGCAAGATGACCGGACCCGGCGACTGGAACCGCGCATGAAAGTCACTTCGGTTTAACATTGGCCCTCTCATTGGCGCTGGTTTCAGCCAGATACACCAATACGCACGCCACAAGCACGGCGCGATGCGCGCAAACGTTCAATTGAGCTTATGATGCTTTTTGTAGCTGGATCACGAAAAACTGCCCAAGAACGCAGCAGTTCCACCAAGCGGTGTGGCCCGCAAGTGGGAGACGTTGACAGCCAAACCCCTCATCCCCTGCAATCAGGCCAACACCCGGGGGATACATGGGCACACATGAAGGCTTGATGCAGCGCGCAATAGACATTGCGCGCACGCAGATGATGGAAAACGGCGCCGCTCCGTTTGCGGCCGTGATCGTCAAGAACGGCAAGATCGTCGGCGAAGGCGTCAATCTGGTCGTCAACAACAGCGACCCCACATCGCACGGCGAAGTCGAAGCGATCCGGGATGCAGGGAAGAACTTGGGCACATGGGATCTGTCGGGTTGCGTTCTCTACACCACCTGCGAGCCCTGTGAGATGTGCGTGGCCGCCATGTACTGGGCGCGGGTGGACGGGTTTTACTACGCCGCCACATTGGCGGACTGCGCCGAGATCGGGTTCGACCTGAAACCGCTAACCAAAATGGTGCGCAGCGACCTGCATGACCGCGACATGCCCGCCGCGCAAGTCCTTCATGCTGAAAGCAAACAGGTGCTTGGAGAGTGGACGACACAGCCCGGCTTCACGGCATTTTCAAACTGAAGATATGACAAGAAAGGGAAATACCATGGGGAAACTCATCAGACCAAACACTGGCCCGGATTTTGGCCGCCTCAACCGCCGCTCCGTCATGAAAGGCATGGGCGCAGGCGCCATGGCCCTCGCAGCACCATCGATCGTGCGCGCGCAGGACAGCGACAAGGTCCTGAACCTGCTGACATGGCCCGGCCATGCGGACCCCGCTGTGATCGGCCCCTTCACCGAGGCCACCGGCATTGAGGTCGTGGCCAAGGAATATGTGGGCGGCGACAACATGGTCGCCCTCGTCAACCAATCCCCCGTCGGCACCTATGACGTGATCCTGTCAGACGCTGAATTCGTGATCCAGTTGCGCGATGGCGGGTTCATCGACCCGATGACGCCCGAAGACTATCCGTTCGAGGACTTTTTCCCCGAGTTCCAGAAATTTCCCGGTCACTGGCTGGATGATGAACTTTATTCCGTGATCATCCGCTACGGCTTCCTCGGCGTGTCCTACCGCACCGATATGCTGTCCTTTGAAGAGGTCGACACCTATCAGATCCTGCTGGACCCCAAAGTATCCGGTAAAGTCGGGTATTTCGACTGGTATCTGCCCTCCATGGGCTGTCTGTCCTGTGGTGCCGGCAATGTGGGCCATCCTTACGACATCAATGATGCCGAGTTCGAAGCCCTGAAAACCATGATGGATCAAGTCAAGGCACAGACGTCCGGCTTCTATTCCATGGCCGACACGTTCTCCTCTCTCACCAACGGCGATGCCGCGATCATCCCCGGCGTGGGCGACTGGATCACACAACTGCTGGCCGCCGATGGCGTGCCGGTTGCAAGCTGGGTGCCCAAAGAGGGCGGTGTGCAGTGGACGGAATCTATGTGTATCGGCAAGGGCTCGGCCAAGCAGGACATGGCCAAACAGTTCATCCAGTACATGACCTCACCCGAGGGTCAGGCGCTGTCGGCAGTCATGCCTGCCTATACCGCCTCTGTGCCGTCAAAAGCGGGTTGGGAGTTCCTGAACGCTAACATGCCTGACGACGCTGCGCGCCTGCGCATGACGTTCGAGGACAACAACGTCATGGACGACTATGCGGCGGGCAAGATCAACATCCGCAAGACCCCTGTCCAGCAGGAAATCGAAGACTGGACGGACGTCTGGACTGATTTCAAAGCATAAATGCAAGACCGGTGCGCGCCTGAAGACCGGCGCGCACCCTATTGAAATGACAGCAAATTCAAAACCCAAACTGCAGTTCGACCGCTTTGCATGGTTCTGGCGTGCGCCTGCGCTGATCTGGCAGTCGGCGTTCTTTCTGGCCCCGCTCGCTCTTGTGTTCGCGATGTCTTTCTGGGTGGTCAAAAGCTACCGGTTGACCCCTGATTTTGTCCTGAAGAACTGGGACAGAATGCTCACGCGTGACTATTTCTGGACGGCGTATCTTTATACGTTCGAGGTGTCGTTACTGGTCGCGGTGCTTGCCAGCGTGATCGCTTTTCCGGCCGCACATTACCTGGCCTTCAAGGCTTCTCCCACAGTACGCCGCTGGGGCATTTTCTTCCTCGTCACCCCGTTTTTCACCAGCTATCTCGTGCGCATCTATTCGTGGAAAATCATCCTGTCGAACGAAGGGGTGATCAACGTCATGCTCGGCCGGTTGGGCCTTGGTCCGTTCGAGTTGCTCAACAACATGACGGGGGCGGTGATCGGGTATCTCACCCTGTGTCTGCCGCTCACCATCATCATTCAGACCTTTGCGCTTTCCAACGTGGATCGCTCGCTGATCGGGGCGGCCCAGAACCTTGGGTGCAGCGCCCTGCGCACCACGTTCAAGGTGACCATTCCGGCGGCCCGCATCGGGCTGATCCTTGCCGCCACGTTCGCCTTTATCCTGACCTTTGGGGACTACGTGAGCCCATCCTACCTTGGCGGCGGCTCACCCCCCACCATGTCCATCCTGATCGTGGATCAGACCAAATCTGGCAACAACTGGCCCCGCGCCTCTGTTGTGGCGGTGACCATGGTGGTAACGCTGATCACGGTCCTGTTTGCTGCCCTCTTTGCTGCCTACGGCCGACCGGGCAAAGCGCAATGAGCCGGGGCATCGCATGGCAGGGCGTCTGGACCGTTCTGGTGTTCGCCTTCATCCTCACACCTATCGCCTCGCTGGTGTTCTTTTCGTTCAACGCGGATCGCTTTCCCAGCCTGCCTTGGGGCGGGTTTTCTCTGGAATGGTACCGCGCCATTTTTGCGGACGACACTGTAAGGGCCGGGTTCTGGCGCAGCATTCAGGTGTCGGCTTTTGTGGCCGTCGTGGCGACCTTCATTGGCTTTGCCACGGCCTACACGGACTACCGTTACAACTTTCGTGGCAAGATGCCTTACCTTGCCATCGCCGCCCTGCCCCCGACGGTGCCGGTGTTGATCCTTGGCCTTGGCATGCTTTCTTTCTTTTCGATGGTGAACCTTGTGGGCACCCTGCGCGCCGTGATGTTCGGCCATGTGGTGATCTGCGCGCCCTTTGCGATGGCGCTGATCCGGATGCGGCTGGCGGATATGTCGCCCGATATCGAACCTGCCGCATGGAACCTCGGGGCCAGCCGTTGGGCGACCATGTGGCGTGTGACGATCCCGTGGTGCCTGCCCTCGATCATCGCCTCACTCGCGATCACGGCCGCCGTGTCCTTCGATGAGTTCATGATCGCGTGGTTTGTCTCCGGCCTGGAAGAGACCCTGCCCGTGCGCATCCTCGCCCTGCTTCAGGGTCAGGTCAGCCCGCGGATCAACGCCATCGGATCGCTGGTCTTTTTCATCTCCATCACGCTCGCCGCGATTGGCCAGCTGTTTGCCAGCCGCAAGGAAAGCACCGCCTGATGACTGCCCCCATTCTCTCTTTGAACAGCGTGACCAAGATGTTCGGTGATGCCGTGGCCCTCGAACCGCTGGATCTGGCCGTCACCAAGGGCGAGTTCATCGCGCTGATGGGTCCGTCAGGCTGCGGGAAATCCACAACCCTGCGGATGATTGCCGGGCTTGAACAACCCACCTCCGGCGCCATCAAGCTGTGGGAGCGTGACATCACTGATCTGCCCCCGTGGGAACGACACATGCCCATGGTCTGGCAATCCTATGCGCTGTTTCCCTTCATGACCGTGCGCCAGAACGTCGAATTCGGGCTGAAGGAACAGCGCAAGTTCACCGCGCCCGACCGCCGCAAAAAAGCCGAAGAGTGGATGGCGCGCCTTGAGATCGAAGGCTTTGCAGCCCGCCCCGTCCAAAAACTGTCCGGCGGTCAGCGACAACGGGTCGCCCTGGCGCGCGCCCTTGCGCTCGAGCCGGAAATCCTGCTGCTCGACGAACCCCTGTCCGCACTCGACGCCCACCTGCGTCTTCAGATGCAGGGCGAGCTGCGCCGCCTCCACGCCGAACTGGGCATCACATTTGTCTACGTCACGCACAGCCAGTCCGAAGCCTTTTCGATGGCCGACCGCGTCGCGATCCTGAGCGAGGGCAAGCTGCAGCAGATCGGCTCCGCGCGCGAAGTCTATGCCGCCCCCGCCAACCGGTTCGTGGCCGAGTTCGTGGGCGCAAGCACGATCCTGACAGGCACGGCCAAGGGCGACGGGGTGATCGAAACCCCGGTCGGCACGTTCCATGCCACCGGTGGGCACGCGCCATCCGCCGGGGCATCGGCAACCTTTCTTGTGCCCAGCAATCTGGTCGACCTGTCGGCCAGCAAAAGCGGTGCCGCAAACGAAGTCCACGCCGAGCTTTTGACCGAAGAGTTCACGGGCGCGTTCGTCACCCTGCACCTAAAACTCGCCGATGGCAGCCTGATGAAGGTCCAGACCCAGCAATCCGATCTCGACCGTCTCGGGCTGAACGTGGGCGCCCATATCTACGCCAGCTGGGCCGCCGACGCAGCCTACATTCTGGAAGGAGAGTAAGCGATGTCACTTGCAATCAAAGGCGCAGAGGTTCTGACGCTGGTGCCCGGATCGGGGGCCAAGCCGATCACGGCAGACGTGATCATCAAGAACGACAAAATCGCGGCCATCGGTGCGAACCTTGATCTGTCCGGTGTGGCAGAGGTCATCAACGGCACAGGCAAGCTGGTCATGCCGGGGCTGGTCAACGCCCACATGCACTCGCCCGAGGCGCTTTACAAAGGGCGCTATGACAACATGCCGCTCGAGATCTGGATGCTCTATGCCTACCCGATCCTTGGGGCGCAGGTGCTGTCACCGCGCATGGTCTATCTGCGCACGGCGCTTTGTGCCATCGAGTCGCTGAAAACGGGCACGACTTGCGTCACGGACGATGTCTACGAAAGCCCGCATCAGACGCCCGAGCAACTGGATGCGGTGTTTCAGGCCTATGACGATGTGGGGCTGCGCGCCACAATCTCGGGGCACGTGGTGGATCGCCCGTTTCTGGACACGATCCCCTTCACCCGTGATTTCGTCGATACTGATCTGGCAGCGCAGGCCGACGCGCTTGGGTCGGCGGACAAGGATGCGTGGCTTGCCCATTGCAAGGATGCGTTCACGCGGCTCCATGGTCGCTCGGGCCGCTTGAACTTCATGGTCGCACCGTCTGCCCCGCAACGCTGCACCGTCGATCTGATGCAGGACGCGATGGCACTGGCCGAAGAACATGACGCTCCTTTCCACACCCATATCCTGGAAACAAAGCTGCAGGCCGTCACCGGGCAGGAATTCTACGGCGAGACGCTGATCGCCTACATGGCGCGGCACGGATTGCTCAAGGAGCGCACCACCATCGCCCATTCGATTTGGGTCACCGACTCCGACATTGAAATGATGGGCGATGCGGGCTGTTCCGTTGCGCACAACGTGATCTCGAACCAGAAACTGGGCGCGGGCGTTTCGCCCGTTCAGCGGCTGTTGCGCGCCGGGGTCAATGTGGCGCTGGGATCAGACGGCGTGTCCACATCCGACACCACGCGCATGTTCGCAGTCATGCATGCCGCTGGCCTCATCCACAACGTACAAACCCCAGACACAGACCTGTGGCTGTCAGCTGAACAGGTGTTGTCCGCCGCCACACTGGGCGGGGCCAAGAGCGCCTGTCTGGGTGACACAACCGGCACGCTGGAGGTTGGCAAAAAGGCGGACATGCTGGTGCTGGACATGACAACCGTGCCCTTTACCCCCCTCAACGACGCGGCCAATCATCTGGTCTATTGCGAGACGGGATCGTCGATCACCCACACAATCGTCAATGGCGAAGTCATGGCCGAAGACGGCACCTGCCTGCGCGTGAACGAGGCCGAATTGCTGGCCGAGCTGCGCGCCGAAATGCCCGCTTTCCTTGCCGAACACAGCAAAACCGAAGCGCTGAACCGCCAGTTTGAAGCGGCCTTTCAAAAGGTCCACCAAAAGGCGCAAGGGATCGATGTGGGCGTACACCGACTGGGCCAGGAACCGGCTTGGCCGTCATGAGCGTGCGTATGGCAGACCTCACGTGGCCGGAACTCGACGCGCTGACACGCGCCGGGCCGCCCATCGTCTTTCTCCCCTCTGGCGCGCTGGAACAGCACGGACCGCATCTGCCACTTGGCACCGACACGACACTGCCAACGCTGCTGGCCGAACGAGTGGCCGCACGGCTTGGCGGGCTGGTGGCACCGGCGCTGTCCTACGGCTACAAATCCCAACCCAAAAGCGGGGGCGGCAACCACATGCCCGGCTGTGCCGCCCTTGATGGCTCCACCTATATCCACATGGTACGTGACCTGATCTGCGACTTTGCGCGCCACGGGCTGACCAGGATCGTATTGTTCGACGGGCACATGGAAAACCAGATGTTCCTGACCGAAGCCTCTGACCTCGCCCTGCGCGCGCTCAAGGCCGAAGGGATCGACAATGTGCGCATCGTCAAGCTGGGCTACTGGATTTCCATTGACGCAGAGCTTGAGGCCGAACTGTTCCCCGAGGGGCTGATCTCTTGGGAACTTGAACATGCGGCTGTCATGGAAACCTCCGTCATGCTGCATCTGCAACCCGATCACGTGCGCGCCGAACTGATCCCCGATCACCCCCCGGCTGACTTCCCGCTTTATGACGTCTACCCGTTCGATCCGGACTCGGTCAGCCATTCCGGCGCGCTCACCTCTGCCGCAGGCGCAAGTGCGGCAAAGGGCAAGGCGGTTGTCGACAAACTGGTCCCTGCCCTTGCCGCCCAGATCGCCGAAGCCTTTGATATGCCTGCACCTGCATGACCAAACCGGTGCGCATGAACGCCTTTGTCATGAACACCGTGGCGCACCAGTCGCCCGGGCTCTGGCGCCATCCGCGCGACCGCAGCGGCGCGTACAACCAACTGCAGCACTGGACATCCATCGCAAAGACGCTGGAGGCGGGGCTGTTCGACGCGATGTTTTTGGCGGATGTGTTTGGGGTCTATGACGTCTACGGAGGAGATGCGGATGCCGCCCTGCGCGGCGCGGTGCAATTGCCCATCAACGACCCCTTCGTGCTGATCCCGGCAATGGCGGCGGCCACGCAGCACCTCTGTTTCGGGGTCACAGGCAACACCAGCTACGAGTTGCCCCTTGCCTTTGCCCGGCGCATGGCGACACTGGATCACCTAACGGAAGGCCGCGTGGCATGGAACATCGTCACGGGCTATCTCAACAGCGCGGCCAAGGGCCGGGGTGCCGCCCGGATCGAAGGGCATGACGACCGCTACGCCATCGCCGAAGAGTTCACGGACGTCGTCTACAAACTGTGGGAGGCATCTTGGGATGAAGACGCCGTCAAACGGTCCAAAACGACCGGGACGTTCACGGACCCGGAGGGGGTTCACAAGATCACCCATGACGGCACCTTCTTCCAACTCGACGCCATGGCGCTGTCTGAACCGTCACCCCAGCGCACGCCGGTCCTGTTTCAGGCCGGGGCCTCGCCAAAGGGGCGCGATTTCGCGGCACGGCACGCCGAATGCGTGTTCATCGCAGGGCCCAGCCCTCAGGTCATCGCCCCATGGGTCGCCGACATCCGCGCGCGGGCCAGGGCGATGGGGCGCGACCCCGCCGACATCCTGATCTTTGCCGAAATCACCGTGATCCCCGGGGCCACTGACGCAGACGCACAGGCCAAGCTGAAAGACTACCAGACCTACATCGACCCGGACGGCGCACTGGCCATGGTGGGCGGGTGGACGGGTGTCGATTTCACCGAGATCGGCTGGGACGACCCCATCGAATATGTCGAAAACAACGCCCTGCGCTCGCATCTTGAGGCGATCACAACAGCCGATCCAGGCAAGGTCTGGACCAAGCGCAGCCTTGCCGCATATGCCGGGATCGGCGGCATCGCCCCGGTGATCACCGGAGATGCGGGGACCTGCGCTGACGCGTTGCTGGGCTTCATGGAGGCAACGGACGTCGATGGATTCAATCTGGCCTACGCGGTCTGGCCCGAAAGCTTTGAGGACTTCATCGCCTCTGTCGTTCCGGAGTTGCAGGCGCGCGGACGGTACCGAACGGACTATGCGCCCGGGACGATGCGTGACAAGCTGTGGGGCAAAGGCGCGCGCCTCACCCCGCCCCATCCAGCCGCTTTGACAAGGGAGACCACATGACGTTTCGCCCGCCTGCCACGCCCGACCGCCTCGCTCCGAGGTTCATGGAAGTTGCCACGCTGATGCGTGCCCCCCTCGCCACATCGCTCGAGGGCACCGACATCGGGCTGTTCGGCATTCCATACGATGGCGCACTCACCAATCGTGCAGGCGCGCGGCACGGACCACGGGAAATCCGCAACCAGTCGTCGCTGGTGCGCGGGATCAACCATGCCACGCGGGTTGCTCCGTTCGATCTGGCGCGGATCAGGGACATGGGGGATGTGCCCTTCAGCAGCCTTTTTGACATCGAAACCGTGCATGCCAACATCGCGGAATTCTGCGCTGATCTGGTGGGGGCCGGCATCGTCCCCTTCGGCTTTGGCGGGGATCATTCCGTCTCCTTACCGCTGCTGCGCGCCGTGGCCAAGGACGGGCCAGTGGCCCTCATCCACGTGGATGCGCACACCGACACGAACGACGTCATGATGGGATCAAAGTTCAACCACGGCTCGCCCTTCCGCCGCGCCGTCGAGGAAGGGCTGATCGACCCGACACATACTATACAGATCGGCATCCGCGGCACTCAAAACACGTCCGAGGGCTGGGATTATTCGAAAAACGCAGGCATGCGCGTGGTCTTTTGCGAGGAACTGCACGCGGCCGGGCCGGACCAGATCGCGGCAGAGGCATGCGCGCTTGTCGGGGATCGTCCCGTCTATCTCAGCTTTGACATCGACTGCCTCGATCCGGTCTACGCACCCGGTACGGGCACGCCTGAAATCGGCGGGATGACCACCCATCAGGCGCAACTCCTGTTGCGCGGATTGCGCAGGTTGAACTACGTCGGGGCGGATCTGGTCGAGGTGTCTCCACCCTTTGACACCGGCGGCGTCACGGCCATGGCAGGCGCGATGCTGGGGCATGAAATCCTGTGTCTGCTGGCCGAACATCTTGAGAGCGTACAACACAAAGGCTGAAAAAAGCGGCACCCGCGACCGGAGCGCACAGTCTTTGAGCATCGCTTCTGAACCTCCCTTGTTTTCAAAGCGAATTCCAGCGCGCGCGCACAGAACCCCTTACCCTCGGATCATTCAAAAAGGGGATAAATCATGCTCAAGACCGGGTTTTTCAAAGGTGCCATCGCCGCATCGCTGCTGACAATTTCACCATTCGCCGCGACCACCGCGCAGGCCGAAGACACGATCAATTGCGTCTTTCCGTTCTGGTTCGGCTTTGCCCCCGTCATGGTAGCGGACAAGCTGGGCTATTTCGCCGAGGACGATCTGACCGTCACATGGGCGTTCGACAACGACCGCGCCAATGTGCTGCCCGCGCTGGAAACCGGCGCCATCGACTGCACCATGCGCACCATCGGCGAAAGCATGGCGCGCCCGCGCACCGCTGAGACCACAGGCACAATCATTGGGACAATCGACATTTCGGTCGGCGCAGACGGTGTTGTGGCCGGGCCCGGCATCGAAACGGTTGCAGACCTTGTCGGCAAACCTTTCGCCGGTGAGATCAACCACCCCGGCACGGTGATGACCCAGTTCGCCCTGAATGAAATGGGCAAATCGATCAAGGATCTCGACATCCGCCTGATCAATACCGACGACTCCATTGCCGTGTTTGAGGATGACAGCATCGCCGCCGTCGCCACGTGGGAACCCATGCTGAGCCAGATCGTCAAGAATACATCAAGGACAGGCTCCAATGTACTGTTATCGTCTGCAGATTTCGAAGGTCTGATATATGATATATATATCGTGAGCACCGATTACTACACGGCAAACCCCGAGAAATACGCAAGCTTCCTGCGCGGCATCTACCGGGCCATCGACGTCTATATGGCCGACCCTGATCAGTTCATCGAACTGTCAGCCTCCGAATTCGGGGTGCCGGACGCCGAGATGAAAGAGGCACTCGCAGGCGTGCGCTACACCACCTACGAAGAGACGTTGGAATACATGCCGGCCGACGGAAGCGGTAAGCTGCGAGAAGTGTTCGACAGCTTTAACGAGATCAACGCCGCCCTCGATCTGCAGGACGCACCACTCGACTACGCGCCCTATATCGACGGCTCGCTTCTGCCCGGTCTCTTCGACGGCAAAACGCGTTAACTGCCCAAGAACGTGCTCGCCTTTCGCACTCCCATATCCCGCCGGTCTGACATCATGCTCGGGCTGGCGGGGCTGGTGGCGTTTTTTGTCATCTGGCACCTGACGGCCATCTCGGGCTGGATCAATCAGCAGTTTTTGCCGACACCATTGGCCGTGGTCGAGGCGTTCGGGCGGCTGTTTTCCGAACGCGACTTCACCGGAGACATCCTGATCTCTGTGGGGCGCGTTTGGACGGCGTTTCTGCTGTCCGTGCTGATCGCCGTCCCTCTGGGTGTGGCCATGGCCTGTTATCGCGGGATCGGCGCGTTTTTCGAACCCTTCCTCGATTTCATCCGCTACCTGCCGGTGCCCGCAATGGTGCCCCTGCTGATCATCTGGTTCGGCGTCGGTGAGGCGTCGAAAATCGCAGTGCTCTGGATGGGCACGTTCTTTCAACTGGTGCTGCTGATCAATGAAGACATCAAACGCGTGCCCAGGGAATATGTCGAATCCGGTTTCACCCTTGGG
>ERZ1740072.880-NODE-880-length-11808-cov-8.730111_pt1 | contig 11808 bp, 5 predicted proteins | sample MGYA00581733_ERZ1740072 | MGnify/ENA primary metagenome ERZ1740072 (study PRJEB43018, sample SAMN04849741) | marine metagenome | isolation source: floating plastic debris | place: Pacific Ocean | collected 2008-08-30 | study: EMG produced TPA metagenomics assembly...
CGCTGAGGGCTGTTGTACAGCCACTACCATGGCCCTTACTTCTAGTAAACAGAAAAGTACTAAACTGGCTAAGAAAAATTGTTCATCGTTGCATTTTCTTTGTATTTTTTCTCAACTTTTTTTCAATTTTGAGCATATAATGTGTCGAAAAAGCAGAGCTGCATTTCCAGAGAAAAATCTTTCTCCAAATTTTCATTGGCAGTCATGCTCATCTTCTCTTTTTTTTAAATCGTAAAGCAGTTCTATATCAAAACCAATCTGATCTGATTTGTTGGGGCAAAGTAATGTCAAGCAGCATCAACAGTTTCAACTGTTTTCAATGACATGCATAATGAAAATAACTCAGGATTATGAGGTTCCAATATCTAAATGATGAGCAATCTACCATCTACCAAAACTGGAAAAAATGCCTTCCCAGGCTAGCGTTAGGCTTCATTAATTTGTAATCAACACATTTATACCTTGAGTTTGATGGAGGCAGCAATGCAATCAGCGTAGCTTTTGTGCTTTCATTTATGAATGAGCGTTTTGGAGTGAGCTTAGGAATTGTCTCGCCTTTAGAGTATTCTATCTCCACGTAATACAAGTGTAGGTTTGTATTGTTAGATTGGTATTCTACATGAAGACCACAGTGGGGTGTACTGACACCGGTGTAAACAACTGATTCTATGTAGCTGTTCGGGATGGAAGTCACCAAGGCTTTCTCATCGCTTGAATTATCTGTAAATGAGGGTGAAACTGACAATATTTTGGGTATCAGGTCCCTTTTTTGGGGAGTTACAACAGCAGTAGTGTGATTTGCTGCTCTCAGATGGTGGAATTTAAGAATAATTCCAGAGACATTGTAACAAAATTTAACCACTGAGATTAATGATTTTGTATCATACAGTTGGCCTTATCCTCAATGACAAGGTTTCCTGGAAGCAATACTAATAATATTGGCCAAAAGACAGTGTTACAAATAAAACCAAGAGGGGATCTGAACTCATTAGTGATGAGGTTTTATTTATTAGATGAGGATCACTCCAAGATAATCTAGAGAGACAAGCAAACATGTGACATCATCACTGCAACACTAAACCCTACGTTCAATTATATCCTTATAACTCCAGGCTACCAATTTAATCATCAAGAACAGGGGTGGAAAAACACGGTGACAAAAAATCATCCACAGCATTAGAATTTATGTTGCAATTTGAAATTGTACTCAATTTCATTTCAATTTTCCTTAGCATAAACATTATTTAATGGCCTTTACTATTCATGGAACAAAATTCTATCATAGTCAGACAGTAACTTTCTTTAAAACAAGCTAATATAGATAACTGTGTCTACCCCTTTTCTCGCAGTGTCCTGAGCAATTGTCAGCAGTTTTTGAATAATTTATTAGTATGAGAAAATTAAAGATGAAAAACTTATGACCAAAATGTAAAATCAATAGTTTTATCTACAACGGATGTACGGCAGATTAATTTACAACAAATTCAGTCTATCTCTTTTATCAAGCCCTGATTCGTTACTAATTGGTGTTGGTAACTGCATGGCAAGGACAAGCGTGCCATTTTTTCAAGCATGATGAGTAGGCTGGCAATAGGTAGCCTTTGGCCACTCATTTTCAAAGTACGTGTAGTTTAATGGCTAACCTTTTTCTCCGTAATCACAACCAATATTGCATTCAATATCAAAAAAAGCAATCCGTTTCAAACCATTCAGCGCCGTAGAATTGTACTTTGAATTGAATTTGGGCTCAACTCTCCAACAAAGTTGTTAACAGCACCATATGTCCAGCAAGGAGTTAGAATATCTAACTCCTTGTGTCCAGGCTGGCAGATAAAAACTCAGAAGGCAAATCAACAGTTCACCTGGACCAAGGAGTTAGAAATCCTTGCCTGTACTCCTAACTGTAAACCTTCAACCAACATAGGTTCTTAGACAGTTATTCACAACTTCTATTTTTTGTCTTTCTATGAAAACATTTTTGGCACAATTTCTTTAATATTTTGGGTGCCACTGCTGTCCTTCTCGTGTCAACATTACCAGCTTGGTGTTGTAGACATAGACTACTTTGTAATTTGCATAAGGCACTCAACACAAAGATCCTTGGCAAAACCAAACTGCCTACTGCAAGGGAGGAAGAAAAATATATTACCAAGAAGAGCGGCAGTTTTAAATCCTCTCGAACTCCAGTTACAAATGTCTCCGCCAAATTCACATGACGCTGTTGAGTGAAATACCATCAAGTTGCAGAGTAGCAGCACAGTATAATATAATAATAACCCCGTAGACTTCATGATGAGGTTAAAGTAGTCAGCTCATTCTGCAAATAGACATATTATGTCTTTATTATACGTAAGAGAGATGTACACACGCCATACACATAAAAAACTAGTCATCAGCATTTATTTTCGCTACTTGGTAGCTACAATGTAGCTAATTTTAAGAGTAGCTTATGCCGCCACCTTATATTTTAAATAGGGATGGAGGCAGACTTTTGGTAGATGGTAACCTGATTTCTTTTAGTATTTTTAGCACACAAAAAACTTTGAGAACACCTGAAAGATGACTTCAATTAATCGGTCATATTAATATTACAATAATGAAGGATAAGACGGTTTAGCGGCAAATATAAAACAAAGTATGCCGATCAAGGCCATAAAATACACATGTCCTAGCTAACAATGTAGCTCTTGTGGATTACACGCTTGTACACTTGAGGGAAGCATGAAATCATGCATACTTGTGTGCATGTAACAGCTGTCTTTGATAGCCCCGACCAATCGTGTGTCACATAGAAAATAATCAACAAACCTTTTAGTGCATGCCAATTCTTCAATCTTTTTCTACAATGACAAGAGGTAAAATAATTAGCCAATGTGTAAATTTATAACAGAATGATGGGCATGATTTGCCCAAAAAATCTCATTGATCTCACAATCAGTCATCAGTCAATCAGTTTGAAGTGTAATTGGGCCTGAAAGGCTTTTTTATTTGGCTGTCAGATGAAGCCGTTACAAGATGAATACTTCAGGTGAATTGAGTGAGAGTTTGAGAAGATACTCTTCATGTCTATTCGGTTGTATTCAGTTTGGGGTGCCTTGGATGTTATCTAACAGCCCCAATAAGGCGGGATAAATACCATTCCACTATTGACTTGCCTTGTCCTGAAACAAAATCAGAGTACGGAGTCAAACCTAGTTATCCTGACCACCAAAGTGATGGAAAAGTTGTGCAGAAAAGAAACATAAGTAGTACCCCTGAAATCGAAATGAAACAGACAGCTCATACTTCTTCCCCCCAGAAAAAATGCTCACTATGTTAAAGGTATAATTCTGGCTGTCCCTGGCTAGCACACTTTAAAGAAAGTTGATGGGGAATACCTCAGTAGGCTAGAGGGTAAAGATAAGAAAAGTGTCATTTTAAGGAAATTAGGCGCATCAGTAAGAATCGGTGGAGGCACACTTATGTGTCACCTCAAAATGTATAATTGAGTTGTGGTTAGGGGTTAGACCTCCCTTCCCATTTCATGCCAACCAGTGTTAGATAAATAATCAGCTATTCTCGTTTTAAATGAACTAATTAGTTCACCCTGGAAAAGATAACACAACTAATTATTTGTTCCATAAAACTAACAAGTACTGAATTATGATGTTTGTTATTGTAACTGCGTGTATAAAGGCCATTAGAGATGGCACAACAATAGGTTTTTCTAATAATTTTTTGCACTTCAAAGCTAATGAAATGCTAATTCCACCACCTTTTTAGCAGACTAATAACAGGCCTTTCACTCAGCTGCGGGTAATTAGTTTTTTTTTCAAAAAAAAAACTTTACTTCCACTTTTCACAGACATGTTTTCACCTTCAACAACAACAACTGGTTGTTCATTTTCATAATGGATGATGTTAGATCCGATGGTAGATCTCTTCCGATAATTAGTTAGGTCCGAAGAAGCAGACAGAGGCTTCTTGGATCGCCAAAGTGACAAAAAAATTTATCAAAAATTAAGAGCTAAAATAACTTGTAGTTGGTGCCATTTCATGCCAACTAAGGAGTTAGAAACTAAAGCCCTTGAATTAGTGTGAGGTTTCAGACTTTGCCGAGTCGAGCCTATGTAAGAATGGAAATATGAAGAGGATAATGATGACAACTTCCAGACTACAAATAGCAGAATTGCACGGGAACTGGCCACACCAAAATGTTCGTTTTACTCATGAAAAGACTGTGTTCTATAACTCAATCACGTAAAGTGAAGTCTCAACTGCTGCTGTGTGAAATGTGGACCGGTGTAATCAAGTTCAAGAACAATGCAGGCTGAGAGTCAATACATTTGCCTAGCACTACTCCCTAAATTCAAAGCCACCAATCCACAAAGTTTTGTGAAAAAATGAATGATAATTTCACGTTTAGGTGATTGATATAACTTCTGATTCCACATCTTGCACTTTTCCAATACCAGCAACCTTTAGTCAGATTCCAAAAGTACTGGCTGCATCATATATGATTCCAAGATATTCATTCAATCCCCAATGTCTGGCCATGTCTACAATACGTCGGTCATTCACGCTCTACACTAAAATCCAACTACGAATATGTTTTACAGCATACCTGCTTTAACTAAGACGAAATCCACCACCAGCTTTTTTGGTCTCTTTTAGCTTATCAGTATCTGAATTATCTGAAAAAGGAGAAAGCCGAAGATTTATCCACCTGAAATACGGACAACAGAGCAGGAACCAACTTTTAACAGCTCCGGATGATGATCACCACCTGATTGTATCTGTTATTCCCGCCTCAATGTCTGATGTTCTGTGATTCACACCAATTTTCTCACAATAAATGAAGATGCCTTTCAGCGCTGGCACACAATCGCTGATGATAGACAAGTGAAATTATCTCGCTGCTTTTGTCCGTAATGTGAAAGATGTTTCACCCAGTGTCACGTACAGCGATGTTGCATGCTGAATAAGATGTTTAGGAATGATCATTGACAATGTGTCATATTGTGTTATATATGTTATAATGGAGAGCACTGTACTGTCAACAAGTAAATAAAAACATCACCAATACCTATGCGTTGTAATACGTACATACATGTATGCTGTACATCGATTATATTATACTGTTCTGAATGTACTCCAATATGTTTACTCATTGGCTGCATGTCACATAGCGTGTTAGCATTGATGCTCGGCACTGATAGGTGGAAATATGCAGGATTATTGGGTTGACATGTATTTTAATTGTGTTTTTATCTCAAGACCCCAACGCGACAAGTGCGTTTAAGATAGCGGCATTAAAGAGATCATATTAGGATAAGGAGTAAATAAAACCAATAAAATTTACAGCCTACAAGCTCTAAATTGGCTTCTGACTAATACTCTCGGACATCATGACTGGATTTTGCTTTGTTTTGATGAGGAATTTGGAACATCATGAGAGTGGGTGTTGGTCTAAACATGACCTGAGGATCCAATGTGCACTGAAAAATGGTACAAGGCGTACTCTCAGATTTGAGAAGCTATATCCTCTCACATTCAAATAGGTTGGGATTTAACCCTGTTTTAAATAATCCTCTCCAAGACCAGTATTGAAGCACTGAACGATCAGGCAAAAATGTGGAATAACCTGTTTTGTGCAGTTTTTATTTCGCTGTCACCACTACCACATAACTACCATTCAACAGCCTAGAGACATGATCTCTTGTAGGATGATGATTTTGTTGTGTAGAAATTCTAAAAACACGAAACATGGATTTGTATATATTGAATTAAATAAATATTATCATATAACTTGCGAGAGTAATGCCACTTGCAACATTTGAGAATTGTCTGCTCATTAACTAAATTTTGGGCTGAATCGGAGTGCAACGCTCCAGGGTCGCAGCATAGAATTTTAAATCAAAACAAGGTGGGAACATTTAGTGTGTACCAAAAGCGTACCAGCAACTTTCATCACCTTTACTTTTCTTTTTTATTTTTGCGGGCCCGTTCCCAGGCTTCATTTGAAAAACAAACATGAGGTGTCGGTGCGTGTTTTACAATTCACTCATCAGTTTGACAACTCACTTTGGTAATTCAGGACCCTCACCCACCAGAAAGCTGTCACCTATTTTTCGAGATGTTGACAATTTTTTTAAGAATAATCTTGTTGTGGCCTAGTGACATACTCCCTATTTTGACACAGCAATGTCATCCCTGTTTTGACAGCTGGACCAGAAAGGAGATAAAGTGGTCGGATAAAGCGGACACCATTTTGTTTTTCTGTCGTCAAAATCCTAGTTTTCAAATGAATGTCATCAATTTGGATGTAAGAAAGTCCTGTTTCAACATAATTTCCAAATCTAGGCAATACAGTGGAACGATGTAAAAAAACATAATTCTGCGTCAAATGACAAGTTTATTTCTATAATAAGCATTAGGGTCCAACAATAGATTTCCTACACAGCATTTCTTTTGAAACTGTCACCCAGTTGATAGATGGTCAATTGACATAACCATGACATACAAAACACAATGTTTGTGGCGTGGGGTACCCAGCCTGTATTTTCTCACCATACAATTGATATAGAAAGAGAAGAAAACTCTCGCAAGTCATGGCTCATTGTTACACAGCCCTATTCACAAAAAACTATTCATCAGCAATAATTTCTCACTGCTAAGTAGCAATTTTACCCATTATCTATATATTATAATGGAGAGAAAACTAGCTAGCTAACATTAAAGTTTAGCTAAATTACCTGGAAATCCCAAATGAGTGAAATTTTATACTACCTAAAATTTCTGTGTCTAGGTATAGTCGGGACTAAAGTACTGTGTGAGGGTTAATGAACTTGACTCAGCGCTAGTTAGGTGTCTCAAGCTCTATGCAATTTAAGTCCTCAAAAATTTGTTGCATTCACATTTGGTTTGGAATTGTTGGCAGGCTTGGAAATCATTTATTACGCCCTGATTTTCGCTTTGTCCCCAAATGTGTTTTCCCTAACCTCATTGCCCTTTACAAAAAGAATGGAAATTCTATCCTAAATTTCATTTTTTTTAATTTGAAGCTTCACTATGAAGTTATTGACAGTTTGGTAGTCGGGTTATAGAGCCTGATAAGCGGAGAGTGCGCTACCTCATCAGGATAAAGTTCAAGCGTTGAGGGCCATCGGCCAGCGATAGTCAAGTTCAAGTCAATCCTCTAATATTGACACAATAGCCAACTACGACAAACTTCTTGTCATTGTCCCTAGCACTAGCTATGCCATAGGTTGGTTAATGATGGTGAATTTCCTCGAGAACTGACTAAGCAAAATTCAGGTTTTTGGGTTTCTTCAAAAAAAAGCACAAATGAAGCACGGAAGGATGCCAGCCTTTTTGTCAAAACTAATAAATGTTGCAAGTTTTTTAAAGGAGTGAATTACGATTGTGGCATGTCAATATTTTACCCAAGCTGATAGCTGATATTATTACTATTATTATTATTGTTGATGCTAGGGTGAACCTCAATGGCAAACGTAGGTAATTTTCTTGATGATACTCAATATAGATAAACCACAGATAAGGGTTTTGTTATCGCGAGCTGAATAGCTCTCTCAAGTGGCACGTGGCAAATTGATGGGGGTCTTGTGCGCTCTATTACTAAACAAACACACAAACATGGCAATGCCAGATATAGAAACATTTCAAGCTTGTCACAAATTATCAAGGAGGGGTATTGTATTCCCTACGATGTTCATAGGATTAGCACCTATTAATGTATCAGTGGTGACATTTTATCAAGGTATGGATGAGGACATTAATTATGAATACTAAGATGAGCTAGCGTCAGCGGAAAGCTTACCACGTTAAGAGGTATCAGTTTACAACAGGAAATAGGATAAAAAACAACTATTTCGGCAGCAAGTTGTTATCATGCCATAAAAAGTATGAATGGTCGAAATAATTTGTAACATTAATAGCATTAAAAACGAAATCGGTAGCATGAATGAATTACTGATGATGGATAAAACAATTAAAAACCATTCAAAATCATCAGAAAAAAAGCGAGCAAGCGCAATCAATTTCAAAGGGCTAAATGGTAAAACTGAGTGAATTTACCTTTCAAAGTATGTTGCCTCTTCTTTATGAACTTCAAACTTAGCTAACCAATTTCAAACGGGTGAAGTCCACGAATGGCAGTACCACTTCGCTTGTCATCAACTGAAAAATAAAAAAAATCAATGCAAACGAAATGTCATGTATGTCAAAACTGAACTCTAAGGAGAGCTTGTTTTGTGAAGAGATGTTGCATGCCATACTTATTAATAACCAAATCTTGATCTTTACAGAATGCTAAGGCATTTTTCCAAACGTCTTCATAAAAATATCAGTGTATGGTAATTGGAGATTGCCAGCGAGAGGCATTGCTGGTTAACATGCCCTTGGGGAAATTGAGATTGGATAATATAATTGACTGATCAAAATATCAAATTGTCAGACTGAGAATTTATTTCAATTGTCACTACAAAGCTTTATTTTTGTCATTGATGCAGTTTAACATTGCTTAGGTCCCATTTGCTTGCATTTATTATTTTGGTGTATAGTACAACATGAAAATGATAGGTACAAACAAGCAATGTTAGCCTTTGTCAGGAAAAGAAAACGCACAGGAAAGTGAAACCTTTGGACTCAATGTCGAACATTCTAAACATGGGGGATAGGGAATGCCCATAATTTCCTACCTTGCAATTAGATACGACCTGCCATCACCCTAGACCAATCTAATGGTCTTCCACCCAAGAAAAGACCAATAGATTGGTCTACCATCACCCTGCACTTCCAGGGCTTGTGGATTTCTTGGCAAATATGCCTTACTTTTGGCCACCATTAGATAGCACTGGGAAACTTAGAAAAAAATTGGGTAGGCCTATATGTTTGTTATGATTTATAACAAAATTGGCTAAATATATAGTGATTGGGTTTATTCAGAAACACAAAAATAACAGAATTTTTTATAAAAGAAAGCATCGCAGTGCAAAAGCAGGTCTTGCCAGCTGTGAGATGACCTCAAACGAAAGAGGCCCCAAAAGCTCTTGGCATCAGAATAAAAAATGCAGTAAAAGTACATAGGTACAAACACCTAACACCAACAGCCATTTAAATAGAAGCACAGCTGTAGAGCTTTTCCGTTGACTAATTACGACTTTACGAGTACCAAGGGCCTATATGTGCAACTTGTGCAACCGTTTATCTACAGGTAGCCAAATATGAAGCATATCTATGATGGAAAATTTAAAAATTTTAAACTCTAAAAAAATTAAAGCTATACTCTTCCTGATCAGGGATGGGATCAACATTTAGCAGTATGAATTTAACTTACATATTCCAACAATGCAAGGCAGCAGTGAATCAGCTCTCAGAACGTACGTCAAAGTTCTTGGAAGTTGTTGAGAGGAAGCAGTGGATTCTATCGAACATCTTACACAGAAGAAAAAGCTAAACAAAAATGATAAGGTTGATGGTAGATTTACGACAATCATATTCATAAGCTCATGCTCGTGCTGCCAATTAGCCTGAGTATAATAGCCATTTAAGAGTCATTTAAGTGCTCATCTCATGTTCAAATGTCAAGATCCATCTATACCCCATAACTTGGCATGTAATAACAAACAGCAAAAGTTTTTAACTTGTGCACATGTGTTATAATACTAAATATATGTGTGCGCAAATATACAATGATTCTGTGATTATTCGTCCCCAAAAATCACCCTTTAGCCCAAACCCCTAACCCCAACTGCATATTACGAATCGAAAAACTCCAGAGACGAATCCGATTGGGACAAATCTTCTTACTACAATATATACAAGTGCAGAATGATTCTAAAATAACATAACAACTTACCTAGTGTTTGTAAGATGTTAAGTTTGTTACTCATCGGTTACATGGTCACATTAATTGAAAATATGATCTAAAATTCAGCCGAGAAAATGCATACTACTTTGTCAGAGTTTTTATCTGTGAGGACAAGGTTTATTGTATCTTTCATTAAAATTTAGAATTTGCCTTTTTTGCAATGGCTAAACTTTAATGAATAGCACTGTGCAAATTTTCCTGACTTTTTTCTGTTAGAATTGATCAAAATAAAATACTTGATTACCAAAAAAACTCATGGTAACAAAAGCTCTTTCCACACACACACTCTTAACTTATCACAAACTGCACTACAACCCAGCACAATGATACTTGAAAATAACTTCCTGCCTCCTGTGGTATCATTACAACTGTGCTCTGGAAATGGAGAATATTTTATTTAACTTTTCATTAAGATTTTGCAATTAAACTTCGTTCCAATAGCTTTTTATGCAGCTATTTTTATTCAGATTTCACGCTTAAAATTTTATCCTGACTTCAGGGTCTTAAAGCTTAATTGTTTTACTAAAATGCATAGAATAATGAGTTAATTGTAAACATAGTTGTGGCTGTTTTTAAGTCTATTATTTTCTCAGCAATTTGTTTGGAACTTTCACTCCTGGCTACACCTGCTTTTATCCTTCACCTGTCTTTATTGATTGTACTCCTCCCTTTCCAAGGTTGTATCACAACATGCACGTAATTTGCACATTTTCATGACATTCTAAGATACTCATTTACCAAGGTCACAAAATTTGACTCACTTAAACAGATGTTATTGAACCTCATTTTTAAAACACCCCTTTCTGAGAATCTCTGATTTTGGCCAGGCGCTCACAAAAACAAAATAATTCAAAAGTGAAGAGACGTTGTTTAATCGATCTTCTTTTTCTCTGTAAATGTTTCTTTTATGGCTCAGCAATGTAGGTGTGAAAAACAGTGTTGGGGCCAAGTTTTCTTTAAAACCACAACAGGATGCCTTTTCCACCTGAATTTAGGTGGATTAAAGAAGAAAATGAGAAGAAGCACTAACTCATTGCCATAGCTTTTGTAACAAATAAAAAAATTCCATTGTGAGAAAAGTACAATTTGGCAGGCGCATGTAAACAACAATTTACTATTAAATACGAATATCTGTTATGTCACTCATGTCTTTTGCCAAACATCCTACGTGTGCGTCCTGGCAAATATATCACAATTTCACAACTTATCAAAACACATCAGGAACTATCTCAAACAAAATGCCTGGCAAATGTTCAATTTCCTTGAAAAATCCTTTTATTTCACCCATGAAAAAGAAAAGGCTATCCTAGCAACATATCAAACCATAGTTCTAAATTGGGGATAGAGAAACCAGCAAATCTGCGTATTATATCACCCTACAAAATAAAAATAAACTTATTTTAGTGACATAGCTCAAAAGGACTTATTAACAAAAAAAACTGCGGCTTGACTTGAACCTCTGATGTGCCATCACAAAATCTGATTTGATTTTCGGAAAATTAAACCATGAAATAAACAAAATAAGATACAATGTACTATAAATACATCTATTTTGGATCCTTACGAACGATAACAAAAAATCAACACTTATTGTCAGCTGTTTCACCTCTTTTTCTTTAGCTTTTGTTTTCTTAAAATGACTCATTAAAATCTATTTCAATCCAACTGATGTGTTTTGGCAATTTTATTTTTAGTAACATTTTGTCATATCAATTTAGATGTTTCTTGCACCAGTTTAAAAAATGTCACAACAATTAGTTGTTTACCCCACATCCGCCATTTCAAAATTATTCTGCTGTGGGAGCAGGACATGAGCAAGGACATTTTGTCTTTCTGGCAATAAGATGTGGCCCCAGGGGTTCGGCTGGGCAAAAACAGTGCACACAGGCTCTTTCCTTAATTTCTCTTAATACCCTTAATGCGTTTTTGCACAATTT
>ERZ1740072.881-NODE-881-length-11806-cov-7.209429_pt1 | contig 11806 bp, 5 predicted proteins | sample MGYA00581733_ERZ1740072 | MGnify/ENA primary metagenome ERZ1740072 (study PRJEB43018, sample SAMN04849741) | marine metagenome | isolation source: floating plastic debris | place: Pacific Ocean | collected 2008-08-30 | study: EMG produced TPA metagenomics assembly...
TGCTGGGCTCAAAGTTTCCCTAGTGTTAGTAGATAGATACATGAATCTCACCCATAAATTCGCGATTATAGGGTGACCTCGCATTTGTTAAGCAAAATCCTGTTAACTAGCAAACTCCAAATTAGCTGTAGACATTAAACCGTCACTGTATTATCCATAGTAACATGTTACTTCGACCTGCCCTGTAGTTATTCTTATTTGTTGAAGTGACTGAAGTTCTTCTCTACATAATCCTGTTTGAAGACCATTCAGCAAAAATGTAGAAATCCTATTTGCCAAATCAGACAAAGAAGTGTATGTTAGATTCGCTGTTTAGCTTTTGCATTAGACTTGCACTATCACTTCCTTTCTGTAATTACGTTAGGCCAACATTTGTTTTTATACTTAAGATTATTTGTTTTGCCAACTACTTCAAGATGCCACTTTAAATACTTATTTCTTGTTTTCCACAAAATGTAAGCAGTTTGCTGTTGTGTATCTTATAATTACCTTCATAGTTACCCTATATTTTCATGTCGTATTGTTCCATGTTACAAGAGAACCACACTTTCAAAATCTTGTTTCGAGTTAATTTGTTGTCTGCCAAATAGTTTAATTTGATATGTTAATCTTTATTGTTATATTCCTAAAATGAACAAAATTGATGCACTTTTTCATAAAAAATTCCACCCTATTTTCATGTTTTCATGTTTCATGTTAATATAAATATAATCACACTTTCAAATGTAATATTGTAAGAGGAAACAAACAAAAATTAAGTATGATTAAGCCTCTGCAGACAATTGCGACTGTTTTGTTTGGATGAATACAGCTGGGAAGAGTTAGTCATGGCGTATTCAAAGTCATGAAAAGAAATACCTCTAGCTCTGCACCTAGGCTATGTGAATCATCCCGAGCATTCTACCCCTAACCTGTATTCACCAAGTTGTGATTCAGCAACTAAGTTTGAGTGTTTGTTAGCGATTTGCATATGGTAGGCTAACAACAGGTCTCAGCTATGGATCTCAGTTATAGACCCACCCTGTTATGTAGAGGGATGAATGGGAGGAGTCTTTTTACCCCGAGAATCATGGGGTGGGGCACGTTGAGATACATGTATATCAGCCTACACTGTGTATGGAGAGCCAAGGTGATTATTCTAACAATTTGGATCATAGTAATCGTAGTAAAATAGTTTATTATACATGGAGTTGTGTGATATATGCGCAATAGGTTATAAGTGCAATAGCTTAAAAGTTGAGGAGGCGTATTACATTACAACGAAAAGTAATAAAAATAACAAGAACACTGCTTTTTATACAGGTTTTTCACAAAGAAGGATAAAAACACACTCTTAAAATATACTGATTCCTCCAACTGTGGTGAGCTATATCACCAGTGTGAGAGCGCTGGCAGCTTATCAAGGTTCCCATCAAATACTGCACAGGTTACTAAAATATTTAGTTGTCCACATGCATCAATCTCTGAGCCGAATTTGACTTGTTTATGATTGCAAAGCTGTGCAGTGACCAATCTGATTGGTGGAATTTAATGGTCACTCACTCAACACAAACTGAACGATATCAAGAATATGCCGACAAGCCAGGACCATCATAACATATCTATATCCTCCATCCTGTTTCTCAATAGCGCCATGGGAGTCATAGACATCATGATCCGGTACCAGATAGTTGTACAATTGATCTCTGCCTTCAATTACATTGAGTAGATTCTGATAAACCCTCTGGCATAACTCCCACTACAAAGTTAAAAACAACTGGGTGGTTTTTATGTGTATCATCATCAGAACAGAAGTCATTGGATCAACATGTACCAAATATAGCCCAAACAAACAGTTTTTTTGGAACCATAGGTACCATGATCTGTTAAATTTCATGATACAGGTGATAACGAACTGAATCACATTAACACCTGCTTGATGCTTTGTAAGTAGTCAATCGGCAAATATGGTGAATTGTAATTTTGTGGTATCAAGGTATAGAGTCCCCTGAAGCATGGGTGAATTTTGGGGTGTATCAAACATAATGTGGCACCCACTAGCAACTGAAAACTCTTCTGTTTTTATTCATAAGGCCACATGTCTTTTTAGGACAATCCAGCCTTTCATTCCTGAATATATAGACGATTTCTTTGAGGGTCAAATTTTTTCACTCGTAAAAATGGGATCATTATAGTGGTAAATTGAAGCAAAAAAACTAACCTTCGAAGAGAAAAATATTAGCATGCCGTAAATCAATCATTTTGCCACTCAAACTAGCCAACTTTAATGTTTAGCTAGTTCGGGCCCTAGCAATTCATAGCTAGCAAGGGAAATTTTGATATTGCTTGGATAAATTCGGTTGATAATTATTTCATCCAGATGACATTAATCTCTAGCAAATGTTTAATCAACTGGGGCAAGTGTCAAAATTATGCCAGGCTCAGATTTTTTTTACCTTTTCATGAGTTGTTATCTCCCTCGGCCACGTTGTCTCTGCTGCAAATTTATCCAGTTCCGCAACGAAAAGCGACTTCAAATAAAATGTAACCAGCTCTTTCGATGGGTCAACCTCGAAGTGATGTGTTGGTCGCTTCTCAGGAAACCTCAAAAGCTCGTTGACATTTGGCCGATCTTCAGACATAAAAGCGGAATCGTTGGATTGACGTAGGTCAATTGTCAGACTGAATTCCAGCACACATCGTTTTTTCTCATCTTGACTGTTGGTAATAATTGGTGTGATTGGAGGCTCACGTATGGCTTTCACAAGTCGATACGCTTCTAAAGCTGATTTTGGCATGTCCCGAAACATTTTTGTTTCGATATGACTGAAAGATATACGCCATGGAAATGTGTTGCCCCTGGTGATGTTTCCTTTTGGTATAACATAAATCCCTTCGGTAGGTAGATTCGATAAGAGGAAGCTTTTAAGTCTAAATTTGTCAGGCCACTTATTGAGAAAGATTACCGGATTCAAGTCCACAGAAACCTCCATGTACTTGTAAGTACTACCAATCCACACCAAAGACACGCCCTGTAGTTTCCTCGACGATACTGAATCATCTGGCAATGCTAACCAGGACATGGGAGGATACATTCTGCTAAACCAGTCCTCATGAGGGCAGTATATGTGGTTGTTTTCCTTCTGGTTGACTTTACACATTGCTTGCCATGTAAGGAGCTTGAAACGGCTCAAAATGGCTTTGCCATCAAGTTTGCCCTCTATCAGAAAATCATCAAAGCGTGGATCACTGTCACCTCCCACAAGTAGTTCAACAAAACCAGGTTTTTCCTCCAAATGGCTGTAATCAAGGGCAAGCTCATTGAAGCCAATCAGCTCCACCATGAAATCAAACTCATTGGGGTTTCCAATTTTAGCTCCCTCGTACGTACTACCGCTGCAAACTAGTTTTCCTCTAAACCTCGAGTCTAGGATAGCCATTTCTTCCACAACACTTTGGAAATATTCCTCCATTCTTTGGCAGACATATTCATTTGTTTCCAAACCTCTCCGTGTTGAATGTAGACCCGTATCAATTAGACTAGCAACATCCACTATTTTATCTATATTTGTTGAGGAGCGGAGGAAATCTCTCACAGACTGAGTATACTTCTCCATGCCATCCATAGTTGATTGACCTGGATTCAGATCTGAGCAGGGCATGTTGCTGGTTTGCCTATTGCCCTCTAGTAGTTCCACTATATCCCAATGGCACTGCTGAGCTGCAACTTGAGCGGCACTGAAATCGTTCTCATCACGCAGATCTTTGTTAACGCCAGCCTCTAGCAAGAATTTGATTGTGGATGCTGGGCACCCGGTGAATGCAACATAATGGAGTACCGTGCTTCCAAACTTGTCAGTAGCGTTGATGTCTGCCTTAAGCTTACAGAGCTCCTGGATAAGGGTCAAACTCATTTTGAAGTCTTCAACATCTGCTTTATATGAATACGGGTTGGCAAACTTGAGAGGGGGACAGCACAAATGCATTGGGCGCACACCTATTCTGTCCTCAACATTTGGATTTGCATTGCGTTTCCGTAGAAGAATCAGTGCCGCCTCAATTTGCTGATCAAAACATGCCAAGTGAAGCGGCGTGTGGAGATTATTGTCTTTTGCGTTAACATCCAAATTGTCCATGCAATCCTTGAGTACCATATGCTTGCATAGATTCCTCACCGCATGATGCAAAATGGTTCTTCCAAGACCATCCGTTTCTTGGATGCCCGACGACTTAGTTAAATCAAGAATTAAATCTAAAAATACTCCTGTACATGTACTGGCAGCGTAGTGGATTATCATTGAACCATCAACACATTGTTGCTGTACGTTGACCTTTTCTTGTAGTAGCATATACATTTCCTTACTCTGAATAACATCACTGTCATTTTTGCATGCTTTTCCTAATGCATAGAGTATGCTACCCCCTACCACGCTTTCCACATTGCCTCCTGCTGCCAGAATCATGGTAGTAATCTCAATATCAAGCATTGATACGCTAACATATAAAGGTGTGTTTCCGTCATGGCTTGCTATATTCACATTCGCTCCGCAATCCAGGAGCTTGCGGACCACGTCTACAGCAGAGACCTCTCCTTTCTTTCGATCTAACTGATGCAAATCCAGGAATAAGTTGTTTAGATATGAGAGTAGTGGTGTGCAACCTTGGAGATCTTGATTATTCACATTATATCCATGGTCGAGTAAAGCATCGATAATTTTCTGCCACTCCCCGTTTTCAGTAGAACTATGCAGGCGCCTGAGAAATCTATGTAAGCAATCACTATCCCATCCAAGAGTTTTTTTATCAAGAATAGGCATCTCCTTTAGCAAGTTTAACACTCTACTGTATTTGCCAACCCGACGACGTTTCGTGCATAGTATATTTGCCAATTCTTCCGCTGAATTCTGAACTAATGATCTATACTCCATCTCTCTCGTGTGAAATAACAGTATTTTTGGGAACGAAGTATAAAAACAGGTGTATAATCCTGTAGTGTTACTATAGCTTTATCTTGTCACGCCTTCACCCATAAAAATGAACTGCCTGCGGGTGCTAAGTGAAATGAGCTTGCACAAAGAATTATAAAAAAAACAAATTCTCCTCAATGCTGCTTTTGAAGCTTGGCATGGTAATTTGATCTGTGAGCATTGGTTCTCATCTGAAAAAGTAACATTACTCATCGCTTAATACCCCCATCCCCTCCTCCTCAACACAGGAGACTGGAAGAGTGTTAATCAGATCAAAGTAGTTTTAACACAACAAGAATGCATTGATTTCGCAGTCTATCGCATGCATTTTCTTGTGGTATGTGACTCGATCTTTGAAGAATCTCAACCTTTTATAATGCTATTAGCCCATAAAATCTGGCCAAAACAAGCAAACAACAGGCCGCAATAATATAATAATCATTATTTTAAGAATTTTCACCAAAATACTTAAAATTAAATATTCCAGAGGAAAAGGAAGTTTCTAATTAGTCTACGTGCCAAAGTTTGAACATGATAAGATAAGACATTAACAGCTGTTTGTTCAGTGGTATAATAGAATCTAGTGACAAAGTATCAATAAATAGCATCATGTGAGAGTTGAGGAACTTCTACGCCATACGTGTTGCAATTTTCTAAAGACAAATTAATCACAACATGTTTCTCCTGTTGCAACTCCTTATTTCCTCATGATATCATTTTTACTTAGAAATGAAAATTTTGAATTTTAAATTAGGGTATATAGTTTTCCTAATGCATGAATGAAATGCATTGTTATGCCTAAAGCATTGAATTCATATACCAAATACCAAAATGATCATCGTAAACCGGCGGACAAAGTAACAATTGTCTAACACTGTATTTGCATTGATTTGATATTGACTTTGAACATTTGAAGCTTAACTTTAATGCCCCCTGAAATTCTGTTGATCTGGGGCCACAGTTTGAAATATTTTTCAATGACATCAGGCTGATCTGTACCCTGCAAACTTTGTTAGCATGAAATACATGTACTTTGATATGATAGCATGGGTGTTCGTAGCCAAGCATAACCAATCTGACAAATGGCGTAAATACATAAAATGTCCAGTCACATGGCCAACAGCAATGAGATCAAGGAGTAATAGATTATTACTCCTTGATGAGATATTATCATATTTGTCTTCATCGACAGCTAAACAGCCAGGCAGTTGTCCTCTCAATAGGAAGGAGAAGACAAACTCTATAATTTTCTGAAGGATTGGTCAATTAACAGTCTATGTGTTCCACATATAATATTTGTATTACCATTAGTACAGAGGTTTATCTGCATTATATTTTACTGTTGATCATCATCATCTGATTCCATGATATCTGACAACATACAACTTCGTCAAAGCGTAAAGAAAATTACCACATCACTGAATGTCTACTCTAACTGTGCTTCTTGCTTAACCCCTTGTGGTTTTTAAAATAGATTTCACTTACATTGAACTCACCAGTCAACTATTCGGAATTGATGCAAAACGGTTCTTTCAAGACCACCTGTTTCTCGATGCCCAATTAAGTTCTATCAAGAATTAAATCTAAAAATATATAGTGGATTGTCATGAAACCATCAACATTTGTTGCTTCATGTTGACTTTTTCTTGTAGAAGCATTAAATTTTCTGCCTCCAGAATCATGATCTGACCTAACTGACGCAAAGCCTGTTGTTTAGATATGAGAGCAGTGATGTTCAACCTGGACGATGTTGATTATTCAAGTTATATCCATGGTCCATTAAAGCGTTGACTTTCTCCTGCCATTCCCCGTTATCAGATGAACTATGCAAGCACCTTAGAAATCTATGTAAGCAGTCCCATCTGAGAGTTTAACACTGTATTTGCCACCCTGACAAAGGTCCCTGCAAAGTATTTTTGCAAGTTCTCCTGCTGAATTCTGGAGTAATAGTTTATTCTATCTCTCAGGTGAAATAAAACTATTTTTGTGAACAAAGCTTAAAACTGGGTGTAATCCCTAAAGTCAGGGACGGGGCCATTCACTGAAAGTTCATGCATTTGCATTTTCTCGCTTTTGTAAGCAGGCTGTTGCATTTTAATTGTATTCGCAATCATTCGCATCATAAAAAATGTACTTACCTGCTATACATGAAGGTTTTATCCGAACAATCAATCCATGGCTCTGCAGAGATACAGTGTGTGGTCCACGAGAGTGTGAAGCCAAATGTATAGTAAAAGAACACCACTCGCAAGCAGGGCAAAATTTGGGCCCTAAAACTGCAATTTCTAGCACCAATTCAGGCGTAGTATGTGTAAATAAGGCAGTGAAATCAAAAAAATAAAAATGTTTCCTTGAGAAGGAATTTAGCAAACTCATTGAGAGGCTTTAACTTTCTGAGATGTCAAGTTCGTTTCCACAAACTGGCTTAAACCATTGAAGATGCACTTTTTGACTTTTGCCTGAAAAATATAAGAGGGTTATACAGGCAGAGATGAAGGTCTTTTGGCGATCCTCAATTTTCATAGCTGACAAATAGTCACAAGCAATAAAAATCACAATCAGAATTCAGATAGGTTATTAATTGGTCTTCCTAGGGAGGGGCTAGGGAGTTCATGTCATTGGTGTGAATTCACTGAAGTGACAGGAATTCTCAACAAAGTTTTGTGACAACAAAAAATTTACAAGTGTAGTAGATTTCAGATTTTAGGTTCATAACACAAAATGCATTCCGAGAGTTAGAAATTTATCTTATTCCAAAGTTGCATTTGTCATCAATCTAAAAACTATATGAGTTTTAATTTTGTGAAAACAGTTAAAATCAAAATCCAAAATCTCCCCATGTGACAGAGGTCCTATCTCACGGATGTCTCCGCCACCATCGCCGGATGCCACTGTGGTATCCGAATGGGGTTGTGGAACAACATGGCATGTACATACATGTGCATGTTTTAAACCATAAAGTAAATGGCGCCGCAAATCATTATTGGGATGGTAAGAAAAAGTAACGGAATCGCCTCGTTTGATTTTAATCTATCATTAACCCCCAATGTTATAATGTTGGTTCAATGCTGGACTGTCTTGACAAGCTTTGTCAGGAAAAGCTTGTCAAGACAGCCCAGGTCAATGCCTTATGGGGCCAAGTAATGCTGCTAAAAAATGGTATACATGTCAATGTCATGTAGCGTATGCGAGCCTAGATGCAGCCATACTGACTCTCATGATCTTTTCAGAGTGTTAGTCAAAATGAGGTGCAGCAGGCAGCCGGCAAACAAGGCCAAACAAATGGGCCACAAATGTGCAAACAATGAAATGAATTACTGAATTCCTCTGCAGCAGGATATTAAACGATAACAAGAGTTATACCTTCTTACAGTAAGGGAGGACAACTTTTGCCTTGACTAGACTTGATAAAAATGATTTTACTTGATCCACCACAAGAGATCTGATTGGCTAAGGTATATGTTAGAATTTATCTGATTGGCTTGGGAAATTCTCTGCTGCAGCCTCCTCAGCACAATTTCACTAATCACATTCAATTCAGCGCTCAGGTAAAACTGCAAAATTTGTCTGATATCAGGTTAGCAACCAAAAAAACTCATGCAAACTGCAAACCAGCTGATCTCAGACAAATTTCGCAGTTTACTTGTGATATAGCCAGAGCATGGTCACGACTTGATTTTGGACTGGCTATTCTATTGCTATTCTTCTATTGCACAGCATGATGATGAGCATGGGCAGGCAGCATGTGCATTGAATGAAATGAAGTAATATATAGCCTGTCTTGACAAGCTTGTCAAGAAAGGCTAGAATAAATATTTGTTTTTTTCCACCCTCAACTGGACTGGTCACTGGTGACCATCTAGGTAGCCTATGCTTATATAGGCTGTGATGTCATTTTGGAGTCGGGGAGAGCGGATTGAGCGAAACAAAGCGAGCGGAGTTTTGCTTGCTCCAGTCGCCCCTCCTCCAAAATGACATTGCAGCCTATAAGCATTGGCTACTATCTGGGGTGCTTGGCAAGTCACTGCAGTGGACCTGTGATTGCAACTGAACTGCTGCCATGGGCTCCTGGGGACTGCCCACATGTGTATTTGCAAGCATGTAAGGGTATTACTCTTTGGTCTGTTCCTGGCAAAATGTACCTGACTTTTTTCCATCGGTATATTCTATTCTTTGGATCATTACATTACAAACATTTTGGTGTTTTGTTTTTGAAAATCCGACCACTCTACGCCAGACTTTGGGTTGCCTGCATTTTAGCCTCCTAGCGAACGCTCGCATAAAGATTCCCAGTCTAACAGTGATATCACTGAGCTGTGGAATGTGGTTATACAACAACAGCTGATGAAAGGCTGTCATCGAACGATAAATGCAGAAACTATGGTGCACAATCAAATTGCCTTCGATGGTGTGAGATAATACCAGATACAAGGTGAGTACTTTATTTATTGACTAAACATCTCATAGTTTAGCTCTATGCCAGCCAATTGCTTGTCAACTTGGGGTCAAAACAGTCACTTAAATGTCTGTCATGCTTACACTTCCAGAACATGGAATCATATTCGAGACTTCGCCAATGTGTTACGTGTTTAGCTAATAGTGGGTTGTAAAAACTGAAGAGTAGATTTACTAAGATTTACTAGACTTACCAATAATTATTGTTAAGTATATGATATTTTCCAAACAAAATTGAAATACACTAGCATGTGTGCAATCAACGTGCGCCACAAAGTTTAAACTGAGGTGAGGGTAAGGTGACCAGTTATAGTACATTTAAGTTAGAATTTCCGAAAAAACTGCAATAGTGTTGGAGAATTTGATAAAACAGATTCAGTATATATGATTGTTTTAGATGGCCAATCAGCAAAGGTATTGTGCTGCAGCAAACTGCGACAATGCAGCCGAACATCTATTCAAGTGGCCTGAGCACAAAAATTCCACCGACCTACAGCGTCAGGCCTGGACGAAGTTCGTTTGTGACAAGGTCAAAAACTTCAGCCTAAAAAGTCATCATGATTGTGTTGGCGGCATTTTCATACTGATATGTATGCCAATTACAAGCAATATGTTACTATAAAGAATGAAGCAATACGGTTGGTACACTGGTTCATGATGATCATGTAGTTTTTATTGTGTTTTGCTTATGATTCAGTACATTCTATTCCATAAAATAGAGACTAATAGCGGCTGATAGCATTGTGTTTGAGAAAACATACGGAAGCATCAGATGAATAGACCTAAGGTTACATGTTGCATAATAATATTCTCATGCCTGAAATGTCAACAACTCATACTTCATTGTTTTAGGATCTATTTCCAGACTGACATTACGACGTGATTCAGATGTGATACCTACTATCCAAGTAGAAACTCATGAGGTGGTACCCTCACCTAGAAAAGCTGGGGAGCAGCCTCCAATCTCTCAAACGCAAAAGAGATCGCTTTTGAGAGATATGCTCAAACCTGAGTAAGCGACAAACAATTTTGAACAGCATTGTGTACCTTTGTTGAATGCAAAGCCGGCCAGCGTGACCAGATCTTGACCTGGCTTAAACAATGTTTGCTATGGTTGTTGATCAAGCTTTAGGTAATTGATCCAACCAGGCTTGTAACTTGTCTTGGTGCCTTAGATTTCTGTGTTTCAAAATATAATTTGTTCTGAACACTCATCAGTGGTTTTAAGCTATTGCAACTGTGAGAGAAAATCCCCATCATCTTCCGAAAATTGACCCGCGCACCACAAAGTTGATCTCAAAACTCCAATATGATTTTCAAATACCTGTACACCAAAACATTGCTCAACTTGGCTCAAAGTTTTTTTCTTTTGGACTGGCTAGACTTGGCTCACAGCTTTCACCATTTTGCCCATCATCAGTTTTCATTGCCAATAATCTGCTTAGATTTACAAATATTTACCAACCGGAAATGCTAAGCCACATTGTCACTTCCAGCTTTATTATTTCATGTAGCCCCTTGGAGTACACGTAGCTATGACTAAGTGATTGTATTATGTTTGTAGAGTACCTGTGGTCAAAAAGCCCGTGTCAGCACCAAATTGTTCTCGGATACCTGTCCCCGTACATCAACAACGACAATCAACAACAGAGATGTACGGGCCTAGTCCAGACACTAAAGTCAGTGAGGGTGTGGATGATGAAGATTTGGTGGCAGATTTGGATGACGAAGAAACATTTACCAAGGATCAGCAAGAGGAGAACACATCTACCTACCAATGTGGGTAGGTGATGCACACGAGCACTTGACAGGGTGGTATCCATAAGAGCTGCTGCTTGGGCTAATGCATCATGCATGATTTTCAGAGGGAGGAAATGGTACAACAAATAGAAGGAGATCGTAAAGCCATCGCAAACTTGAGGAATTGCTGACAGTTTGCTGTACATGTGGCGGTGTCTCATCAGTGACGTCATTTTTAGGCTAATAATCACCCATAATTTTATGCGAGCGTTTGCTGAGAGGCTGAATACAGGCAACCCATAACTTGACTTTTCACAAACAAAACACCAAAATGTTTGTAATGATCCATAGAACACACAAATGGAAAATAAAATCCATATACGTCTAGCGGTTTAAGGTGAAAGGTCATCTGGAGCACTAATATTTCAATCAGTGATCAATTTTGCACTATGAATTGATAACTGACAATGACATCCTAATTTAACCTCTTGATGAACAAAAATTGCAAAATGTTGAATTTCCTGTAATTTAAACAATCCGTTGACTTGGACAAATATGTTATGTAAGATTACATTAGGGCTAACCAAATATTGCATATATACCAGGAGCCTAACACAGAAACCAGGCATCCTTTTTTCCTCTTAAATTTGTGGAACTCATATCTT
>ERZ1740072.882-NODE-882-length-11802-cov-3.862518_pt1 | contig 11802 bp, 6 predicted proteins | sample MGYA00581733_ERZ1740072 | MGnify/ENA primary metagenome ERZ1740072 (study PRJEB43018, sample SAMN04849741) | marine metagenome | isolation source: floating plastic debris | place: Pacific Ocean | collected 2008-08-30 | study: EMG produced TPA metagenomics assembly...
GTACTCTTTGCCCCGATATTCTAACAGTAGGGTCAAAAAAACCTGCCCTGCAGCTGTTTCTAGCCGCTCTGCCTCAATTACTTTTCCTGGTAACTGCTGTTCTAGAGTTTGTTTTAAGATTTCTGCGCTTTCTACAGCTTGACCTAATTGGACCGAGAGGGCTTGAGCTGCTTGAATAATAGAGTCACCCCCAACAACCTCCGACTGAGTTGAAACAATCTCACCTGGGCTAATCGTCGAAAAAGCGATACTGCTGAGGGTATCAACTACCTGGATTTGCTGAGAGCCGCTAAGGACAGTCGCTGCATACGTGGCAATTCGTTCATTCATGACAGTGACGGGAACGACCGCTTTCATCACCCCAAGGAACTCTTCAGACCCACCAACGACCTTTGCAATCGATATGTTTTGTATATCCGCCGAGTCGCCAGAACCATCTGTCTCAATAAACTGGTTTGTTTGTTTTGCCTCAAGCCACCATTCCTCATCACTTTGGACAAAATCGGAGGTTGGCATGCTGTAAGCAACATTAAACCCATTACGTTCGGTAATGGATATTTCCTCCATACCCTCTACCTCAGAAACATCTGCTAGATATTTGTTGAGGACAGCATTGAGCTGAAGCAGCTTGGTTTGTTCAAATTGTTGTTCCAGTGACTCTATAGTCTGGTTTTTGAGACCCTTGCCTTCAACTTCCGCATTAGATTGTTGCAGGGCTTGGGTAACCGATGGATTAAGCAAAACGGCTTCGATAATTCTGACATTATCTTCCACAAAAACATTAGCCGCTTCGCTAGCCAGAAATGATTCTTCTTTGAGCAAGAGTAAGGCGTTTTCTCGTTCAACTCGACGGGTCACTAAAACGCTCAAGCCGCTAGCCACCGCCAGGGGCAGTAGGGCAAGGGGCAGCAGCGTTTGTAGAAGCTGTTTTCTGAGGGGACGTCCCTGGTCCGAGGTTTTTTCTAGGAATGATGGTGTCTGTCTTTGAGGCTGCTTTGGACCTTGGGTTTGAGATGAGTCACTTAGGGGATATTGCTGGGCAGTCATAGCGAGGTTTTAACCTTCTCTAATAAATAAGTCATCGATCAGCATAGAAATGCAAAAATTACGCCGTTACAGAGACAGTTGAGAAGTCCCAATCGCCTCAGCACTCAAGACAAGAATTGTCTGCCCATCCAAAGTAACCTGACCACTTAAATAGGGTTGTAAGCTGGCATCTACTTCAGCAATTGGGGAAACAATACCCTCCAACGCTAAGCGAATAGAGCCTTTTATTTTAGGGACAACTAGCCCTAGAAAAAGCTCATTATTCGGGTTGGCTATATCTTGTTTATCTGGCTGAACCATTTCCAGAGGCAATGTCCGAATGAGGACTACTTCATAACTTTGAGATAGTTTTGGTGCGATAGAAAGCCCCAGTAACTGGACTAGGTCAACAGCCCAAAATACTCGACTTTTTGAACTCATCAATCCTAAAACATGGGGAACCATGTTAGGCATAGGCGTCACCCACTGGGGCGAGGCCAGAAACGTTTCTTCAACCCAGCTTAGTGCGATCGCAATAGTCAACTCCGACGTAAGCTGCAGTCTCAAAAATTGCTCACCTGAAACTGGCACAGACGTAAATAATTCAGGCAGTAGCTGCTGTAAACGATCCGCAGGTGTCAGTACCTGAGAAGATTGTGTAGAAAACTGTTGCATGGATAATAAATTGAGTATTGAAGTTAAAGGGTGGCAAATCGGACAGCATTGGTCAATTGTTCAGCCGTACAAGGTTTGACGATATAGCTAGCAACTCCCTGTTTTTTAGCCCAACTTTGATCCATTTTTCGACCTTTAGTAGTACAAGCAATAATGGGAATATCGGCCGTCATAGGATCCTTTTTGAGCTTGCGGCAGAGCTCTAGTCCGGTAACCTCAGGCATCACTAAATCAGTAACAATTGCATCTGGCCGATCTAACCTGACTTTTTCAAGGGCATCTAAACCATTTTCTGCCGTAATCACCACATAACCAGCCTCTTCTAAGTAATGGCTAATCAAGTCCAACTCGGATTTGACATCATCAATCACCAAAATTTTCTTTGCCATTTCACTGAATTCTCAATAACTAAAATAACAATTTAAGTAACTCAAAGCGGCTACTTTAAGCAGACTTTTAACTAGAAAAGTGTTTCTAACAATCTCTGTTTTTCATTGTCTCGTCAATATTTGAACAATTATTTCTAAGGCATTGCTTACCCAGATTTTTTGACAGGAATATTTAAGTGGCTTTCTAAAATATTTAATAACTGATTTTTTGAAAATGGCTTTCCTAAAAAGTCAGTTGCTCCCGACAAATCAGCTTTGGCTTTATTTAGAGCGCCATGGTTGCTGCTAATCATAATAATTGGCACATCTTTAAACATATAGCTGCGTTTTAAAATTTCACAAAGGGAATTTCCATTAATAGTCGGCATGGAGACATCCATTAGTACTAAATCAGGCTGCATGTCACATATTTTAGAAACAGACTTTACCGGATCTATAATGGCTTTGAATTCAAAATACTCCGGGTCAAGATAGCTCTCAATCTTCTCTAACATCGTCTGACTATCATCAATGCAAATAATCAGATATCGAGACTTAGATACAGTCGCCAAGGGTGCTACCACACCCTTGGCGTTTTTACCATTGGATGCCAAACCATTGGCAACAGAACTGTGGTCACGCCTATCGAGCAGAGGTGTTGAGGCTACGGCAGCAGGACTTCGGACAGACAGTTTTTTAGGCAGCCAGGGCAGACGATCAAGGGGTTGAACCGGGGACCATAGCTTGATCATCCGATGCTCAATATAAGGATAGAGCAGCTGTGCTAATTTAAGTTCATCCTGTTTGACAGCCAGGGCTAGTTGGCGAATGCTAGATCCCTGCATCAACCGTACCAACGCTTCTAGCATCTCATGGGAGAGCATCCCCTGGGGTACAGACTGATAAAGATCGCTGGGAGTGTCGCAATAGGGTCGCTGATGGGGCGAGCTAATGCGATCGCAAAGTGGCTGCCAACCTTGAAGCCTTTTAGTAAGAGAATCAATCAGAGAAGTAAGACTTAGGCCATCGTTTTTTGAGTACCAGTGTTCCTTGGGAAATGTAAACCAGGAAACGGTTGCAGCGTCCAAGCCTAAGAGGGCTTCAACCGCATCTTCAGTTAATTTAGCCAGTATTTTTTCGGCCTGATCCAGATTGATGGTGTTGTACTGTACTAATGCTCCAACAACTTTACTTGTCCAGCTCAAAGCTTCCAGACCACAGTGATCGATCTGACGTCTAAATAGATCCAATGCGGTCAATCGCCAGTAGAAAGGCAATAATGCCTCATAGCCTAGAGCTGGCAATATTGTTTCTAGCGTTGCTAAATACTGTAATGAGTGAGCAGCAAACAACACCTGTCCATCAATAATATCAAGACACCACTCAATATCTTTACCAACAATATGAACTCGACCATTGCGTGGAGATACAACAATTTTGTGCAGAAAAGAAGTTACTTCAAACTGCTCATGCATAGCGTTCTTAGGATTTGGTATATAGGTTGAGAACAAGGACACCTTAAGATTTCCATATCTCAAGGCAATTATTCTAATGAAAATGGTTAATCCTTAGACTCTTTAAGCGATCAAAATTTTGCTTATTGAAGCATCTCTAAAATAGTCCCCTATCTTTATTAGAATATTTTCATAACAACTTGTCAGCACCAAAGCTTCAGTGCTATCGATCGGTCTTTATGTGGATTCTGCACAGCAACGTTATTTGAAACCTATTAATTTGAAACCTATTAATTTATAAAACTCCTCGCCTTTACAACAGAATATGTGCGACCTTACAATGACGCACAATCTGCATCGGAAACCTCAGATTTCCACCAGCAAGAATATATCTCTAGGGACGTTTTTTAACAACTATTTAGTTCCCGAATCAATGCTGTTGGTGATTCAAAGGCTAAACCGAGTCGAAAGCGGTAAAATACACCACAATCTTGAAACCTCATACCGAGGATGAGCAGTGCTAATTAATAGGCTAATTAGCTACTTAAAATAGCCTCAATCATAGGTCTCTCATCAGTGAAGAGCCCTCAGACACTTATTAAAACAAACATTTTCTTGTACAGGATATGAAATATTTGGAGGCTTTGGCTATAGCTTTTCTCAAAAAGAGCAATGATAACACCCAGTCATTTATTGATCGTTGATATCACGTTATTGAGAAAGCCTAATTAAATAAGGCCTCAGCTTTGGCAGATACACACTCATTAAAGACCAAAGCTTAGCTAATATGAACCAGACTCAAGAATTATAGCTGATTAAACTTTAGTTTAGGTAATAGGGTTGACTCTTTCTATGTTGTTTAGAGCAAAAGTAACAACAGTAAAGTGAAGTTTATGTTTACTCTGACTCTATCTGATACCCGTACTCTGTTTAGTCTTATTCGGATAATACTAGGCATATTCCCACGACTTCTACCTACTAATAGATCCGCACCGGATATAATTGGGCTCATAAGCCTGTATCTGTAGTCCTTGTAAACTAACCTAATGCTCCCTACGTAGGCTGGGTAAGGCTACGCTGCTCTGCTTACGCTGCTCTGCTAAGGTATTGACGATCTACATTCCAAAGCAAATGGCTGACCAGGTGCCCTGCGTTATGGCTGGGACAGGGTACTATCACCTTTGCTATCCGATTAGCCGTAGGATTATTGGCGGCAGCAGCCTTAATTTTTCCCAAAAACCTGGTTGAGAAAGCAAGTAAGTCAATGACATCCTGCTACCATCGGCAGTAGCTTGGGCTTAGGTAATTTCTTGCCCTGCTCACACCATCTACCAGTATCAGTTGGAGGCTATATGGGGACTTGGATTAAGGAAACTGACAAAGCCATTTATTTGATGGACGGTGGTCAGTATCTGCAAAAAATTGATAAGACCCCGCGCTCAGGAACCGTCAAAGGCGAAACCTTTTTTAGAACTCAGCTCCTCAAAGAATGGCTCAATAGTAACGAGCCACCGGGGTTTTTTCTGGTTTCTGTGGGTACTGATACCCCCGAACCCGAGCCTAAAGTCATAACACCGCCCGCAGGACGACGCATCACTATCACCAAGTTTCCTAATCAGGTCAAGATTTATCACCCTTATCAGGTTGCAGGCACTACCAGTGATGATCTGATAGGGAAATCTATACAGCTATACATAGATAACGCTCAGAAGCCCGTTGCCACCACCACAGTAAATGCAAATAAACAGTGGGTTTTTCAGTCCGTCTTTTTAGCGGTTCCCACACCTAGGACGCGCCAGCTCAAGGTTGTTGCCGCTCAATCAAGCGACATTGCCTCTCTCACTCTTACCCCCTACATTGAGAAGCATCCGGGAGCTCAGCATCTTGCTCTCAGTGCCAGTGTTGGTTTACGCGGTACTAATCACACCAACGATGTCAAACTTGTGCGAGATCGTCTAGTGGCGCTGGGATACAACTTTATTAAGAACAACTCTATTAACGATCTTATCCAGGCGATTCAGCTGTTTCAGTCGATCATCTCAGGTAGCACTACCGTCCGAGGCGATGGGCGGGTCGATGTGGGGGGTAAAACCCAACAATTCCTTGAAGCGGCCAATGCGCCTAAATGGATGCGCATGCCCGGTCAGGGGGTAGGTTTCTATAATGTTGAAGTGCTTGACCAGCCAGGGGACAATCACGACTATGGCATCGATTGGATTAGCAACGTCATTCGAGCAGCCGGAATTCATTATGAGCTGGCTTATCGTAAGAACCGTTCAGATATAGCCCCCATGGCCATCAATGATGTCAGTCTCCCGCAGGGAGGACGTACCCCAGACCATGCTGGACACCAAAGTGGGAATGCTGGCGATATTGTGTTGCCAAGAAAGGGGGGGCGATTTGGCGGGACAAGATGGAGTAACTCCAATTATGACCGAGCCGCTACAGAGGCAATTTTAAAGGCTTTACGAGCCCAGCCCTGGGTTGATAAAAGAACGATGTACTTCAATGAACCAGCATTGATTAGCCAAGGATTGTGTCGACGCGCGGGCGGTCATGATGACCATATTCACTTTGAGATTAATATTCCGCCTCAAATTTAACGTTCTAAGGCCAATCAACTGTTGGAAATCTAGGCTACCATGACTTCACTGGGAAAGACGGCATTTAAGTCAAGAAGCAGCAAGGTCCGGCTAATGTCCGGTTTAGAAACAACGGCTATGTGACTAATCCATTGCTTTCTAGGAGCAAAACTTTTGTCTGATGATATAGCCTGAAAGGCGTCGAGGGGGAGCTCGATCAGATCAGGAGGTGACTCTAAGGCTATCCCCCAAAGCTTTTTTTGCTCACTCCGCAGCACCAGTAAGAACGATGCTTGGTCTGGCGATGCAGCATCGGCACCTATGCCAAATATTCCATACAAGTCTAAAAGTTGAACTGTGTGTGGGCCCAGCTGAACCACACCTAAGGTAATGACACCGCCTTTTTCCGGAGGCGGGCAGTTAACGATTCTTAAGATCGCGACCATAGACAGGGCAAACCAATGGCCAGCTACCTTAAACGTAACAAATTTAGTGAGCAGCGATGTATTGTTATTCACGGATTTCCTCCGATATATCCAGCAGATCAGTTTTAGCAGGCTGTGCTAAAACGTCTGTCAATGTGGCCAACAGCTGAGGTGTTAGATAAGGTTTAGTAAGATAGCTGGTGGCTCCTAACTCCTGAGCCAGCTGCCGATGCTTATCGCCGGTACGAGAGGTGAGCATAATGGTTGGAATTGAGGCAACCGCAGGAATCTTCTGCCGAGCTCTCAAAAATTCAAAGCCATTCATTCCAGGCATTTCAAGATCGCATAAAATAGCGGCCACATCTGATTGTTGCAGCATTTTCAGCGCCTCGACTCCCTCTTTTGCCTGGAGGACCCAATAACCAGCTTTTTGAAGAGCTTGGGTCAAGGTATTACGCACTGTAATCGAGTCATCAACAACCAAAATAGATTGTCTAAGGGTAGGCGATAATTTGCCAGAGGATAGAGACAAACCGTCCTTGACCGTATTGCTTGCCTGCCCGGAAAACTCCTGAAGAATTTTTAGGGATAGGGCTGCTCCATCAATTACCAAACTGAGGCGACCATCGGGGAGAATACTACAGCCATAGATGAAATATAGCGTTTCTTCCATGTCTCCTAAGGAGCTGCTCACAAGTTCCTGTTCTCCTTGCAGTTGGTCTATTTCTAATCCCACAAGACGCTTTTTGTGCCGCATCAAAATAATGGGGAGCTCTGAAGCATTATTATTCTCTCGTCGGTGGAGCGCAGGCAATAAAGCATTATAGGTGAGAGCCTCCGATAGGGGAATAACAGGAACAAGCTGCGCCTTATCCTCAAACTGCAGGCTTAATACTTTTCGATTACCTCTAGTCGTTAACTGCTCAGACCCTGGTATCAGAATTTGTTCAATAGTATCGGTCATCAGGGCATATAGTTTCTCTCCTGCTTGACAAAGTAACAGTTTGGCAATGGTTAGATCGGCTGGGATTTTTAGAATGAAACAAGTACCTTGCCCTGATTGGTGGGTTACAGTGACTGTGCCCCGCAATATCTGCATTTGAGCTCGAACAGCATCTAGGCCCACACCACGCCCTGAAAGGTCATTTATTCGAGCTGCTGTAGATAGATCGGGTTCAAAGATTAAATCACTAATCTGAGCCGACGTTAGCTGCTGCGCTTCTAGGTTTGTCATGAGCTGATTCTCAATCGCTTTTTGACAAATAGCCTCAAGAATCAAACCTTGTCCATTATCATGAACTTTGATCACCAGATAACGGCCTGCTTGACTGGCGGATAGTTGGATCTGAGCCTTGTCGATTTTGCCCTGCTGTTGGCGTACTTCCGGCTTTTCAATACCATGATCAAACGCGTTACGCACTAGATGCAAAAGCGGGTCATACAGTTTATCGGCAATGACCTTATCAACGAGAACATCGTCACCTTGAACCACCAGCTCAACTGGTTTGCCATGCTGGGCTGATAGCCGGGTTAGAACCTGGTGAAATCGCTGCAGTAAATTCCCTAGAGGCTGCATCCTAGCCTCTAACATTGTTTCACGTAGATCATTTACCAAGCGTTGCTGCCTTTCTAGGGTTTGACTGCTTTGGCGAACAAACAATTCTACGGCTTCAGCACTTTCCATTTGCTGAACCATAGAATCTAAGGAGGCTTGTACAAGCAACTGCAGTTCGGTGTAGTGGTCTAGCTCAAGGGAGTCGAACTGCTGTTCAGTTGGCGTAAACGATGTTGAGTAAAACGTTCCTGAAGTTTGAATGGTTTGGTGCTGGAGCTTATGTAGCTGCAGCTGTTGTTGGCCCAAACGGTTCAATAATGTTTGCATAGCGGTAGTTAACCGCTCATTATAGAGCGCTTGGCGGTTTTGTTGGGTTAGAAGTTCACCAATGGTATGGTTAAGCTGCTCAAGATGATCGATAGATACTCGCAGGGTGGTATTCCTTGGGAGTACGGGTAGATTTGACGGTTTGCTCTCCTGGTTGGTTGTAATCGAGTTAGGTGAATCGGTAGAGGACTGTTCGACTAGAGGTGATAAGTGCTCGGTGGCCGCTGCAGATACTTCTGGTAGTGCTGAGACCGCTGCTGTTTCCCAAATGTTTTCTAGAGCCTGTACTGTTTTCTGGTCATTGGCCTTGCTGACCGGTATTGGTGGAGTCGAGGATTTGGGGGGGTGAGGGATAGCAGTCCGTGAAGCCCTAACTTTAGACGGCTGAGACCCACCGATTGGCTGGTTTAGCAATCGCCACAACCGTCTATACCAGGTGGGTTTAGAGGTTATCCGACGCTTGTTAGAGGATTGAATCTTATAGCGCTTGTTTGCTTTTTTAGGGGAGTGCTTTGTGCTGAGCTGTTTGAGGGCTGAGCAGGGAGCACCGCCCTGGGTGCGATCTCCTTGCAGGACACTGTTTTGACCAGATCGATAGTCTCCAAGGGCAACGGTGGCAATCTGAATCACCTGATCGGGCCGCTGATTTAGCGCTTTTAGGGTAGTTTGGGCGATCTCTCCAAATCCTGGCAGACTCAAGGATTCTGCCAAACCAAAAAAGACCTCTGCCTGGGACTTTAAAAGAGCCCTTAAAGCGTCTGGTTCAGGAGCTTTAAGGGCCGTTTCTAAATCGTTAAGTCGCTGGGCAACACACATTTCAAAAATGGACTGGGTCATGTCAAACCCAAGTTCGGTAGAGGTTGGCAGATAGCCGTCTTGGCCAAACTGATTGCCTAGGTTATCCTGCAGTTTGGTGACAACACCAGCCATCCGATCCAAAATGCTGGACTCATCAATTTGGGCCTCTGCTAGCTGGGCTGAGAGCAATAGCTGTAGGCAATCATAGGCTTCAAAGATCAGTCCCTCTACCACAGGTGTCAGAGTTGCATCTGGGACACACAGAGCTTTAAAGGCATCCTCTAGGGAATGAGTTGTAGTTTTGATGGCGTCTAGCCCTACACTGGCAGCTGCCCCTTTTAAGGTATGGGCTGCCCGCATCAAACTATGCATTTTTTGGACACTGAAGTCCTGACGCAGGGTTTGCAGCTCATTGTCTATTTGCTGAAGCAGCTCAGAAGCTTCTTGCAAAAAATAAGTGGGAACCGGCTGAGAGATCGCTGGATCGGAAGTCATGATTGGATAAAGACATGCGTTGACTGGCACATAGAAAGCTCACAACCTTCTGTAGAAGTCAGTTTGTAATGCCGATGACTTACTGAGGAAACCATGGAAGAAATGGGTTACCTCAAACTTCGGTACTGGAGATTCAGAACTCTGTCTTAACTGACCTTAAACTTGCCTGTGCTCGCTTGGAGCGCTTCAGCCGTCGCTAGCAGTTGGTGAATAGACTGATTCAATTGTTCCGATTTCTTGGAGGTTTGATTAGCAATTTCGGTAGCTTCAGTCACGGTAACGGCAACACCTTTAAATTCAGATGCCTGCTTGTGGGTGGTTTGGGTAATACCCTGGATCAACCCACTAATTTGCCCGGTTGCTTCTACAATTGCCGTCAGATTTTGGCGGGCATCTGTGACTTGGTTGGTTCCTGTAGCTAACTGTAGAATACCGGTTTCCATAGCGGTGGAAACTTCTGCTGTGTTGAGTTGAATCTCTTGCACCAGTTGTTCAATTTCGGTGGCGGCTGCAGCAGACTGACGGGCCAGGGAGCGGACTTCGTCGGCTACAACAGCAAACCCTCGACCGTACTTACCGGCTCGAGTTGCTTCAATAGAGGCATTGAGCGCCAGCAGCTGGGTTTGAGTGGTGAAGTGACTAATCAAGCTAACAATTTTGGAAACTTTCTGCGATGATTCGCTGAGCTGTTTGATGCGCTGGTTGGTGTCGGCAACCGTAGAACGGATAGCCATAATGCCGTCCACCGTGCGATTCATGGCAGTATCTCCGACCTGGATAGTCTGATTTGCCTGTTGGACAGCAACCTCTACCCTTTGGGCATCGTCAACAACGATTTCAGTAAAGCTCATCATCGCCTGAACCCTCTTAAGGGCCTGTTCCAGGGAGCTGGCCTGCTGCTGCGCTTCTCTATTTAAGGAGCTAACGGAGAGCTCGCTTATCTGGGAGGTATGTCCAACTTGGTCAGCGGCTTGCTGCACTTCTAACACAATTTTCTGGAGGCTTTGAAGCGTGTTGTTATAAGCGCTGGCGACGGTGCCGACCTCGGTCTCCGTGACAGGAGCCCGTACGGTCAGATCGCCTTCTAAGGCTGGACGAACCTCTGATAGCAGCTGTATAACCTGCTGCTGTAGCAGCTCCTTGGAGCCTTTTTCACGGGCAGCTGTTGTAGTCAGGGTGGCATTCTTTTCCTGGAGCTGATCAAGATAATCAGCCTGCTTTAAGGCCAAGTTGAGCTGGGCGCCAATGCGGTGGACAAACTCCACTTCGGCCTCTTGCCAATCGCGGGGACCGGTACACTGATGAATACAAAACAAACCCCAAAGAGTGTCCCCTTTAAGTAGGGGAACAACTAAGCTGGCTCGAACCTGCAGCTGTGACAGCAGCTCCACCAGACAGTCTGGCAGATCTAAAGTAGTGATATCACTAACCACCCAGTAGCGGCCCTGGCGGTAGTTCTCTGCTTGATCTTCGGCAAAGCAGTGGTCTTGGACTTTAGCGGCTACAGCGGAGAAGACACCTGGAGCAACATCTTCAACCACAAACTCACCGACGCTGTAGTTGGTGGCTACGTCAAATTGAAATAGACCGACTCGATCAGCTTTGAGTAGCTGACGGATGTCACGCACGGTTGTTTTGAGAGTTTTAGGTAGGTCAGTTGTCTTTCTGAGGCGTTCGGTAATTTTGGTGATTAGCTGCTCTTGGGTCGCCACCTGCTCTAGCTGACGGTTTTTCTCGTTAACCTGCTCTAGATATTCAACCTGCTGCAGAGCCACATTTAACTGGGCTGAAATTCTTTGGACAAAGGTAATTTCAGTATCTTTCCACTGACGGGGGCCAGCACATTGGTGAATACAAAAAAGTCCCCATAGTTGACCCGCTTTCAGCAGCGGTACGACTAGATTAGCTCGGACTTGGAACTGGGCTAGGATATCAATGTGGCATTCGGGCAACCCTTGCTCATAGATATCGGCAGATGCCCAGAAGCGACCTTGGCGGTAGGCTTCTGCCATCTGCCCACCAAAGCAGTGATCTTGAAAATGCACCTCTTTACCTGAAACGAAGTCGGCGTTGAACCTAAACGAAAAAACAACGGAA
>ERZ1740072.883-NODE-883-length-11795-cov-8.752129_pt1 | contig 11795 bp, 8 predicted proteins | sample MGYA00581733_ERZ1740072 | MGnify/ENA primary metagenome ERZ1740072 (study PRJEB43018, sample SAMN04849741) | marine metagenome | isolation source: floating plastic debris | place: Pacific Ocean | collected 2008-08-30 | study: EMG produced TPA metagenomics assembly...
ATAGATTTAGTGGAGATTGAATAGTTGCTGCTAATTCATATTAGTCATATTACATTGTAGTAGCATCTTACAAACTTTCCTGTATGAACATGAAGCCAGCCAAATTATTTTCCTCCAAATTATTCCTGCATGAAAAATCCTAGATCCGTATAAATCAAGCAACTGGCCTGTCCATATGACAATCAACCCCTCCAATTACAATTGGATGACAAAAATTGGCAATATGTATTTGCTGGCCGGGGCAGTGTTAATAATTTGAATGGCAATGTTTTAGCGAGGTGTAGGGTATAGTTTGCCTGGCTAGTAGATACAGCTCCTCGAGATTTGGGATCGCTTTCTAACCAAATTGCATTGTTTGCAAACTACTCTATGCTTGGTGTTAGAAGTATTATAATAAAATCCTAACATACCATCATAATTTTATCAATTTTATTCCAATTTCATCAGTTTTTGTCTTCAGCTATATGTAATTTAATTGATGTTTGCAAGGTTTATCCATCTCCTGATAGCCAGTCACCAAATTGACATCTTTTATTGGCAGACCAAGTTTTTTTGTGCCTGAGGCTAACTGTAATATGACTCCCGTCACATTGTACATCCAGCGCATTTTCATTTCATCAAAAAAATTTTTCAGAAGAGATGTGGAGATAACATTTCATTGAAAATTCTGAAAATAAACACCATTTTTATCATTTTTGCAGGTTGATCCTAAAGTAGCAGTACCCAAGAAAACAAAGGTGAGTGAGTGAATGGCTGTGTTAGTTACCTGCGAGTTACCTGCGAGATGCGGCAGGTAACCAGCCATGTCAAAACTATTATCTCAACCTCAGCTCCATCCTAGTGATCGCTTTCACAGGGCATGGGGTCAGCATTAAGCGTTTGAACACATTGCTGTGGTTTTATAGAGGTTATAAAATTCTGTTATTATTTCGTAACCCTATACACTACGAGCCAACAATAACTGGAGGGGAGCTTCTATAAAATTTATGGAAGGAGATTGCTGTTTGATAGCTGTTGACACATTGTACCTGAGTAGAATAGAGTCTGTATGGCATGGCTGTAGGTAGATCTGTAGATTTGTCATGAGTCACCAGAACTTTCTGCCATACCTCCCTGTTGGTAGCAACAGAACTAAAGTTCAATGTAGAAATTGGAACTGTGACAACTATTCAGTAGGAGCCTGTGGGTCTTTTCGCAGCCTGCCTTTTCATAATTTTGAATTGAAATTAACTTTTCACAGGGAATAGTACTACAGAGCCTAAAAATTAATTTCAATCAATTCATTTGATGCCAGGGAGCTAAATACTGTGTAATTTGATAGAATCAAAACATTGGTATTACAACATGGGGCTATTCAGAAATCCGATTACAGAAAAGCGCTATAGAAATACAGTTGGTCAAAAGATAAATGGGAATCATTGCTACAGTGTTGAGATGAACCATTGTGAGGTTTATTTGTTCATTATTATAAGGCTTTCTTTCTTTTTGAGCTGGTCCTGGGATATGTATTTTCTTGCTGAATAGGTGCCTTTGTATTTCAGATGCAAAGGGCCTGCATCACAATACTGCGATCTACTTGTGTTCAATGATTGAGATAACACTGGCTTCAGATAGAAATGTTTACCCCGCTATGCACAAGTCAATTATTCACTGTTTACACAGAAAATTCATTGGAGCCGTGTTGCAAACAGCCATTGTCATGTTGTTGGGGCACCATTGAATTCAAACCTGCCATTTGGCAGACCCATGATTTGGATAATGATTATCAAAATTCAACAATTCAACGGCAAAAGGCAGCACACATAATTAATCTGAGCAATTAAACATACAATCATAATATTTTACATAAGATCTGTTATTAAAATAATTGATTGTAATATTACTCTACTATGTATGATTGTGAAATGTATGCTTTCAGGGCCCAATTGCCAAGACTAAGAAAATATTTGTTGGAGGCCTCGCTTCAGACACAAAAGTAGAAGACTTACAAAGTTATTTTGAAACATTTGGAAAGGTAAGACAGAGTTCACTATTATTTTCCCTTGAGATGTTTCTCCATTCTTCCTCTATTATCACAGATTCAGTATTCAGCTGTTGTGTAGGGAAGGGTGTGATATTTGTTTTCTGGATAGTCAGTCTCATCCTAACTCATCTAATATGTTAGGAAAACGGTATTTTTGCATGACAATTCCAACTCACGCGCCGCCATGCAATCCTTAACCTCACCTCTTATATATTCCTTATCATAATGTAAGAAAGTCTTATCTCTACAAATTGCCCTGTTGATACTAACTTCGCCTACAGTTTGGAATACTCGCCACGTTTGATGTCACTTGTCCACCATCACCCTGCCACTTGATTGTGTTTGCTTCAAGCCTCAATTAATGTTTGTTTTATTGAATTTTCCTCTCATATTGCAAATTGACATAAGCTTCAAGTTATCAGAGTGGCAAGAAGTTTATAACACTGTTGAGCTTAGTCACTGATGTACATTGCATCGTTGTGTGAACTTATTTTGTTGTGGTGACCATCCGGCTGGCAGGGATAGCGTTTCATAATGCAGTGTGCAGTATGTTAGTTTTATGAGTGATTGGCAGAATCAAACAAATTCTCATTCCATCATTTTGGAACTTTAGTTGGACTGTTGCCCTCTTGATACTGGTACCCTCATATTACAATCCATACCTACATTAGCTTTACATCATGTGTGTACATCATCCAACTACACAATTGGCACTGTGCACTTATATGACAGTGTCTTCAGCATCAAGCCAAAAGTTTCACTGCAAAGCATCTACTCTGACACCTGTACTGTTTCACCAAAACAGGCAGCCTCTAAATCTCTGGTCTCAGATCCGCTATCTGACATTCTGGAAGACAACCTCCTCTGACACATGCAGCGGGTACCCTTCTCGGTATATTTCATGATCCCGCACTAGATAACCCTTCCATACATGTACGTTGTCACCTGCACCGAAGGTTCAGTTACTTAGTGACCTGCTAAGCATCAGGAGTCGGGAGTTATATATTTTGGAGATGGAATGATGAGCGCTGGTCTTGTGGGTTTTGCATGAGTATTGATTGGCCATGAAGCAGCAGCCCATAGTCCACACCACTTGCCACACAATCGATTTAACTCTTGTTTGAACAGCAGTGCGGGGATCAATCCAGTTTTTTGTCAGAACCCATCACAAGTTTGCTGTTTGTTTGCGTTAGATTCTAGTTTTTCTTCTCATCTCGTTTACATTTCTCAGCTTACTCAGCGTCATATATACTTTAGCACGGTGCGACACAGAAAACCTGTGTGCATGCTCTGAAACAAGGGGTATTCATTTCTCACACCTTTTTAGCTGACAGTCTGATACCTGCGTGCGATGTGAAAACAGTATGCTGATCGTACGCAGGCGTCATTGACCTGTATGTGAGTGTTGAAGCGAGCTTGTCAGGAGACAGTTGATTTTGATTTGTGTTGACAGTGTGCTGATGATTTGGTTGTATGACAGTGAGAAATCATGCAGGCCCAAGATTCAGCACGGCTGTACAATTATTGCCATGAGTCCTTTGTTGGTTATTTCTGAACAGCTTATACTGATTATGGCACTCCATTCAGAGCGGAGAGTAAATACTATGATTGGATTAGATTCCACTCACAATGGAACTCTCATTTAGTCCTGTGTTCAAATTGGAGGCTGTTAAACTCAAGACTGGGTTTGGCGGATATCCCTAAAATCTCATAACGATTTTATATTAGCTCTGTAAATTGCATTCCCATAAAGTAATGGGATTTTAGCACCTATGTGATCTAACCCTATTACTGAGTCATGATTATTTTCTAAAACGATTAGCTGGCATATTTTTCCATGCTGAGTTGCTGACCATCTTTGTTTAATCCAGTATATGCAATCTCACCAACATGGCATTGCTCAAGTAGCATACTGCAGTGACTTTTCAAGTAAAAGCAGCGGCAGCGCTCACCTCCTAACTAGCTGTGCTCTTATGTTTAGATTGGCATGACAGTTGCTGTTTTATATTTCATTGTAGGTAGAGGAAGCACAGTTGATGTTTGATAAACAAACACAGCGTCACAGAGGTAAGACAAAAACACTGCCTCTTGTCATTCCAATGTGATTAATTTCATATACGCTGCCATAAATGAAAACTGTCTGCTAAGTATAATATGTATAAATGTCCATGGGCAGCATGGGCATCATAGGTCAGGCTTGAGTTGCAAAATAGAGATGCCAATGTGGGTTCAGGGTCCACCCGAACAATTACCGCTTATTACTACACGCACAAGAGGGCCTTCGTTGGCCTACAACTGTCTATGAGTGTTCATAATGCACTTTAACATTACTGGAACATACATGAAACACCTTATATTAATAGTCATCATGTGGGAAACGTTTACAAACTATATTGAACATTTGCTACGATTTTGGTATGACATTGCATACGAAATGGTATAATTAATCTTTTCCTATAATTAACTATTGAGCCTGATTGAGGTGCATTATTCTTGTAGAAACACTTGCCATTATGTCAATTTGTTCATACATATTGTTCGACATGGCATGTAAAGTGATTGCCTCAAAACAAGAGATATTCAATTGGATTTCACTGATTTGTACACAAACATATGGTGGGACAAAGTGTTAATAAGTTACATCAACAGTCAATTCAAACCAAACTAAATTTCAGCAATGGCATCTGGTTATTACAAATGGTCAGGAAAAACCCATCTGCTACTGCAGAAAGTATTGTGTACTTTCAGATCTGGCTTATTATAACTCAGACAAACACTACCATCACAATATAGTACTATCACTCAGCTAATCAAAGCATCAGCACAGCCCTCGTGCTGTTTTGCATGACAAATTGTTTGAAGGACAAAACAAGCACTGTTTTAGTGTCATGACTAGCTCAATAAAATCCACATACTGCTGATGTTCTGAAATCATGATGAAAGTTTAATGACTGCAAAAATGCTGTCAAATGTTTTCATTGCGACTGTTATCATTTTGCTATCATGAAACAAGGTAGTTATTGATGAGTGACAGAGTACTGGACAGGCTGCCATGCTTCCGCCGCTTTATCATACATGTAGGTGGTAACCTTAGATAATGGATAATCCATTAGTTTTGATAACATGACACGCTAATGAATTAAACTGCTGCTGCCTGGTGATAGTATAGTACCTGCATCGCTTATGTTGGATAATGAATCAGCGAGCATATGAGCATTTTGTGTAGGGAACTACAAAATAGCAAAGGAAATACTCACGAAGAAACCCCTGTGGTGTGTATAATGTGGGCGACGGATGGACGGGTACAGGGACATATTTAACTTGGAGCCACAAAATCTTGAAGTGAATACCTATATGTTGTTTCTCTAGAGGCTTGTTAAATTTTCCTGGTGTTGGTCAAACACAATTGACGGTAGAGACATCTTGAAGATAGTCAAAAGCTGTGAATAGTAATTACGGCCCTCCATATTCAAACTTGTAGAAGACTTCTTGACAATAATGACTGTAATTATTGCACCGAGCAGCTGAGCAAGGTGTATTTTACCTTAGATCTATTACACATCTACCTTTAGCGCTCACACCCAAATACAAGCATGAGGGGGCATCACTCTAGTATTAATCATAATCTTACCACATATTTGTACACTAGAGTACTTGACTGGGCTGGGTACTGACTTGGTAACATTGTAAGAATGGATGTCTTTCGTTGACTAGTCAGCCAGCGAGATTTTGTGCTGTAGACATACATATACAATGTGTGACTCCATGCAATTCACACCACAATGTTTCATATCTCTAATGAAATCTCGACATTCAATTCACTTGTATTCATTCCAACTTTGTATCTGTGTCAATGAAAAATTTTCACTCAACTGTAATATAATGCCAAGTTATTTGCCAGCGTTGTAAACTTTATATAAATATCTGTGATCTATATCTTATCTGACTTCAATACCGATGCTATGGGGTGACACATGCAGCAGACTGGCCATGTGAATACAAACTTTATACTGCAGGGACCTACGTATCTCTGATCTTTATGATGTACATCTTTCTCAAGTGTCACATTGCCTTTGTGTTTCAAGTATTTCTATTCTTGACAAGGTTTAGAAGTGCCTTTATTCCGGAGTGGTCCTTCAAATCCAATGTTTCATACAGCGTGAATTGGAAAGCTTCCACAAGTAAAAGTAAAAACTGAACTAATAAAATAAATGTTAAGACATAGTGATATGAGAGGGGATACGCTTCTTGTGGGTCTCATTCTCATTGTAAACCTTGACATCAATGCAAACCGATGCCTCCCTTATATAAATTCCCATTGTTTTGATAGCCAATAAGCCAAATAGAAAAATGCAGGACAATGCTTATTCAGCTCTATTTATGTCTCCAATGCCTACGTCAAATCAATTTTTGTCGCAAAATGTCTAGGTCTAGCTTCCCACAATGTGTTTTTGAGTAGCTGCTAAAGCTGTAGTTTGCTCGTTATCACCTTCAAAATGTTTATTTTTCTTTTCATACGATGATAAAATCATTTAGCATGCTTATGTAATGATCAAGTTGTTGAGACCTGTGGTTTATATTTTCAGGTTTCGGTTTTGTGACGTTTGAAGATCCTGATACAGTGGACAAGGTAGTCGAGATTCATTTTCATGAAATCAATGATAAAGTGGTAAGTTCAACGAGATGAACTCATAAACTATTATTGCCACACAGCCTACACATTGTGTATGTCTGGTGTGGTTTTAGATCTGGCCGACTGGAGAGTCACAAAGCAAGTTCTCCCATAATCATAAACCTGGCCCCTAAAAGTGTGGTAATTGTCTATTGATGAGGGTATGGGGTGAACAGCAGATGTTTTTGAGTGGTCAGTCCCTAGCTTGCTGCACTAGTGCAATCAATGAGAGGAGTGATAGAAATCTCATCAAGTATGGGTAAGCCATACAAAGAAGTCCAGAGCACCTATCTTCATAAAGTTTTAGAGACTATGTGACACTTTATAAATTGAGTAGTAGCACTGGTAAATCAAGGCTGGTATGAAAAGTTCTCAGGGCTTTGAAAAACAGATGAGAATCAATTTTTTTGTTGGTGTCATAGCCAATGAGTGAAAGAAAAGCGCATCTGAACATAGTGCCCTGAAGCACCCTCTAACGTCACAACGGAAAGTGTTCAGTTTATTTTCAGGGTGACATGAGCAAAATAAATCTTACATTAGCCCTTGTTTGGCGTTCGATGATACTTAGGAGAAAATGGTGCCTGTAGGCTGCTGCAAACTGGCATCTCAGTCAATATTCTTTGGCTAATAAGGGATGTATTCATCAACTGCCTATCGTCATGTATAGTTATGTCTTAACTCTCAATGATTCAATTAGTGGACATAAAGCCCTTCATATCATTGAGGATTAGCCATGAGAAAATTAAATCTCTTTTTATTCCATAGTCAATAATGTAATTATGCCTCAGAATATTGGATGAGAGGAACACTAAATTAGCTGATGTTACACTTGCGTGAGCCCATCATGGAAAACCGATATTTCACACGGCCTTAAACTCCAAGCGATTGCTGCAAAAACGCTTTCAACGAGTGTATGGGGACTGTTGACTAAAATAATGTTGTGATAGCTTTCTGAAATTCTATGTATTACATGTGTTGGGGTATGAATATTTCTATGTTCACCCAAATGCCATCAATTTGTGTCCTGCTGAGGAAACTCATAAAATTTGCAGGTGCCTCGGTTAAAAAACAGCTGAGATATCACAACTAATCGAATCCTCATGGCACTAAAAACCACCCTGTACAAAAATCCAAACAACTCCAGTTGGGTTCCAAACCTGCTTAGTGACTCACATACAGCAATCCTGGGTGATGATAGCGTGTTCTTTTGTATTCTACTTTCAAGGTGTATGTAAAGTTTACACATTTTGATGCATTGCATGATGATTGTGTTCAAGTTGGAATCCTAAAAGTTAATATTTACCCAGCTTTACTACATTGGGCTCAGATGAGTGGGAAATAGTGTTTATAATCCTTACCCGTACAGCTAAACCCACAACACGACAAGATTTCTTGTGGCGTTGGTTTTCATCATTTTGCATGTTGGTTTTTGTTCATAGGTGGAATGTAAAAAGGCACAGCCCAAGGAGGTGATGGCAGCCCAACAGTTACCCCGTGCAGGTAAAAATCTTGTAGAGAGTAGCTCATTTTCCGTATACTATTATAATTATTATACCATTAATAGAAACGACAAAAAATGTTTAAAAAATCAATGCAACGGCAATTTATGAAATGTTATGTTTTTTTTGTAATGGCAAAAGTACACTTGTCAGTGTTGTCACATGTCAGAAAGCCTGTCGGAGTTTGCATGTAGCTGTGGAAAATATTATTAGTTTCGAGTTTTTCACGAGAACTTTGAGCATTTTGTAATTTATTTTGGAATTCAATCCATGATACATGATAACATGGCATTAACCCTGATGATAATTTGAGCTCCAGCCTTTTCATACTATGTCTGATCGAAGCCAATTCTGATTTTCTCATTGTGATGTAAACTCCTTCAAGCTTTTCAAGTTTCATGATGACCTTTAAAAATTGTGGTGCCAACACCCCGTATATAAATACACCTGGCTCTGCACTGAATGTAGGGACCTGCATTTCGTCTGTTTAAATCAGCCCGCAGCGCTAAATCGGCTAATTCACAATAAATTTGGCATTTACCCTCTCTGTTTTGGGTGGAAGTTGAGTTCTTAACTAATTGACTTATCAACACAGCCAAATGTTAATTATGGCAAAGTATTTAAATGGTATTCTCTTTGCCTGTTTGATACTTAGAAAGCCAAGTTAAATGGAATACAGTATGAGTTAATGAAGTGTTGATGTGTAGGATGGATTACCAGCTGTACCCGCTAGACGAGTATCGGGCCTCGCTGCCTCATCGACTGACTGCTGCCTCGCGCTCGCTGCCAGGCATTGCCTGCATTCTGTCGAAAATATTGACTATGATACGGCAATATTTATTTGCCATCCAGTTTAAAGCCTATAATCTGTTGGTTATATTTGGATTTAAATGGCAAAGCTTTTCCTTTTAATATTTGTTTAAATTTTCAGTAATTTATGTTCGTTCATATAGTTTAGTACACACTTGAATACTGGCGCCCTACTAAGACACAGTCAAATATTATATCAAATCTAAAACAAAATCTTATACAACTTCAAATGTTTTAGGAAAGCAAATCCAACTGTTTACTGTACGATTATCCTGCTTGTCAGAATCATTCCCGAAAAAAAGAGGTGATGACCTATCAATAGTAATACTTTTTGTTTTCAATGGAATGAGTTGTCTGCTCTTTTTTTTGTATCTGTTACTATATGTATTGTAGATGTTGGAAATACAGCTGCCATGTTAGCCATGTGGCCACATCTAATGCCACTAGCAAATCAAATGAATCCTCATCAACAGCAGCAAGCCCTATACGACAACCAATGCCTACAGAATCAGCTTATGTTAGGTATGTTCTCACATCCCCCTTACCACCCACCGAGCATTCAAAAATACCCTACTTCATCAATATTGTTAGGATAAATCCACTTTCTTTCTTCCACCCAACTACTCTGTTCACGTTGAAAAATCGGGGATATTCTAGAGTCACGGGTCAGCGATTCATGTTAAATTTGAAGATGGCAATCTGCCCAAAGAAATACCCGTCAGACCCCGCGTCTCACCACTTAGCAAAGACCGAAGAATTTCAGAAGTTGTCCTCTCATCTCACTACCAATCTTAACATATATGACCGTTCAGTATTTAGTATACTAGATTAGACCGTAGTAGCTCTTTTCTATCTGTAGCTTGATAGAAACCTCATTTCTGTCTGTCCACTGCAAGATTAACGTAAATGTCATGTCAGAAAATGTGGCGGAAGGAAACCTAAGACCTTTTCTATCAAAACCCACTGATTAATCAAAATGTGTAGCTGCTAGAATTGCTTGTTTAGTTTAGTTTGCAGTTGTAGAGTAGAAGATTTGTAGCTTTAGCGTACTTATTTACTACTGCACAGTGCGTGATAGAAGATTGAATTCAGCTGCTATGAGCACACATCAAGGCATGGTTCGTGGTCGACCTGCCAGACCAATGTCGGTTGATGACAGTTATAGCCCTCTGACATCCGCCCCGGCTGTAGCGGGCGCTTGTTCTCAGACTATGCACCAGTCACACAACCGACGATGTCTCTCATCTAGCCACACTATGCAGCTCACAGCTCAATCTGCTAGACCTGCCAGTAGAACAAGTAGAACTAGTGAGTAGATGGTAGAATGTATGTTTGCTAACACCAGCTGCACTGTAACATGCTGTGGGTCGCTTGTTTTCTTGTTCAACCACCTGCTTGGCTTATTTGTAACAGGCACGCTGGAGAATCTGCTCCGTGAATCATTACGTGTTGGTCATCGTGATGGCAATTGTTGTCATTTCTGTTGTGAAGGCAAACTAACATCCAGTACGATTCATCCATTCACCTTTCCCATCACTTGCATTCTATTTGTGCATCTGAAGAACGCCATGCTCACTCCAATCCAACCAAATTCAATTTATTAAAATTACTGACACAGTTAGCCCTGCTACATACTACACTCGGCAGCTTGCATGTCTCTCAAACCCATAAGCTGCTTACCTGGCTGATCTGAATGCTTATTATCTCTGATTGCCCACCCTTGTTGATGATGCTTAAATTTCTTTGAATGACGCTATAATTTGCTCGGCTCCATCATCACGTAATAACTTGTGTATATGTTCGGGTTAATGGAGTAAATTGGATGCAATCACCTTGTTGGTGCAAATAATCCATCTTGCTACGAGCCATGTGCAGAGATAAGAGTTATTAATGTATGGTGACCTGCCATATCGGTGACCAGATATGGACTTATTGGCTACCAAGTTGGTTTGTCAATGCTGTGCTTATATTGTATGGTGTAGTGACAACTAATTGTATGTGGAATCCGCTCTCCTCACTGTTTTATTATAGATTGCTAACAAGCTGCGACTATGTACTGTGCACCCTACCGCTACAGATATCATTCTCTCTCTCACCGCCGTGTGATCACCCACCAGCACTGCTGCTTGTCAGCACATCGGACAGCACTGGTGTTCGCAATGAGCGAGAATGATATACTGGTGCCGCCGCCATTAAGAATACTTTAGATTGTAGGCAATTAACAATATTTTATTTGATTTTATTATCTACAGCTTCAAACAGCAACCCTGGCTTCTCACAGTTGACACAAAACAACGGTCTGATTATGCCTTGTTTAATGGAGAGACAGAACACTGCAGTAACAAGCTCCCTCACCACCAACCCTAGTGCCGGGGCCGCCGCAGGTGCTGCTTCTTATTTTGACATTGCTAGTGCAAACCCCACCCTCGCTGCTGCCGCCGCAGGTCATCACCTGACCTCCGCTGCTACAGCCGCAGCTTTCCACCAATCACCACGAGTGACTGAAGCCCTATCTATAAACAACAATGCTAGTCTATTATCACAAAAAGCAGATCTGCACAGATCAGCTGCAGGTACTTTGATTCTGTCTATCTCTCCTGGCTTTCGCCGCGAGGCTGTTTTCTGTACTTGACATGTAACTGCAAAGTCAGGGGACAACTCCGCAGCACGCCACTCTCCTCTCCATCTAACTGTCTGTAGATAATGCCAGATATGCTAGATGTCAACAGCTCCTATAAATTTGTATAATGAGTTTAAAGGAACGTAAGACCAAAATATTTGAAATTTAAAA
>ERZ1740072.884-NODE-884-length-11789-cov-4.627408_pt1 | contig 11789 bp, 9 predicted proteins | sample MGYA00581733_ERZ1740072 | MGnify/ENA primary metagenome ERZ1740072 (study PRJEB43018, sample SAMN04849741) | marine metagenome | isolation source: floating plastic debris | place: Pacific Ocean | collected 2008-08-30 | study: EMG produced TPA metagenomics assembly...
CGGGCGAGAAGCCATGTACCCACAGCTAAGTAGCTGGATTGTTGTATGCTCGATGCAAAACTTGGGGCAGCGTTTTACCCAGATTCCAGTTGATTGCGGCCTCGGGCGCGACCTGATTACCGCGCCGAACGGTATCGTGATTGCCACAGCCAGTGATCCAATGATCGCCTTGAAAAATCACCTCACCGACCCGTCGCCACTTACGATCCCAGAAGCCCTTAAGCGTCGGCGTATTGTGAGCAAAGATCAACGGCCCCCATTGAAATGACCCCGGTTTCATCTCCACCAGTTCGCGATAGGTGGACTTTTCTTCCCAACCGTCCTCTGGCCAGGGGCGTCCGTCTTCAAAGATGGAGAACATCAGGCGACGATACCCATGAATGTCTTGCACCACATCGCTCATCGCCAACAGATAGGCGTCGTCTTGTTCAACCCGGCCTGAGAGCGGATTAAAAAACCGAAAATCCTGACCGCCATCGACCCGCACACCATCAGCCCCCGTGTTGATTTTGCGGCGCTGCATTTCTAACAAAATGGCTCGCACCTGAGGTAACTGATGATTCAAATCCTGGCCATACATGTTGGGGCCTTTAAAGAACTGTTGTGTCAACAATTCAATGCCTTGGTTATCAGAGTGACCATAAACCAAGTCGTAAATGAGGCCGATGGAGCCACCAGCGAAGTTATGCAAAGCCGCGACAAAATCGACCACTTCATCGGGTCGCAGGCTGCTCAACACGGCTGGATTCGTCGATGACGAGGCCACAATCGGGACGTCGTAGCCCCAATTTTGTGTATCGGGCTTACGGAGGGTGACGGGGACGACGTCGGTATCATCCTCATCCGCCGAGAAATTTTGCACCGCCCCCAAAGCAAAAAATTCGTGCTCACCGTTGGTGTCTTCGCGGCGATATTCGATCGTCGGCTCTACAGGCAGAAGCTGTACAGCATCGTACCCGGTATAGATTTCCTCGGCTGGCAGCAGCGCTTCATCAGCAGCGATTTTGTCAGACACCCGCTGAATGATGCGGGTCAAGCCCGCCAGCGTGCCCTCTGGGGAAGCCGTTTTGACGTGAATTTGCAGAATATTCGTCGGCGTTGGGACGCGAGGGACTTCCGCATCGGGTATTCCTTTCGGTGCCGCCGTACGGCGAAAGTAGCTCAGGTCAGTACGCCGCCGCTGCAGCCGCCGCATGTCGTAGACTTCGGCGGGAGCAAACACCCCGTAGGGCGTGGAATAGGCCAGCGGATCGCGGATAATATGCACTCGCTGCTCAGCATCCACATAGCGCAGCCAGTAAAAAGAGCCAGCGGTGGTGCGGTTACCCGCTTTGACCCCTGAAACTACAGCCCAGAGGAATTCGCCCTGCTGCGCGACAGGCACTAAGTCATGTTGAAACTCGACGGTCTGACGCGGCTCTTGAAAGTGAATGGGCGTCAGTGGGGTAAAAATCTCCAGTTCGAGTGAGCGCTCTGACTGAATGACGTCCCCGATCAGTTCCGGCGTCCAAAACCCAAATTCTGTCAGACCATCACGGCGATAGTGGCTACCCAGTCGTTTGGCTAAGCGCTGCCCGCGGCCAAAATAGGTGTCTTCAGACGCCATGACCGAAGCGGCCCAATTCAATAATGTCTGGGTTTCATCGTCAACGAGGCGGAGGTTAGCAGCAGTGCGAACGCTTTTAACTTGCACAGTAATCGATACTCTTAGGTAGACGGAGCGGTATTTAGAGAAAGATAGGCAGACCAGCTAAGCCAAGGCTCCTAGAGGCCTCAATCGCGCTAGCACTAGCGCTGCAGAGAAGCGATCGTCCAGGCAATGAGGCTTAAGGCGGCCAGTCTGTTTATAGTTTGTCAGACATCGGAAATCGGTGAGCGTAGATGTGACGGTGCTGAATAAGAGTTTTATGAAGGATTGAGTTTATTGACTAAACACTTAGGTCATTGATGCCCACTTTTCAAGGCTATCGACCAAGGAAGAATTCACTGTATTAAGGCTACTTCAACAATCGTATTCTGTCGTGACAAATTGGCCGGTGCCCTTTTTCTCAACTATCGTGCTCCAGGAGGTGCCGCAGACAAAGGCGTAGAACCGGCTTCGCAGCGCCACCACTCAGCCCCGTTTCTGCCGCTTCATCGCGATCGCCCTCACCCCAAAACAGCTCGCCCCCTAGGAGCTGCGATCGCCCCCAGTCAAGTGCTTCATCATTTATCAAAATCTAGGTGCCGAGAGCACCAGGCAGAGAGCGAGTCCCGTCTAGCGGCCATTACTCGTTGACGGGGCGGTGCTCCTGAGCCCTGACGAGCAGTCGGCAAAACGCCATAGGCAACCGACAGACGGCACTCGTGGGAGATGAAAACGCCGCCGCCTGCCCCTCAAATCGTGGCAGTATGACAGACGTTAGTAGTCCTTTGGATGGTTATGGCGCTGACTCAAACTTGCCATACTTAATTCATCGTTATTGTTGCTATCGCCGTAAGTAGTCAGGAGAACTGAATATGAAATCTTCCCTGGTCATTCTCTATCACCGTGAACCTTACGATGAGGTTGTGGTAGACGGCAAGACAGTCTACCGCGACAAAAAGAGCCCCAACGGCATCGTGCCAACGCTCAAAACCTTTTTTGCCAATGCTGAGAGCAGCACCTGGATCGCCTGGAAGCAGATATCGGCCAAAAAACAGGCCAATTTTGAAGAGCGTGTCGTGATGGAAGGCGGCAATGAGAGTTGTCAGGTTCGGCGCATTCCTCTCAGTGCTCAGCAGGTTAAGGAGTTTTACTACATCACCGCGAAAGAAGCTTTTTGGCCAATTTTGCATTCCTTTCCGGAGCATTTCACCTACGAAAGTTCTGATTGGGACAACTTTCAAGCGATTAATCAGCTGTTTGCCGACGCCGCTTGTGAAGATGCGGCCGACGATGCCCTGATCTGGATTCATGATTACAACCTGTGGTTGACGCCTTACTACATTCGGCAAAAAATGCCCAATGTCAAAATTGCCTTCTTTCACCACACACCGTTCCCGGCTGCCGACGTGTTCAACATCTTGCACTGGCGCAAGGCGATCGTTGATAGCCTGCTGTGCTGCGATCTCTGTGGTTTTCACATTCCTCGCTATGTGGAGAATTTTGTTTCGGTGGCCCGCAGTTTACGCGAAGTCAAAATTGTTGAAAAAGGCCCCGTTCGTGAGGCTTTTACGCCCTTTGGTCTAGCGTTGGCAGAGCCCGAAATGACCACCCAAATGTCGTACCAGGGACGCACCATTCATCTGGATGCCTTTCCTGTGGGCACTAACCCGCAATACATTGCCGAGGTCGTCAATTCGCCAGAAGTGCAGGCCAGCGTCCGCAAGATTCGCGATGACATTGGTGACAATAAGCTCATCGTCTCAGCGGGCCGGGTGGACTATGTCAAAGGCGCACGGGAAATGCTGCTGTGCTACGAGCGTCTGTTAGAACGGCAACCGGAAATGCAGGGGAAGGTCAATCTCGTCATGACTGCGGTCAAAGCGGCAGCGGGCATGCGGGTGTACAAAACCGCCCAAAGTCAGATTGAGCAACTGGTCGGTAAAATTAATGGTCGCTTCTCTCGGCTCAACTGGACGCCGATTTTGTTGTTTACAGAACCGGTGCCCTATCACGAACTGATGGCGTTCTATGGCACCGCCGATATTGCTTGGATTCCCCCGTTGCGGGACGGCCTCAATTTGGTCGCAAAGGAATATATTGCAGCCCATCAAGGCCGCGATGGCGTATTGATCTTGTCGGAATTCACTGGCTCCGCGGTAGAACTACCGGACGCTATTTTGACCAATCCCTATTCTGACAAGCATATGGATGAGTGCATTGACCAGGCATTAGCCATGAGCCCAGCAGAGCAAAAAGAACGGATGCAAAAGCTGCACCAGGTTATTCAACAATATGACGTGTCGGAATGGGCCAATCATATGTTCCGTGAAGCCAATGCTACGGCGCTACCGGAAGAACCTGCGCTAGTTTAAAGCCACAGCAGTCGGGGGTCGCCCCATCGGCGGCCTCAATCAACCCCTGAGGCCCGATCTAACTCGGGCGTGATTTTTGACGCCTGCAGGGGTTTTATGAAAGTGAACTGGCGGCTCTTCTGCCTCGTCATTAATGCCAGCGCTGCCATCGACAGTGGTAGCGCGTTGTGTTCCCCAAAGTTCTCCCACCAGCCGATTTGCCGCATTTAAAGGATTTTCAGATGAGAGATCTCCAAGCGATTCAACGCCGTGACTATGACGTCGTCGTCATCGGTGGCGGAGTGAATGGAGCGGCAACAGCGCGAGACTCGGCCCTCAGGGGATTGTCCGTACTGCTGATCGAAAAGAATGACTTCGCTGGCGGTACGACGAGCTGGTCAACTCGGCTAGTTCACGGCGGCCTACGCTATTTGGAATATTTTGAATTCCACCTGGTCAGAGAGTCATTGCGGGAACGAGAGATTTTGCTGCGGACGGCCCCCCATCTCGTGCAGCCGATTCAGATGACCATTCCGATCTATGGCAGCGGCACCCGCAGCTATTGGGAAATCCAGGCAGGCATGTTGCTTTACGACATTCTCAGCTACGACAAGACCCTGCCCAACCATCGAATGCTATCCAAGGCCAAGCTGCGACAGCTATTTCGCTCGGTCGATCATGAAGATGCCAAGGGTGCAGCCCAGTACTACGATGGCCAGGCAGAACACGCCGAGCGGCTGTGCTTAGAAATTTTGTTAGACGCGCAGGCCGCCGGGGCCGACGTGCTGAACTATGCCACCGTCACAGGCCTCAAGCGCGAGGGCGATCGCCTGACCGAGCTGACGGCCTATGACCAAATCGCCGATGCCGACTTCACGGCGACGCTATCGGCCAAGGGCGTGGTCGTTAACACCTCAGGCCCTTGGGTTGACCGCGTGTTGGGGCTCGGGCAGCGTGATGGTGAGACTGACCCGATTGGCCGCGATCGCAAAATCGGCGGCACCAAAGGCAGTCATATCATTGTTGATCCGTTTCCGGGAGCACCCAACACCGCGCGCTATGTTGAAGCGAAATCGGATGGTCGGCCCTTCTTCATCGTGCCGTGGTGCGGTCAGTTCCTGATTGGCACTACTGATTTGAAATACACCGGTGACCTCGACCAATTCAAAGCCAGTGACGACGAAATTGATTACCTGCTGACGGAAACCAATCGGGTGCTGCCCACCGCCCGCATTACCCGCGCCGATGTGAAATTCACCTATTCTGGCATTCGTCCGCTGCCCTACGCCGAAGGCAAAAAGGCGGGCAGCATTACCCGTGCTCATATCCTCTACGACCATACGAAAGAAGGGGTCAGCAACCTGGTGTCGCTGATTGGCGGCAAGCTCACCACCCATCGCCAAGTCGGCGAAGAGATGACCGATTGGGCCTTCAAAAAAAAGGGCCAAGCCGCGCCCGCCTCCCCCACTCGGCATCAACCTCTACCAGGCTGCATTTGGCCTGACGACGATCGCATTGACGCGGCTTACCAACGCTATCGAGACCGCATCAGCGTCGCTAGCCTTGATCATTTGTTTGGCGTCTATGGGGCGCGGGCGCTGCCGATCTTAGCCCTGACAGACGAGGCACCGGATCTAGCAGAACGGCTGCTCGTGACTCATCCCAACCTGCGGGCCGAAGTGGTCTTTGCCATGCGAACAGAAATGGCCCACTCAGTGCTCGACTTTACGCGGCGGCGCACAGTGCTGGCGATGAATGCGAATTACGGCTACGACGTGTTAGAGCCCATCCTCGCCACCCTCAAGCAGCACTGCGACTGGGATGAAGAGCAGTGTCAACGCGAAGTACAGGCCTATAAGCAGTTTATGGAAGCTAACTGCATTCCCGACTATGTGATGGCTGAGGCCGCTGCTGGGCGATCGCTGCAGGCCGTTTAGAGTTCGCTGATATGATTGATGAGCTCGAGTGAACCCGGCGACGCCAATCGTCACTCGGCTGCTGTTTATGTCGAGTTCGGCCCTAAGTTTTATGGACTCTACGACTTCCTCCCCCATTTCCATCGACGCTGAGCAGGTGCAAAAAGAGTCAGCCGAGCTGACGATTTTGGGTGCCGGGGCTTGGGGCACAGCCCTCGCTCAGCTAGTCGAAAAGAATGAACACACCGTATGCCTGTGGTCGCGACGGGCGGCCATCACACTGGCCGAGGCTGTTGCCGGCTCCCACGTGATTTTGTCGGCGGTTTCCATGAAAGGGGTGCCTGCCGTCGCCGCCCAACTCAAAGCCGCAGGCATTCCCCGCGAAACCATTCTGGTCACCGCCACTAAGGGACTCGATCCCGAGACCACCCGCACGCCCTCACAAATTTTTCAAGACACCTTTCCTGACAATCCCGTCGTGGTTCTCTCAGGCCCCAACCTGTCCAAAGAGATTGAGAAAGGGCTCCCTTCCGCCACTGTTGCTGCCAGCACTCATCCCGAGGCCGCGGAAGCCGTGCAGTATCTCTTTGCGTCGGAGATCTTCCGCGTCTACAGCAGTCCCGATCCGCTCGGGGCCGAACTGGGGGGGACTCTGAAAAACATCATCGCGATCGCAGTCGGCGTTTGTGAAGGATTAGCACTGGGGTCTAACGCCCGCTCGGCATTGATGACCCGCGCCCTGCCCGAGATGATCCGCATTGGCACCCACCTGGGGGGTCAAGCCGAAACCTTTGTCGGCCTATCCGGTCTCGGCGATATGTTAGCGACCTGCACCAGCGTACTCAGCCGCAACTATCGAGTCGGGTACGGCTTAGCTCAGGGCAAGTCACTGGAGCAGATTTTAGAGGAAATTGGCAGCACGGCGGAGGGGGTCAATACGACCAACGTGCTGATCCAAATTGCCAACCGCGAACAAATTCCCGCGCCCATCTCTCGGCAGGTATACCGGCTTTTGAACGGTAAGATTACTGCTCAAGAGGCGGTTGAAGCCTTGATGGAGCGAGACCTCAAGGCCGAAGCTTGCCTGCTGACCTAATCGCCACTCAGCAGACTGCCGAAAATACTCACCGGCCTTACGGAGCGATCGGACCAGAGTGCCGCGTGACGCCAGCCGAAACGCCAGTACCACCACCGAAAGGTGCGCCCTCATCCTTTAAGATGGACGACTGTGCGTGTTTGTGAGTGAAAGACCATGCGATTTTTTGTCTCTCTCTGTAGCCTCGCCCTCGCGGTGAGTAGTCTGGGGAGTGCCGCCAGTGGGGCCGCCACCCCTAACCGCGCCCAGGTGCAGTGGACCACTGCCGCGATCGCTCAAAGTGAAGCCACGACCCTGCTCCGGTTTGAGACGCAACACTACGTCGTGCATGTCTACGAGCGAGCGGATTTCACCTACTTGAATGTGTACAACAAAGAAACGGGCTTCACCGATCAGGATGGCGTGTTAGCTTACTTACTGCCCCCCGAAGACGAAGACGTCTGGCAAATTTATGCCAATCAGCAGGGGGACTTAGAATATCGGGCCAAGATCAATCCGGAGGGGGAAACCGAACTGGAAATCGGTCTCATCGGTGGACCTGCCGCCCCGCCAGCGCCTGGCTTCAACACCACCTATGGCTTTCCCCATCAGTATTTAGGAGCCGATGTTGACACCACCTTAGCCGCGCTAGAGGAGCTCGGGTGGAACGTCGACCAGACCGAATCCGACGCAGTGGCGCTGACCCGCAATCAACTAGCACTCAATTTAAAATTCGATCCTGATACTGGGGTGATCACCTACACTCGCCTCATTGATCTGACCTAGGGGGCACCTTGCAACGCGTCATTGTGAGTCCGAGCCAAATTATCGACACGACTCTCACCCTGACGGCTGAGCAGCAGCACTATCTCAAGCGAGTACTCAGGCTTCAGGCGGGCGATCGCTTCCTTGCCCTCGATGGCCAGGGACACCTTTGGCTCGCCTCCCTGGCGACGGATGCTGCCCAGGCCACCTTAACCCCGGTGTCTGAACCGACAACGACCGCCGCCGTAGCCTCTAAACCTCACATCACCCTAGCCGCCTGTTTACCGAAGCAAGGATTTGACGATGTCGTGCGGCAAGTCACAGAACTGGGCGTTGATCAGATCGTGCCGCTGCTCAGCGAGCGTACCCTACCCCGCCCCAGTGCTCACAAACTCCAGCGCTGGCGGCGCATCGCCACTGAAGCCGGCGAACAATCGGAGCGACTCACCGTCCCGACAATTTTAGAACCCACAGCCTGGTCAACGTGGCTGACTCAACCCTCCCAGGCCCATCGATATCTCTGTGTAGCAAGGCGGTCTAGTCAATCATTATTATCAGCATGTTTATCCTGCCAACCGCGCTCAGTGGTCATTGCCGTGGGCCCAGAAGGCGGCTGGACGGAGCCTGAGGTCACAGCCGCGATCGCCATTGGCTATCAGCCAGTCACCTTGGGCCCGCAAATATTACGAGCTGTAACTGCTCCTATCGTGGCCCTCGCGATTCTGCAGGCCAGACTCCAGTTGCATTAAAGGCTATGTGCCAGCTGTAATAGCGACCCTTAGCAGGCAACAGGACAGAATTGAATTCGTTAGTATGAGTCCAATTCTTTAAGATGACAGAGCCTGAGGTCACAGTGGCGAGCGCCAATAGCTATCTACCAGCCACCTTGGGCTCGTAAAGCTTACGAGCTGTGTCAGCTCTAATAGCGACTTTCGCGAACCTACAGGACGGAATCGAACATGTCAACATACTTTATCTTTAAGATAGGTAGCCCATGGAAACCGTCAAAATCTTAGATACCAACAGCACAGAAGACTGCCTTGCGGGGTTTCACGCTTTATCAGATCCCTTGAGAGTGCATGTCATCGAACGTCTGCGAACCCATGAAATGTGCGTCTGCGACCTCTGCGAAGAACTAGACGTCAGTCAGTCCAAGCTCTCCTTTCATCTGCGCGTGTTAAAGGAAGCGGGGTTAGTCCAAGCTCGTCCTCAAGGTCGCTGGACCTATTACAGCCTCGACTTATCGCAGTTTGTTGTCCTCGAGCAGTATCTGTCTGAATATCGCCGCTTCAGTCCCATTATTCCTAGCCGCCTGTTGGAAGCGAGCTAGTTGAATGGCGCAATGAACGGGTTTAGCTCTCGACAAGCGTTAGCCCCAACGCTTCGACATCACCAAGGCCTTGAGATCCTCAGCATTTTTTCTAGAGAATGCTGAGGATTCTCATTAAGGGGCAGCGATCGCCTTGTGAACACCACCTTCTGGCCGTTTTCTAGAGATGCTTTGGTTCCCCCTGCCCCGTGCTGGAATGGGCTAGTATGATCATCTGCGTCGCGTTTTGGATGGGATTTTTGGGGCATGAGCACAGGTACCCTCTTCGACAAAGTTTGGGACTTACATACCGTTGGCACCCTCTCTTCTGGGCAAACCCAGCTGTTCATTGGGCTGCACCTGATTCATGAAGTCACCAGCCCCCAAGCCTTTGCCATGTTGCGAGAGCGCCAACTGCAGGTCATGTTTCCTGAACGCACCCTGGCCACAGTCGATCACATTGTGCCGACTGATAGTCAGGCTCGCCCCTTTGTCGACCGACTGGCCGAGGAGATGATCGAGGCGTTAGAAACTAACTGTCGCGAGCACAACATCACTTTTTACAATATTGGCTCGGGCAGCCAGGGCATCGTTCATGTAATTGCCCCCGAGCAGGGCCTGACCCAACCGGGCATGACGATCGCTTGTGGTGACAGCCACACCTCGACCCACGGCGCTTTTGGCGCGATCGCCTTTGGCATCGGCACCAGCCAAGTCCGCGATGTCTTAGCCTCGCAGACCTTGGCCCTGGCCAAGCTCAAGGTGCGCCGAATTGAGATTAACGGTTCGCTGCCCCCCGGCGTTTATGCCAAAGATGTAACACTACACGTCATTCGGCAATTGGGCGTTAAGGGTGGGGTTGGCTATGCCTACGAATATGCGGGCACCACGATTGAAGCGATGTCGATGGAAGAGCGGATGACCGTCTGCAATATGTCGATTGAGGGCGGCGCGCGCTGTGGCTACGTTAATCCTGACGCGGTGACCTACGACTATTTGCGTGGCCGAGAATTTGCCCCCGGTGAGGCGCAGTGGGATGCTGCCGTGGCCTGGTGGGAAAGCCTGCGTAGCGATGCTGATGCTGACTATGACGATGTGGTGGTGTTTCAGGCCGCAGATATTCCGCCCACGGTGACCTGGGGCATTACGCCGGGTCAGGGCATCGGCGTGAATGAACAGATTCCCACATTAGATAGCCTGCCAGAGGGCGATCGCGCGATCGCCGAAGAAGCCTATCGATATATGGAGTTGCAGCCAGGCACCCCGATTCAAGGCACCAAGGTTGACGTGTGCTTTATCGGCAGCTGCACCAATGGTCGGCTCAGCGATCTGCGAGAAGCCGCCAAAGTCGTTCAAGGCCAAAAGGTGGCTGCCGACGTCACGGCATTTGTCGTACCCGGCTCAGAACAGGTCAAAGTCGCGGCAGAATCTGAGGGCTTAGACACCATTTTCGAAGCCGCTGGGTTCGAATGGCGCGAGGCGGGCTGTTCGATGTGTTTGGCGATGAATCCGGACAAGCTGCAGGGCAATCAAATCAGCGCCTCCTCGTCTAACCGCAACTTCAAAGGCCGCCAGGGGTCATCCTCAGGGCGCACGCTACTGATGAGTCCGGCAATGGTTGCCACCGCCGCGATCGCGGGCCGGGTCGAAGATGTGCGCCATCATTTGCCAGGATGAGGCGATCAGGAACTTAGCCCGATGTTAATTAATTATTAAACCTAAGCCTCCCTGACCTTAAGAAACGTTGTCGATGATGGCAGGTAAGAATATCTAGCGGTAGCCACCTGCGCGTGGCCTTGGGTACTGGTGGCCTCGCGGCTAGCCTGTGACCAGCAGAGGGCGCTTCGAGATATTTTTGACCTGCATCTGGTAACCCGTTGTGTTTGCAATACCCTCTGTGCGCTCATCCGCTACAGCGAAATGTTCTCCTGACGACTTTGTAGCAGTTTTAGAGCAGCTTTATCGGGAGCGCACACTGACTCCCTATCCAGCCGGTAGAACGATTCCCCTACGGCTGAACGAACTGTTGATTGTTTGCCGAGGGGTGGTGCAGCTTTACACCATTCAGCAAGACGGCAGCGAAACGCTACTCGGATTAGCCGGGCCTTCAATGCCAATCGGCCTACCGTTGACTGTGGTCGATCCCTACTGGGCCACGGCTCTCACCGATGTCGATGTCCTGCCCCTATCCATGATGGAGGTAGAATCTTCGCCGATGCTGATGGGCGGCATTTGTCGGCACCTGATGCTGCGACTGCAGCAGTCAGAGGCCTGGCTGGCCATCTCCGGTAAACGCCTAGTCGCCGATCGCCTACGACAGCTCCTGCTCCTCATTGCCCAAGACTTTGGCCAGGTCGAAACTTGTGGCGTGCGCATTCCTGTCCGTCTGACCCATCACCAGCTCGCCACCGCGATTGGCACGACGCGCGTTACTGTCACGCGGCTGCTGAAAGATTTCAAAGAAGAGGGCTGGTTGCAGACTCAGCAGCGCTATTTGATTGTGCAACTGGCGCAACTATATGACAGCAGCTGGAGCCGTTTATCCCTGTAGGGTCCACTAGATTGGCTGAACACTATCCTAGCCATCAGCTCATGACAGAGATCCGCCAGATTTGAGCCATTGAATTCACAGCCGAGCTGGGAGCGATCGCGCTGTCACCTCTAGCCCAACAGCTATTCCAGCCACTAGGACCCACTTGCCCTGAACATACCTCTGCCTAATACCAGTACTCCAGAACAGAGCTAC
>ERZ1740072.886-NODE-886-length-11788-cov-7.984403_pt1 | contig 11788 bp, 6 predicted proteins | sample MGYA00581733_ERZ1740072 | MGnify/ENA primary metagenome ERZ1740072 (study PRJEB43018, sample SAMN04849741) | marine metagenome | isolation source: floating plastic debris | place: Pacific Ocean | collected 2008-08-30 | study: EMG produced TPA metagenomics assembly...
AGATCAGTGTCTGACTGGCGAGCTGTGAGCGCATGATGGTTTTGACTGTACTATGTTCTGCAGACACAGGTGGCTCTCTTAATTGTGTCTAGTCAGTGTGCATGAGTTAGAATTTATGGAACTGTTTAAATGTCTGTGAAGTGAAGTCTGATTTAGGCTATGATCTTTTACAGGGAGAGGGTCACAAAACTATCATTTTTTGACATCACATTTTTCAGTTGTCGGAATTACAAGATTTATAATAATTTTTTTCCTGAAAATCTGGTCCTCAGCTTTTTTATTTATACATATTTTTTAGTATGGATGTTTAACAAAATTCCGGTCTTCAGAGTTTGTTCCGTTAGATCAAATAGATGGCATTATCGCTCATTGACAATTAAGATGGCACAAGCCCCATGTATGTGGGATGGGGTGATTGCGCCTGCCTCATACAACACATGCCATACATGATATCATATCACCACTTCTATATGAGTCAACACGAGACAAGGGCAGGAAGCATTGTGGTCCAGTCTGACGAGGAAGGGAGTAACCCTCAAATATTAGCTGTCTAAATTTGAAAAGATGATTTCAACGACTGTTGAATTGTGTCAGACAATGCGTCAAAAGCATTCCCCATATCGCGTTACCCAACTTGAAATCTTGCCTCAGGCAAAAACAATCTGAGCAGAACCCATGACATTCCCATCGAATTGAACCAATCATTGTACTGCCCTAAGGCTATAAACTCTGAGAACTTTGCAACAAAAGCGATTGGAAAGGAGAGTGTACTGCCACCCACCCCTAATTACCTGTGCAACGCTATCAGCGGCTAAGGCTAACTCCATTCACCTTTATATACAGGCTAAGGGTATACTCTGTGCGACATTGTTAAAGCGGATTCATGTTGAAAAGTGAAATACAACGGCATACACCAGGGAACGCATTGCACTATAATAGCGGAATACACTTCATCCGTTCGCTCACATTAAGGCAGTCAAATGGTTGATGCAGTGATTAACACTTTGTTTCTACAACGACAGCACAGAGTAATGCGAGACATGGAATTAGCGGCAGCGGCATCAGAACGAGAGAGGGAGCTGTCTGCAGGAGCCGTGTGCAGTCGAGACTTATCTCCGCCACCAACCAAACAAATTAAACGGTAAGCCAAGGTTGTAAATTTTGACGATGGTTTTTTTTTAGCGAGTTCAGTACAGTGACCCCAGCGAGATTTTCTAAGTGAGTGGCAGAGCATTGTCAGTTGATATTTGCCAAGCCCTCTTGCCGACGCTTTGTCTTAACATTTCCTATTTCACTTGTGGGTAAAAAATGACTCGCAAATTTACGGTTACAGTCACAAAATACCGTTGGGAAACATGAGCCATTCATGGTTGTGATCATAAATAATTACTGGGCTCTTCTGTTTCAAAAGAGATAATTATTCATGAGTAATAGTGTGTGAATGTTAGAAGGAAAACAACATTTTGCTACCAGTATCATTATAATGTCAGAATATTTATGACAACAACAAATAAATTACACTTCACAATACCATCTATTAAATCAGATATTCGAGTAAATAACTCGCTGCTCTTTCCGTAATAAAACATCATTCTTTGTACTGTGGAAGAAAGATGTAAGTCATACGGATACAATATTCTCTTGGGTATTTATCTTTGTTTACAAGCTTGCGATAGCCATTGCCTATTGAAATATGGAATTATTTGCGCTGACCATTAAAAGACAACCTTTCTGCACTTGTATCGGTCAGGCAACAAGTCCTTTTCAGCATGTAGGGCAATTCAATGCTATAAAATTAACAACAGAGGCATTTTGCTGCAGGGAAAATGGAGTGGCATCAGCAACAGCGACGAGGAGGTCATACACTCCAGAAACTACAACGCAGCCCTCCTATCCTGTGATGTCAGGGGTTCCGAAGGCGGCAGTACCTACAAAACTGACAGCACCTGTTCACATAGACATCGGAGGAACAATATACACATCGTCTCTAGAGAACCTAACAAAGTAAGGCAATTTGTGTCAGTTTAAATAATCGCATCAGCTAATGATACTTGCATATTATGTGACCATTGAATTGTCAGTTTTGCCAAATAGTTTTCCAAATGCGTATCAACAAAAGTCGACAAATTACATTTTAGAATAACATTAAGGCGTACCCCGAGGCGCTGTAATGGCTGGTTCCGATAGGATATGTTTTTATAATCTGTGGGGCGGAAATCTTTAATCTAAGTTCAGAATGTGCCCCGAGGCATCGGGCAATACAGTGTAAGCTGACAGAGGCATAGAGGAGTGATTGTGTGAATTACACTGATTGCTGGCAGGCACTCAGTCAGTCTAAAACAGTTCAAGTTGTTGACTATAGCTGCTGGGTGTAGAATGCTTCAAGCCACCATTAATACCAACAAGTATTATGCCAGTAAATATTAAACTTTTACATCAGACCAACCCTTGAACGCCACTGCCTTAAGGCACCTGTTTTTCAAGAATTGATGTTAAATCGTTCATATCGCTGAATTGAAAGGCACAGCAATTAGCCTAGGGGTAAATAACTTCCTTTCAATGCTTGGTTAATTTTGGCTATGATTAGGCCAATAGATTGTGCACTGGTGGCTTGACTTGGGGCTATGTGTGCATGTTATTGATTGAATATGCGCTCCACATATTTTGTAGGTACCCAGATTCGAGACTGGCTAAACTGTTCTCAGGAGAAATTCCCATCATCCTTGACACGATGAAACAACATTACTTCATAGATCGAGACGGCCCCTCATTTAGATACATTCTTCAGTTTTTGAGGAGCGGCAAAGTCACATTACCAGACAACTACGACGAAATGAACATTCTGCTTGAAGAGGCAAAGTATTACGAAATCGATGAACTCGTAGAATCATTGCTAATACTAAGACAAAAGAAAAACAGTGAACCAGAAAAAGAATGTTTGACAATAAGCATGTGCCCAGACTTGGGGGAACGTATCAGTCTAAGTGGACGCAAAACAACTATCGAGGAATTATTTCCAGAATTATCCAGTGCACTGGATGACAAAAGAAATTCTGGCTGGGCCATAGACAGTGACTATGTCATTAGATTTCCAATCAACGGTTTCTGCAAGTTGAACTCTATACAAGTTCTCGAAAGAGTCGTCAATAACAAGTTTACAAATGTGACCAGTAATGGTGGAGGTGTTGAAGGCCAGCAGTTTAGCGACTTCCTCTTCACCAGACCTCTGTGATTGTCATTACGACGTGATGAAATTGCCAACGCAACACATGTGGCCAATACTCTTTTTCCAGTGTCTATAAAATATTTTAACCATCAATGTGATCTAACTTTTCATAAATCATGTACATGTATATAAAGTGGAAATTCAATAATTTTATTCAACAAATATTTATAACTATTTTCAACTTCTTACATATTACACAATTCTTTGCTCATAAACAAATATTCATCACAATTATAAACAGCATACAATTAATTGGCTCAAAAGCCGACCTTGTCAAGAAAACACTGCATTGCACATATCTGTGTATGTATCTCCCTACATTAATATAAACATGTAATCAGTAATAAAGGAAAAGTCAACTACTTGACAAAGAGGAGCAAAAAAACTGTTGTGTAGGAATAGTGATTCTTCAACCTTAGAATGTCTCAAATTGGACTCCATCGAGAGCTTGAGGGAAAAGGTGTTAATTCAATTATACACAAGTCAAAAATGCAGCTTAGATTTACAATATCAGGAAAAATCTGGAGTTCTATAGTGATTAAGTTTTCATTGCCTCTCCGCAATTACGTAACAGAGAAAAATGATCTGGGTATTATTTAAATATGAGATCGCCAACAGGTAGAATAATAATTAAAGCAGTGGCAATAAAAAATACCCCAGGTCTGTAATTCCATCTCATTGGCAGTAATTTGCAATATAACCTCATTATTGCGATAAGTCCAGCCAGCAGAGTGTATGAGACACACCTACTAAAAGTCTGATTCGGATGTCCACACTAATACTACTGCTGTCTTACACTGGCTGGGGGTTTTGTACGAGGTTTCGGGTTTGTGAGTAATTCCACATGTCCTCTGCAGACTCTAACACTATGACTCCGTCGCTACCTGCTATAAGGTAGGAGAAAAACAAAACATGTCATTAAGATAGCAATCAAGAGGCTGATGAACTTATGCAAGGAGATGGACATCATAACGACAGCATAGTACAACTCAGTCCAAGTTGTAATTACTGAACCCAGACGCAACCAGTTTGTAAAATTTTTCACCACTCTTATGTAAGAATGGTATGCAATATTCACAAGAACATTGGCATCATGGTTTAATTATAGTTTACGCTGACCCTTTTCAGACTGTACCACTGGCATTCCGCCATGAATAATGGCTTGTTGTTTATCTGACAATTTATTTGACAACCAATTCATATCTTACAACAGAACTAAGAGAGCGGAACTGGGAAATTGCAACACGCTTAGCTGGAGGCTACCAATTTTGACACAAACAAAATAGCACCACGATGCCTTTGAAGATCACATTTATTGATAAAAATATGAGATGCATACCTTTTTGTCTAGCCCTGCTGCCTTGTAGTTGAAATCATAATCTACCCAGCCTTGGTTTTGTCTCCTCTGGCCTGAAGCGATAACAACACACAGAAACTAAGTCAATGGTGCCAATATCATAACAAAGTAACTCGCCTGCAAGTTGTGTGCATGCCTCGGTGAGGCAGTACAATTCACCATACCGAAATAATATTAACTAAGAATTCCATGTTATTAGCAGAAAAACAAAAGAGGTGTTGGATTGCCTGGGGCTGGAATATTAATGAGCACGGGCATAATGGACAGGTTGTTCCTAAAACAATAACGAGGTGTATTCCAATGGACGATGGATCACTATCAATTATTAGTGCACCTAACTCATGAGATGAAAACTAAACAAAACTCCAGGCATGAGATTGAAAAATAAACTACAAACAGCACCGGAATATGCAAGTCATTGGAATTTTAACCAATGTTTGCAAGTACCAAGCATTCAGATGCGGCATCTTGCCAAAGGCAGTACATGACCCTGGACACACCTAGACGTACCCCAAGACACTTCACTCATTGTCCATCAGAATAATTGACAAAGCACTGGGCAAAATACACTCTGCAACATCCAAAATATTGTACTATAAATAAATTTTTTAGTATCATTCTAATTCTAAACTAACGAGACAGCCAATGACACTCACCACCTCGTCCTCGATCGCCACCGCCTCCACCGCCGCGGTTACCTCTGTATCCACCCCTGTGGTAACTGCCTCCTTGACCACCGTCCCTCTGGTGGTAATCTCTTTGGTGATAACCGCCACCGCCTCCTTGGTGATAACCACCTCCGCCACCACCACCACCCTGGTGATGACCGCCTTCTCTGTTGTTATAGTAGTTGTTGTAACCGCCTCGCTGGTGACCCCCTCGATAATTCTGGTTGTATCCACCTCTGTTGTAGCCCCTGTGACCACCACGGTAATATCCACCTCTTCTTACTGTCGGCTGACCAAATGTCTCTGTGTTAACCTTCCTCTCCTCTCTCCAATTTGGTCGGATTGATTTTCTAAAAAAATTTTGAACCGATGATGTACACAAGAACTATACTATTCTTCAAGAATGCAATTGACACAAACCTGATTGAGAAAGGGACAGTAATGCTCGTATTTAATCGTATATTACATGTCACATGACCAAGGAGCTGTCTCCTTGAGTAGTTGATATTTTTCATATAATATAAGATTCAATTCAACTTCTCAAGGTGACAGGTACTCAGGTCCTGTACTACGTGTAGCATAATCAGTTACATCTGCATCTTGTTTATACAGCAGTGATACACAACTCTATTTACATATTCACAGGTAAAAATGGATGAGCAGCATCAAACCCTCTATTAATATATATTAAGTGAAAATAGCAAAAATTATCGTTTCACAACCTAGATACAAAACATGCCTTGTTATATGGGAAAAGGAAAACGAGTAGCGAACATACAGCATTAAAAGTACTTACCCAGCGGCCCGATCGCTGGCCTCACAGCTGATATTATCAAAAAATGATTTAGTTTTATTGTAATATTCTGCCTCTTCTTCGTCGTCTGAATCTGCTGGAGGCCTCTCTCCATTCACCTCTACAATTGTATACCGTATATGACGATAAATATCTTATCAGGAAAAAACATTGTCAAGCACGAAGTATTATGACTGTGTGTAGTGTAGCGGGCATTGGGAAATGCAATGAGATATCAACATACATTGTATATACATATCTCATTGATACATTGCTTAAAACTATTGGAGTAATCCCCTCATTGTATGCTTTATTCAGCAAGAGGACAACTCCAGTTTACAATCCATAGAATAACTACATGACACCTCAAGGGGTAAACTCCCTGATGACATAGGTCCTTGCATACAAAGCAGTCATATTTGAGTTGATTGACAACAACATTATATCAACATGCAGTATGAAAGCATGAGATTTGTATATGTGTATCTTCAAACCGATATTGGTGCGCCCAAAATTTCATGCCACAGGTTTTCCTGCCTGACAATTTGACCACCAGGAGAGGGGAATGAATACCAAATGAAGGAACAGTGTAGATAGAGAAATACTGACCAGCAGCAGGTGAAGACGAAATGGTTAGTTTCTCTTTGAGCTCCCGTTCTATGTCTTCTTTATTGAACTGTTGATTTGAAGTCTCAAAATCAAACTCACTGTCAAATTTGAGTCTGTTGTTAGGACCACCTCCTCGGCCGCGACCTCGTGAACCACCTAGGAAATATGTAAGCAACAGTTTACACCAACTTAAGAAAACTATAAGTAATGCTTTACACAGGTCTATTTTGAAAGAAACGGTTTATGGAATCATAATTGAGTCCCAATTACATAAAGTTTGTGAGAAAATAATTCGAAAAAAAAATCATTTATGTGAACGGTTGGAATGCACTTTATAGTATCCAGGCACACTAAAATGATTCAGCATTTTTATAGTTGAATACAAGTTCGGGTACATCGGCAAACGGTGTTAATTTTCTTGAAACTTAAATGAACATACAATGCCAATAAATGACATACCTCGATGGGCTGATCCCCTGGGAGCACCCCTGTATCCACCTCTACCTCTGCCACCAGCACCACCTCGATGACTGCCTCCAGAATTCTGTCTTTCTGGACCCCTGAGGTGGTAGAAATAAAGAACAGTTTGAACATCGAAAGCACTCAGCACTGATTGAGGTTCAAAAGTTGACAGTTTTTTTTCAGTATGAAATCATATTTTATCGGCCGGGAAAATACATGTATTTAGTGTACATTTGCTTGATAATGGTTCACACAGCTACAGAAGCATTAGGGGCACACATATTTAGGTTGAACATGGGGCACTTATCAAATAATGACTAAGCAATTGAGGAACATGGTACCAATGATAAAAACCGCCTATGGTTGCTCTTTGACGCTTTTTAGTGGGTCAACTTGTTTTCTCAAGAAATACAATGGTCATGTTCCTCATGCAAGACACAAGACTAACAAAACAAAAACAATGTATAATCCAATACGATCACCGGTAGCCAATGGACTGTTTGACTAGAGTCTCACCTGTACTGCTGTTGTTGTTGGTGACCCTGCTGTTGTACACTATGTGACTGATGGTTTTCGGGTTCACTGCCTAAAGTGTCACTAGAGACATCAGGTTGACTCACAGGGGCTGGTGCTGAGTTAGAAACCGCTGTAAATATAACAGTAGTACAATAAGAAAACATCACAACTGTAGTAGGATGGCAAATGGAATGCCTGTAATAAGAAGCCGTAGCTAGAGACGCATGCTGTGACTTCTGCCTTCAACATATATATGCATTTCATTTTCAGTGAGTTTAAAAAGAGTACCAACTTTCAGAGGAAGCTGGGGATTCATAGTTTATTCAGCTTGACATAGCACTTTAGCTCAATATTCATCAATAATTGTCACCAGTCTCACACGCCTGGTCTACCGATCTCACAATTGTGAATATGGTGGACCAGACTACATGCACACAACTCTGGAGCCAATAGAATGGTTAGCAGTCAACCCAGGGTGTTCTAGCCAAGCAATGTTGCAGGTATAAAGGTCCAATTCAGCAACCAAGCATTGATATTGAAATTAGAGCAATATGCATAATAACAGCCTTTGTCCTATCAAGTCAAGGACTGTTTTGTTATCAGGGATATTAAAGCTTCACAATCTCTTGACTAATAACACAGCATAGCATGGAGCTGCACAGAGCTTTGATTCAATATGGTGGAATATTATATTTTGAGACAGTGAGCCCAACACCATGGCGGAGTAGAAATGTTCACGATGGCAGAGTAAGCTGCTCGCGTTATCAGAAATCGTGCTAGTTACCCGATGCATATGGAGATGGTTGCACTGGTGGTTGGATGGGTGCGGGAGCTGGCTTGGAGCCAACTGCCTGACTAGGTGGCCCTATTGGCTTTTGAGAAGGTGAGGGTACTGTAACAAAAGTACACAAAACAACCCATATAAACAAACAAAAGCCAAGATGAACTGAAGAAGACTCGCAATAGTACAGTTTGTGGTGGAATGGACTTTGACCATAGACTGTGTCACATGGACATGGCTAACAGCTTGTGATTTTTTAAAACATTGTACACTGTATACTTATAAGCAATCAAGCACAAAGTATTCCGCTTTGTACAAACTTTACTTTAAAGGTTCTATGCACTGTGCATCAAAATTAGGCCATGTGGATGGGTTTAATGAAAGGCAAACAGCAAGATAGAAAAGAAAAGATTTTGGGCAGCATTGTTAAGTATTCAATAAAAAAAAAGACAAATCCATAAACAATCAATACCATGGGTACTTGGCCAATGAAATTTTTACTTAACACTAACCATGGCTAGTCTGAGATTGGGCTGATGGTTGAGTTGACTGAGTGGATGGAGGTCCGAACTGGCTATATGTGGCAGCAGGCGGGTTCTCCTGTTTAGATGGTGACTGTGGTTTCTGTGAAGTCTGTCAATAGAGCATGTCAACAATGTAAATGTTAACAATGTTTTGTCTCAATTTAAGATAAAAAATAAACATAAAATAGTAGCCAACAAAATATTGCAACAAAATACAGACCAGTCTGTTCTGTTGTAGATGTGATTCACAGGAAGGCTGCTAAATGTTCAACATACCCATGCCACAAATTAGATCTGATGGATAAGTAATGCTTTGCCCGCAACCACTAGAACTACCATCACAAATGGGACAAACGTGATACCTAAACTAAAGGCTGACCTATTTGCACATGTACATGACATAAATGTGCTTATAGCATAACTCACCTCAACAATAGCTGGATCCGCAAAAGCCTCTGAACCGGGAGCTGCTGGTGGTTCACATACTGTCAAATCTTTGATATCACTGCCTCTGAATATGATGTATTCAAACACTTCATCGCGAGGTGGCACAAATCGATCTGTTGGCCTATCCTCTGTCCCGAATGATCGAACTGAAAATAACAGACATCCATAAAAGGAGACCATAAATTAACCACAAAATTGATGACATTGACACTACCCAGTTGTGTTCAAAGAGTCCAAATCAGTGGGAAGCCCAAACGGCATCTCAGAGCCTTGGTTATGCGGCCTAAAAACCACGGTGAAATAATTCCAAATTTGCAGTAGTTTTCTCACACTGAGATGAACCATTCATGAGCAATTAATTGCTATTAATTTTCTGCAACAATTGAAAAAAAGGAGCAAACTCATTCTCAGCCAAACTATGGACAAATTTATTGTTGTAAGCTAGAGAAAAATACAGATATTATATTTGCCAGTCTTATTATCACTGTTCAATTAAGAGTTGGGCAAGTCACTATGATAAAGTTGGGGCCTCAGAGGCATCCAGTTGCTGCATTTGCATCAGAACAAACAACGATCTCATCCACAGGTGCAGGAGTGATTAATAAACACCTTAGTACATGTAAGCAACATCTTGCTATGAATGAAGTGTTGTTAACATAACCAAGGAGTAATTACTCCTTGACATAACTATAATCAGCATACATACTACTCAATTTGTTGCATCACCAATGACCAGTATGGAAGTATAAATTTGTAAGCACAAGTAGACCCCTAGAATGAGGGAGTTTCTGTTCAGGGGCGTATCGACCACCCCGGACAATCCTGGGGTTGATGGTTTGAATCTGGGCTAGTCTGGGGTTGGATTTTGCAACTTTTTAAGTATCATTTGCTTCATTTTAAGCCTCTTCATCGATAGATTATGCCTATATCTACTGAATATAATTAATTAAGCGAATCAAAATAAACTTACGTTATTTTTTATAATAATTATTGGGAATATACATTTATGTCACTTAGCGCAGTTAAAGTCTGTTCTATCTAACCTATCTAATCAATCTTATTCGATAAACATTCTTATAGATTATTTATGTGTATATTTTGTTTTAACATCCAAATCCATCTATTATTATACACACTCTCACATCACTTTTAATTATTCAACTCAATCATCAGTTATGATTATGATGATTTCTTTTGTTTTGGTCAGCAACAGTGACATTCATAGTCACTCACTGCAGTGAAATAAATAACCCTGAAATACCCTCTGCTCTACTTCCCATACTTGACTGACTCAGACTTACTTAGAGACTTCGGAAGAAGTATTTCATTGCTTACTAATTACTAACTTTCTTACTAACTCTGTGCTGTGGTGAGTAAGTAACACAGCAACACATTTCATGATAGACAACTGAGGGCAAGCAGCATGCATGTATATGAATTGCACCTTTCAATAAGTGATCACAAAAGGCAGTGAGTGCCCCATCAATCATTGCTCAGTAATTATCAGATTAGAAGATAACAACAAACCTTTGGCTAAGGCTACTGTAGACTCCTTTGTGTCAATGGTGTACAATATGCCTTGATACCTTATACCAGCTTTAGATATAAGGCTTATTTTACTACCAATGTATGGTGTAGCCATAGTTGACCACAAAACTATCCAGAGCTTATACTATGTCCAGATGGTTTAGGATTGAAATTGGTGTTCTATTATTACAAAACAACTTTCTTCTGTTTCTTCTTGAGATTCTCTGCCAAAGTGAAAGTACCACTAGGGGGCATCTCTAACAGAGCTACAAAAATACAATTATTTTTGCTCAATTCAGCAATAAATTTTTTTCATAATCTTTTCAAATTTAAATAACATTTTTATTTAATTGATGTAAATAGGTGATTGATTAAGACTAATGATATTTTATTTTAGAAAACATGTGTTTGTATACTGAAAGAGGGAAAAAATATTTTGTGTGTGAAGAAAACCTCACACCAACTCTGTGTGTGACACTCACTTACTCTTTGCTAGATCTATGGTTGATTGGTGCATAAGTGGTGTCCTATGCAAAGAAATGTTAATAAAGCCAGTCTGATCTTCAACCACTGTCCTAATATTCTAATGCATAAGGAACCTTACCCAGCAAATCAATTGTTTTCAGGTATGGCATAGGCTATGAATCTATCTTGTATCTATCTATTATTTATATTGTAATGTAGTATTATTTATTATAGGTGGATGATGATGGGACTGGGATGATCATGTCATGCAGAAGGAAGAAGCAAGGCCTACTCTGTCTGGGCTGTATTTTTTGTGTTGTGAGTGTGGCTGCAGTGAAATAGTTGGTGACAATGCTCTTCATACATGACAACTTGTGTGAACAGAAAACAGGGAGATCTCCCTATTTTCCATA
>ERZ1740072.887-NODE-887-length-11787-cov-7.303785_pt1 | contig 11787 bp, 3 predicted proteins | sample MGYA00581733_ERZ1740072 | MGnify/ENA primary metagenome ERZ1740072 (study PRJEB43018, sample SAMN04849741) | marine metagenome | isolation source: floating plastic debris | place: Pacific Ocean | collected 2008-08-30 | study: EMG produced TPA metagenomics assembly...
TCAAAAGGTGTACACCATTCAATAGATATGAGCTGGCTGGTTCAGCTTCTGATTTGACATGTTGGAGTATCTACATTCAACAAAATCCTGAACGATCAAGTTGAATTTTTCTTCAACACTGCTGCATGAATTCACGTGTAATGCAGCTCATATCCCTGCACTGTGTTCCCTCCTAGCATTGATATGAAATTGTTGTTTGGTACTGGAGAGGTGTGAAGGTGTGAAGATCTCCCCTAAATTTTAAAACTATGTGCAATTGGTTGGGTTTTTAAGCTTGGGAGATTCGGATACGGCATAATTTTCTGATGTTTTAGTTTTTAGTCATCCATTTGCATAGGTTGTTATTTGTAACAGTGAAGTTAATTATAGTTCTGCGCTAGTCAAAATGTTACTTTTTACAAAGTTCTCGGTAGCGTAATCCTGTCCATAATTACAATAATCAAAGATTTAATCTCTCAGTTTCTGTGAATGAATATAAAAGAAAGTTTTGGGCAAATGTGACATCTGCGGCTTTGTCGCCAGTGTTTTTGGGTGCATGAAATGACTCAGAAAAAATAACGAAATTCTCAGCAGACACCAACAGAAATGCATGCACTGGGTTATGAATTGTGCCTTGGTTTTGCCTGCCAGTTTTTATTCTATTCTGAGTCGTTCCATTGTCTTCAGGGTGGTATTCAGTCACGTAGGACAGTGTAGACGTCATTTTAATGGTGCTAACCAGGATAATAAAGCAAGCATTTTACTTTTTTGAGACAGATAGGGCGACTTTGGTCTAATGGTAACAAAATGATGAAAAGAAAGCCTGCCACCCTTGCAACATTTACACAATATCATATTTATCACAACATTTGGTCTTAATTGAAAATAGTCTTAGCTAGCTGAAGCAATCATTTTATTTACGCTTTCCCGAATTGTAAAATTTGCTTTGATACCCCCAAAAATGTCACAAACGTGACATTCATACTTTTTTAGGCCTGCTGTTGTGTACATGTCTTTCTATGTTGCTTCCAGGTGGCGTTGGAGAAGAAGCAGGGAATATCTCAACTCGAGTTGCTCTGTTCTGAGATAGAGCTGGAAGAAAGAAATAAGGAGCTCAAAAAAGAGATGAAGAGGAAGAAAAAGAAGAAATCAAAACAGACCAAACAGCAGAAACATAAGGAAGGCAATCCTGAACTCATCGAGGTATGAATAAGTTTACATCACATAAACTTGGCTGTTTTGGTGTTTGTGTTTCCACATTTTCAGATGCCAAATCAGGCAGAATTACTGGTGCCTCTAATTAAATATGATACTACTCAACCAACAAAATTTTGCGGAATATAAAAATGTTGTTTGATGCTAGTCTGAGACCTCAGGCTGGGCCACTGCCTTGACCCCATATTTGATATGTTCTGGAGGCCACTCACTCCACCCAATTTGGATTCTGAGCATTGATATTATGAATGAGATGATTCCTGAATCTTAAGAAGTTAATTAATCAGACTACCTTGACAATATGGAGTAGTGCACTCATAGCTCATAAAGTACAAGGAGGGCACGATTCCTAATTAGCAAAATATTAGTTAAGCGCGAAATTCGCGATTTTCATTTTTGCAACCTATAAAGTAGATCATTCATTGAGCAGCACATATTATGTTCTGCACAAACCCTTATTGAATTTCGTTCTATCCTCACTTTGCAGTGTGTGACTTGTCAATCATCTGAAGCACCTGAGTGCTCACCCATGCACAGTCCGGCCCTGAATCCTTCCCCCGTCATATCTCGGACACCCCGTGGTAGTACAGGAGCGGACACAGAGGGGTGTGTAAGCTGCCTGTCTCTGTGTAGTATAAGCGAGGATCACCCCTCCAGCTCAGCTGTGGTCGGTAGTAACGGCATGTGCGGATGTGATGAAGATCATCAGTCTGATGTCGGTAAGTTTGTGAGACTAATCTATTGCAAATTCTGTCATATACCACTGAACAGAGCGTGAAATATAAATTAAACTTAAGTCTTGGTTAAAGGCATTGCCGTGCATCATTTTACTTTTGAGATGTGGCCAGTACGCTGTATATGCTATTGTTTTTTTATAATGTTTGTTTCTGCAGCAAGTGAAAATCAACATACAGACAATGGGTACTATTGCATAACGCAGTCATGAATACTTGACCAAATATTGAGCAGACTCAAGAGTCTTTGGTTGTCTTTAGTACCTACATGTATTTGTGCTGTCTATAATTGTGTTGATTGTTGTCGTTACATTGTAGAGAGTGAAGCGAGTCCGTCACCAGTACATAGAGGCAGCTCCTCCACCCGTATGTTCAGCTGTTCGGCAGCAGTTAAGACATCAACTAGTGATCTCGGCTACTCGTCAGGACCGGAGACGGGATTTGACTCATGTAGCGCTTCCACTAACAGCAGCACGGAGGGAGCGTCCTCACTGATAGACTGTCAGGAGCGCTCTGCAGTGAGCAGTCAGGTTGATACACCTCTGAGCCTCGATCACTCGTGTGACGGAGGAGTGTCCTGCGAATGTGGGTTGTCAGAGGTGAGTTATATGGGTTATATTCCTTCATGCGCAATCATTAGTTTCAGTCGTAAATTTATGCTCTTGTTTGTAAGCCATGAATTCCAGTTACAATTACACTTCCTGTTGCATAAAAATGTAATGTTTTTTCTAACATTAATACAAGCACTCTATAGCCTGTACATGTAGTTAGAAATCCGAGCCATGTTGAAATCGGCAATTAAATGTTTTATTAACAATTTGATATTAAAAAATGACATACGCTCTCGAGTTATTGGGTTGGATGGTTATCAGCCAAGTCTTAAGTTTTCCTTTTAGTAGAATGTGCATGATATTGTTAAAATGCACACTGGATTTTTTATTTCAGTCTGGATGGAGCAGTGGGAATAACTCCTCAGCGCAGCCTCAGTTCCATTCTCTACTACAGGAGATGCTGGAGGTAGGTGTATAGTCACATCAGTTTTAGCATGTCACCAAATCAACGCCATAATTTGTTTGTCGTTCGTGGACTTTCAAAAATGCCGAAAAAAACGGAGCAAACAATCAAACACTAAATCAAATAAAAATTTCCGATTAGAAATGGACCAGCTGCAGGTATTAGGGATTGTGTGATCTTTACTGTGAGAAAAAGGTGTTATTGTGAAACAAAATATATGGCTATCATAGCATTAAATATCGAAATTAAAGAATCCAGTTTACAACATTGATGCATAGGATAGACTTTATGCCCTTCGTAATAAGCGCTATAAATATAAGTGTATATCACAGTTATAATAGCCGTGGTTTTTCCCTGTTACAGTTGTGTTATTTACCAGTTAAACTCGTTTTGTTTACGTGTTATAGCCGTGTGATGACGGGGATGAGATTGAAGATTCGGATTCTCTTATATCTGAAGCAGACATCGCAGCGTTCAGAGCTAATCAGTCTCAGACTGACCAGCAACGACTACAGCTCAGAGAAAAACTCAAACAGAGGTTTGACGACCGCATGCAGAAACATCGCTTCAACTGTCCAGCTCTGAGGTCAGCCAAACCCTGCTCGTGTGATGGCAGATAAATAGACTGGCTGTCATCGTGTATGCAGAAGGACTGCTACCATCACTCCCCAACTACTACTTTCAGTAATTTGAAAAGAAAGTTCAAATTGTTTTGGTTGAAATATGAACTTCTAAGACTTTGCAAATGTGGTCATCAAGTTTTCATTACTTTCTTTCTACCATGTTGTTATACACTATAATCCACCAGTGCCCTTCAAGTGGACGGAACACCAACCTAATTAGGTAGCAGCACTGGTATTTTGTGATAATTTCTGGGTGCATTTTTTATTTAATCGTTTTGAGATTGACTAGTGTTTATTTAATTAATGATTATTTTCTACTTTTGGTAAATAATGGTTTGCTTTCTTCCGTAATTACGTATTGGTTTAATTGAATCAGTTTTGAATGAGTTGAGTTGACATGTGCTGCGAGTCACACCTCACTCAAACATAGCTTAGTGTGTTTTGGTATTGCTTTTGGGCACAACTTGTGTCTATTTCGCTATGATTTTGCGACACCTTTTTCTGTTGGTTAGATGACATCTTCTTTTCAAGAAAAGCATTAATTGTTACAAACATTTTGTTGACTTGCTCCTCAGATTCTAACAGAATTTTGTGGTTGCGATGTAAACAATGTCCTTATGCAATTTGACGTTCCTGCCGTCACATACTATGGCTTTGTATTACCCAATATATCCGATTTATACTGACTTTGACAAGCCAACATTCCGGTTTATGGAATAAAAACAAAATCATTGAGCAAAATGTACAACCTGTGTTATTTGTTTCCTAGTATCCACCATGTTGACCTGTTTAATGCAATGGGCTTATTTTTCAATCGGCTGAATTGCGCTTGTTGGATGACTATATTGACTAGAGCTTGATGTCAGCAAGGACTAAGAATGAGATCTAGCTCTGTCTATCCAACTACTCGATGACAACCCTCTTTTGCTGTCTTGTGAATAAAATATTGGACTGGTCAAGACTATCAGAAACATTGAAATGACAAATATCGCACTGTCGGCTGTGCTGACTCTCATCTGTCACTGTTGGTTGGTGATCCCTCAGCCACATATCCCTCACAGGAGGCACGGATATGTTATGTTTGCTAAAATAAGTTTATCTCAGGGTCTTCCTGTCACTGATTGGGAGTTGTACTCTTTGTTGTTGTTAACAGCTATGCGCACAGAGACTACTTTTATTGGATCAATGCGCAGCATCCTGTATCCAGGAATATGATTGGCTACTACAGCCAGCCATATTGAGCGGTGAATATACAAAAGCAAAGGGCTTGTAGGAGTGCAGGTTTCATCTCCCTTTTTCACACAAATACCAACACATCAGTCATGGCTGAACGAGACGAGAATGTCTACCTGGCTAAACTTGCAGAACAGGCAGAAAGATATGATGGTAAGTCATTGGAAGACTCTGCAATTGACACATAAAGCTTTGTTGATCTGGTTGCTGTGCTGCTCTGGAAATGATGCCAGACACACTTCCGGTATAACCATTGCAAAGGAGGCATTATGATCAATGCTGCCCCTTTGCAATCGGACATAAGTGGCCCCCAGTAACTTGATGTATTAGTATTACCATGATCTGGAAATATAATGCTTGCATACTGATCTTTTGATGCAAGGCAATCACCTTCTTCTTAGCTTAGAAACTTTGGCACATAGATAGTTCATTGCTTTGGCACATAATATCACATAAAACAAACTAAAAGTGGTACAAAAAGCTAATCAATTTTTTTGTTACTTCCATCAGCAAACATCATCGATCATCACATCTCTCTACCACCATCCATTCACTTACTTAGTTAGCTTCTGTCATTCTGGTTAGTTGTCCACAAAGCTGCTGGTGTAGAAGTGGGTGGTGCATTCCCCTCTGCTTTACTCTTTAGTAGTAAGTCTGCAGATAGTAAGTAAGGAGTTAGAGATATCCAACTCCTTGGTCCAGCCAAGTCATTCCGCTAACTCTCTGCGCCAGCCTACCAAGGCCCACATGATGCACGAGGTCCGGAAAGAGGCTTTTAGCCTAGAACTGCAACTGTAAATAGTAGTAGGCCTGGTGCTGTCAATACTACTCCGGCTGAGTTACTCCTTGCTACTGTACAGGATTAAGAGTGTGGGTGGGCAATGGAATGGCAGAGATAGTCTTACTAGCGAGGAAGTACTGCTGCACTGACTAGTCAACTGTTCTGTACATACACATACACGTTTTTGTTGAATTTGGGTGTTCTGCAAATGTGTAGATAGATAAGATTGTGTATGCAATACATACTACCACACATACTGTGGCATTGTTTGGATGGATCGCTTTTAGTTATTTTAAACACTAACTGCCTCCTTACAAACCCAACTGGTTACATAGCCACGCAATGGCAAAATTGAATTAGGAGGCCCTATCTTTCGCTGTACTTCGCCGAAAAAACAGCAAATCCGCTGACTTCTGATTGAAGATTTGGCCTTAGCTTATTATTGGGGATGTACATCCAAAACTTTATAAAACCTGTAAAAAATATGTTATGCTTCCCAAGATAATGCATCATTTTGAAAATTCTCCAACTGTCAAGGAGACCCAGTAAAAAATTGTGCGGTAGCCTGACTGTGCCTCGAAATCATCATGCTATCATGATGACTCAAGTGTTTGATAACCAGTAAGCCAATAGACAAGTAAGTTTCGAAAGGAGGAATAAAACGAGAATTGAAAGGAGACAAAAAGTGTTTAGTCATATTCCCCTAAGGACTTAACGTAGCACAAAACAAAAACATAGTTTGATTGTATTTTGCAAGGCGATATTCTGTCTGGCGGACATGGTACATCGCACCGTTGGCAGTTAGTTGGTACTATCAATTTTTGGGGATGTCCATAGGCTTTACAGCATGAAACGGCCCAAGTAACCAGTGTCACTGGGTCCTCTGTCACTCATTAATCAGCTGTTCATGTTGAATCGCTAAAATGGATTCCAAATCAAGACACGGTTAGTGTAGGGGTAGCACGTATGCATGCTCCTTCTCTACCTGGTGACTTACGCCGCTGCATATGGAATCATGCCTCAACTACCTATCAGTTCTACTCTCAATTAAGACCCTAACTCGATATATTTTGTATCAAAACAATTTTGTGTATTTCTTGCAGAAAGTGATTGATTAGATCTACCAAACTGCTCGCATGCGTGTATGTTACCAACAATTCCCAGCATTTGAGTCTTCCAACCCGGTTATGGGCCGAACTGAATTCTATATGGTGACAGTCTGTACGATACACATAATGCATAAGATTTTAGGAACCTGATTGCTGGTTTGCACAGTTTTGTAATCACGTATTATAACTTTGTAGAAATGGTAGAGTGTATGAAGAGGGTAGCGAGTAAAGATTTAGACTTGTCTGTTGAGGAGAGAAACTTACTGTCAGTAGCATATAAAAATGTAATTGGAGCCAGGCGTGCCTCGTGGAGGATAGTCAGTAGTATTGAACATAAAGAAGAGAGCAAGGCAGAAAACTCTGTAAAACTCGCACAAGTCAAAGAATACAGATTACAGGTGAGGTTGTTTTTGCTGGCAAGCTTAACTGGAGGACGTGTGCTCAACTAGGATGACGTGCACCATGCGCCTGACCCTGCCATGTGAAAGCTAACTTGTATCTGGGGAGAGGCTGTGCAAAAGTCACACTGGATTTTGGTTGCACTACATTATTATGAAGGCTGGAACTGTACTGATTGATTTTCCGTAATAAAGCACTGAGCATGCCAGCTACCAGCATGACCTTGTAATCAGTGAAACATACGTCTTCATTTCTAAATTTGAGATTGTTCAAAAACAACTCATTTTGCAGTTGCAGTCCTGAAGTACTAGTGTGTGTGTTCTGTAGTGGCTGATTGTCAGTCAGTGGAAATATGCAGGTCAATGACTGCACACGGGATATGAGCTGCTCAGGTCATGGCATGTCACATTGTGACTTGTCAGGGTAATGTTCATTGACTACTAGGAATGTGAACTGTCATTGTGATCAGTGAAATGTAGGCGAAGCCGGCTGCAGCTTAATCCACCTAGTACCTGGTCGCGGTGATGATAGCCATAAATTATCAATCTGCGTTTCTCAGTGCCAACACATTCTCAAGATACAACTTTTATTTCCACACTAGTCACTAGTGGCTTAGTTTTGAAATTTATGATCTATCCGCCAAGTACCACATTCTCCTTTGCAACATTTCTCCTAACTTAACGCAACTCTAACTTCTAAATCTAGAGGGACGCTAATATTTAGTACTGTAGTAAACTAATACTGAGCGCTACAATTGCAGAGAGACCTTCATTCCAAGGGTGGATTTAGGTGGATTTTTGATAATGGAATGGGGCGTACTGTAGCAGCATAGGTTTATATTAGTGAGGAATGGGGTAGGTTCGAGTATGGTCACTGAAATTTTTGTTGTTATTCGTTACAGATAGAGAAAGAGCTGAAGGACATTTGTAAAGATGTATTGAGTATTCTTGACAATCATTTGCTACCATCAGCCTCTGGTGGAGAATCACGAGTGTTTTATTACAAAATGTAAGTATGTATGATATGATATTAGCACCTTTTTTATGTACTGATGTTGAGGTTGACATGTATCAACTCGAGATACCAACTTGATAAGTCTGTTTGCTTGAGCGCCTGTCTGCAGTACCTCACCAAATGCACGGTCAGCGCCTGTCTGCGGTACCTCACCAAATGCACGGTCAAAAGAGGGTCTATTGTTCCATCGATTTGCATTTATGGGAAGAAAACCGCTAGGCAGAGTGCAATACACAACCCAAAATAAATGTAACTGGCAACGTACTATGTAGTTCTTTGTCTTCTAAAGTAACATCTTTTTCAAAACTCGGCAAAAGTATGGGTTAGGATTGAAAATATGCAAGGGTGAAAGTCAGAAAAGCTTGTACTGGTTGAGTAGCGTAGTCCATATCTATGTCACTAATAGATTGAGTGTTTGCTATCATACAAAACATTGTAATTTCTATATGTTTGTTTGACACTCACTCCAAGGAACTTTATGAAAGTCCTTGCCCAATCTGCAGTTTTCATGGGATTGCCGTTTGGTGCAGGAGTTTGAACTTGTGGGTGTCTTTGGCTTAGGTCTTTAGGTCCAAAGATATTTGTATTCTTGACTTTTGGACCTACAACCAACTCTATTTGATTAGACACAGATACGAAACATTTTGTTCCAAGTGGTGTAGTTCCATTTGCTTGTATGATCAAAGAGTATATTGATGGATTTCATACTCATGATATCAGCGTACTGTATTAGGTTTTGTTCTGGGCTGTGGAATTTTGGTCAGTGTGATTGTAGGCCTAATGTAATGAGGCATCGAGAGTGAATGATATTTGAGTGAACAATGAGGTCAATAGTGTGGTATGAATACTATTGAAAGCTCTCTCAGGCTTTGCTTAGGAATTTAAATGAGCTTTGCTTACCTGCCGGGCTATTGACTGCTTTGTAAGCAGGGACGGATATTATTGTTATGATTGTTGAAATTATGAGGATTTGATAGCTGTTTTTCTCTGCCACTGTTGAATTCAAATGAGACCCACCTCTAGAATCATGATATTGGGTGGGAATGGTGAAAACAATGATCAGTTGCCAGAAAACCTTGTTACGGATAGTGACAAACTTCTGATGTGTCGCAAGACTTATCATTTTCACCTCTTGTTCATGCCGGTATGGAAATCATTCTTTATTTCGTGATCAGGCAGCTTTATCTTTATCGCTGTAACTATTTCTGCTTTGCCATAATCACAGTGAAGTGTCAGTGCATATCTGCCATGCTTAGTATTGATTGCCAAGTGCTATAACGAGGCCTGGATGATTATTATGATGATATTGCAGCATAAGTAGGGGAGGGAGTGTGATACTCTACTGGCCAGGCGCTGCATCATGGTCACTCTGCAATGATATTCTCAAGAGTGTTAGTTATTTTCCAATTTTCCGTTACATCTTGTGTTCATTGATGTTAGTTAATGGCTAGGCTGCTTGAAGAACACGTCATGCATTTTGGAGCACAGCAATGGGAATTCTTCACTTGGACGTCATCATTGGTAGATGCATTGATAGCTAAATATAATACCCCATGATTATCTATACTATACCTCAGGTGATAGTTCAGCTATGGAGCATAAATTGCACATAACTCTCTATTCAGGCCTCAGGGCTGTTGGTAGTCGGGACAGCCCCAAAGAAAATGGCTGAAATGAGGGTCCGACCCTAGGTTTTCCCATCTCAATATATCACACATCTACTAGTATTATGTTCCACCTCAAAGTCCTCCCCATGAAGTGCATTCCTGGAGGCAGCCCTGCTCGTATGAGCAGGAGCAGCAGCCTTTAGTGTTATTTGTGTACTGATGGTAAAAAGACAACTTTGATAATTGCGAAAGGTTTCGTTGCTTAGCTGTACCTCACGACAATAATCTCTAAGGTTGCAATGTCTTAGTCAATGTTATATCTGATTATTCATTGCATGCTCTGTTGGATGTTTGTTTGGCATGTCCTGTCAGTGGTTATTTAAGTGTAGGATATAGGAGGAAGCAAAGTAGAGTGCTCTTTCAATCCAGTGATTAGCCACAGTAAACCCGCTCATTGTGTTAGTATTCGATGAATCATTGACCTTTGATTCTGGTAGCAAGTATGAACATGATCTCATGCGGCGGTAAAAAGCCGGTCAGGCTGTTCGACATTCTTACTCAACCAAATTGCCTATTTATTCCCGGGAAAGATTGCCGACTGTAATAATGTTAGTAGAGGAAATTGAATTCTGTCTGCAGCATACTAAACGAGTAGACTGTCAGAGGCTAAATAGAGCCCAATGTACCTTTTGAATAAGCGCTAGTTATCATTTTCTTGGATAATCTCAATTCATTCCTCGCTGGTGTTGAATAATGCTAGAATTACTGTAGCTGCCTTGACTATGGAGTTAGAAACTGGCGCACAAATCAACTACTCATTGATTAACTGGCATTGATTTTTTGCCACGATGTAATTTGTTGGGGATAGCTATTATTAGCTATATTGGCTTCACATTTGATCCACGATTGCCGTTATGTGCCGGGCTGAGTATACGTTTTGCACTGCCCTCTATTTGTTTTCTTTGTGCTCTGACAGCTATGTAAGAAGTGGCCGATTTCCTCATAGAAGAATTTGGATGCATTATCATGGCATCTAGGAGTAAAATATCCCCTTATTTTCCTGTTTGATTTGATTGTATGTCATCAAAACAGCATAAGATCATTAGAAAAATATGACCGCTACATCAGTCACAGAATTCAGCCTGAATAAAATTGCAGGGCCCTGTTAGACTAAAGCGGGCTGCTCCATCCAATGTACTAGCTGCACATTCCCACTATTCATCAATGGAGTCGTTTGGTTGGTTCTGTATTGGTTTTGGGTGTGAGGAAAGCTGGTAACAATAACGAGCTCTGTGGTTGTTCAGGGTCTTTCATGGTCTCTGGTGTAGTAAGATGGCTATCGTAGCTGTTGCATGTACCCATATATAGGGTGCTTTATGCAGCATTTTCAAGGGGTGTATTTTTAGAAGTGTTGTTTGGCTCAAGGTAAGATAAACAGTAGATCTAGTAGTCTATGATGAAAAGATGATATACATTCTGTGGTCTAATTTTAAGTTCTAATAGAAATTGTGGTAATAAAAATAGCCACCTTTTGATAGGCTTTACGTAAAGCTAACTAGTAACATGTGTGGGATACATAGTAGTTGATTTATTATCAGGGTTAGCGCTGAAAAATATGAGCCAGAGAGGCTTTTGTGTTTTAGATAAGGAAGATAAGGCAGATGACATACATGTATTTGATAAACCAGGAAAACTGAACTTCGTTAAGCTTACCCTGACTTACTTGCAGCTAACCTTACCGTTACACTTAGAGGGCCATGTAGAATGTGGTTACATGAAATTTTGCGAGCTAGTGTGTTCGCTATATCCATTATTTTACCATCCACGTACGTGGAGGGCACTTTGTGATCAGGAGTAAATGTATGTCTATAACTCTAGAATGTAGTGCAATGTGTTCCAAGTTTACTATGCTTGTATGTCCAGGGATTTTACAAGGCAGTAGAAACTAGCAACGCAAAGCCTTACGGTATTGCAACAAGACTCTAGGGACAAGCAAGGATCTCCAAATCCTTGGGACAAGATACGGGACTTGCCATAATTCAATACTGGAAAACATGCATGTGGTTATCTCACTGGTTT
>ERZ1740072.888-NODE-888-length-11785-cov-8.702131_pt1 | contig 11785 bp, 8 predicted proteins | sample MGYA00581733_ERZ1740072 | MGnify/ENA primary metagenome ERZ1740072 (study PRJEB43018, sample SAMN04849741) | marine metagenome | isolation source: floating plastic debris | place: Pacific Ocean | collected 2008-08-30 | study: EMG produced TPA metagenomics assembly...
GTTAGCCATGTAATGATGGCTCAGGCCTTTATAAGTGACTTAAAGAAATCAAAATTCGCCAATATTGAAATCTGTGAATTCTGAGGGAGGTCACTGAATAAAATTCCATGTTTATTTTCGTCCTATATTGTATAACGTAATGATACTATCAAATCCGTTGACAATGCTGTGTATTCTGTGAATGATTAAATAATACCCGGGGACAATTTATGATTTTCTCGATGTTTTGGATGTCAGCATATTTTTGAGTTGTCTGCTCATGGGTATTTCTTGTTGTGAAGAAGATCGATAAAACCATGCAAATGTGACATTCAACAGATGTATCCATCAAAATTGTGGATCACATCTCCTGATAAACTAAAATTATCAAAATTGAATTTATAGACTTGAGACTTCATGTTAGAAGTGGTAAGAATTAATAATGTTACTTTCCAAACCGTAGTTTCAGCGAGTTGCCAATGCGTTTTGGCATTGTCACGAGCACCGTCAAAGGCTATGGCTCTTTGGAACAAAAATGAAAGAAAATGAAACATGTTTAGTTCTAACCAAAGTTTTTTTTGGGATTGACAGTTATATTTGTGTTTCACCATACTTCGGAAGTGAGATTGAAAGAGATTGTTAAACCTGTACATTTATCACTGTCCAAGTTTAAATATTTCGTCTTTTTATTCCAGAGTGATGGCAAAATTTTTGGCTGTTTTATGGGGAACGATATTCATACGAAAAAATTAATCGGTAGAGGATGAGCGGAACAAAGTTGTGCAAAGTTCTACGTCAGGGCACTTGTACATGATTACCAAAATACTTTTTTTGCAGTGGCCTTCTCAGGCTCAAGCAGGATTACCACATTTTTTTCAGATAAAGGCGCATGGTATTAATTTGTCATCTTCAGACAGCCAAGTAGAGCAGCCAGGTCGTTAAATAATATGCAGGCACCTCTTCAGTTTTGACATTGCCTTTTGAAAGCTCTTTACGCTGTTTACAAAACTCTGTGGATGAAATTTCTGACTCTTATGCCCTCAAGTGGTGGTGCTTGACAATATGTTGTATTTGGATTTATCAACTCAACAAGGCTCTCAAGTGGCACTCACCTCAGGCCGCAAACTCAGTTATTGATAGCCTCATTAAAAAATGGATATGTAAGCCGTAAAACAGTTAATGCTCCTTCCCTGAACAGGTCATGTGAGAGAAAAATATGACTATAAAATTATACAATTACTTAAATACATCACTATAAGCACTATATCTAATTTCTATGGCTTATTAAAATTTATTTTACCTTGTACATTCTTACATGAAAATATCAACTGAGTTTTCATTGCAAACCTTAGATTGAAATATTTCTATTTCTGGTCGATCAATTTACAGTTCATTTAGTTGCTGGCAAACAGCTTCTGTCCAAAGGGATATTTGTTCCTGCTTGTAACAAGATTGTACCATTGAAGCGCTGATTGACCAGAAATTGGCTCATGGCATCTCGATTTTGGGAATCAGACTAATCAGATATACTTCCTGTGGGTAGTGATACCGAATTCCGTTTGTCAATATGTACACAATTAGCTTCCTTCCAGGCTGTGATTAAACAAGCTACATGTATATCCAAAGTTGAAAGTAAAAGTACTGCATGGCATTATTTTTGTCTCTCAAGGGTGTCACCTTTACTGATGGCACTTTACAAATTGCAGTTTCACCACAATCCAATGAGTTGTGATTGGTCTATCAAACAATGACTTTAGTGCACATTATCGAACATCCTGTCACACGATAAATACAGTTATTACCTGTGGATGATACATGATACGTACGCAATGCAGCTGATTTGAATTGGCTTGATTTATGATGTGCCACTACAACGTTATTTTGTTGTCCTGTAGCGAGAGAAGGGAGATTCCAAAAAGTCACCTGCGGCTGATAAAGTCCGCAAAAAGACCTTGAAAGCAGCGACCAAGTTGAAGTCAGAGGTTAAGGAAGAGGCTAAACCGGATAATCATTGCATAGCACCAACATCCAGTAGCAGTGTGACCGCAGCGGCAGCAGCAGCAGCTACGCTGTCTGTATCATCAACAAGCATCACATCGCAACCTGCTAACAAAACAAAACCTGCACCACTGCAATTACAGGTATGTCTGCTCATATTTTATTCTTTGTGTGTGATAGTTATGCTAATTGTACAGTCGGACTCTCAAGTTTAATGGGTATGGCTTTCTTGCAAATACATAGAGTATAAAAAACGTAAATAACTTTAAAGTGATTAGCAAATTGAGCAAAAAATGACAAAAGTAAGAAAAGGAGAGGATTGAATTTATGAAATTAAGCATTATATTCATTGTTTATGAATGGATTGTACATGTATTCGTGGCCCAGGGAAGCAAACTTTGTCCGCACAAATCTGCAGCCTTAGATTTTGTGGAATCCACTTTCATAAAATACTAGCATTTTTTGTCAACAGCTGTATCAAACTTACAGCATGCGCAGGCAGTCCAGTAATTCAGAGTGTAGCACATCCTGAAAATGAGGGGTTACAAGGATTGCTAGGCTACCACTAAGGTGATATTAAGTTTTCTGATCCTGTCGCTGGATCCATATAACTGCTGTAGGAAGAGTCATAATTATTATGTTAGCTTTTGGAATCCATTAATTAGACACGATTGTATTATTGGTCAATGATGGGGTCCTGATTCATGTTATGGCATCTAACCAATGATAAAATTTTGAAAGTTGGTGTTTTGGACGTTCAAATAGGATGCCTCATATCCTGAGCAATCATATTACTGCTACACATTTTGGAAGGCAGTCATTTTAAATAAGACTACTTGTCAGGGTCTCTCCAACTTTTTTAAAGGTTTGGTGATTTTGGCAAAAGCTTTGTGATTAACATAATTTGAAAGAAAAGCCCTTGGTGCTAACCACATCATCGTAATGATATTGTATAAGGTACAAATGAATTTGGTCACATTTTGGTTTGGTGGAATATCAAAAGGATTTGGTGATGTGCCATGCCTGCCGAGCTAGGGAGAACACCAGTACTAGTACTTGTGTATGGTTTTCTTGAATTCGGGGTTCTAGAGGCAGTTTGCTAAAGTCTGGAGTAAAAAACAGCCTAGGAAATCCTATCCTGTTTTACCGACCTAGGATAGGTCCATGAGAAAGTTAGGGTGTGTTAGTAGAACAGGCACCCAACATGTAATTATTATAATAGTAATGTACACTGTAGATGATTATTGTTTTCAAGTGACAACATAAATTTTAATGGATGTGAATTGGATTGCATATGCATCCATATTATTCACTGGAATCTATTGTGATATTAAGGCGACATTATCAAAAAGCAGCTGACTTGTCAGTAATAGTGGCTTGTCTCAGCATCACTTGAGGAGTGATAGACAAAGTATTTATCTTATTATCTAACAACAAAGTACATGTATGCTTGTGTTGTGTATACTTTTGTTAAGGTGATGGGTTTCGATTCATACTGGTTTTCAAGGATTCCAGTCAAAATTTAAGCTCTGCGGAAAGATTGAAGGGTGTTCAAGTGGATTTCATTGGTCTGGATTAGTCAATGCAAATCGTTTTCAAGTGCTGCACCTTCCTTTTGAAACTAAATACAAGTGGCTTTCAGTATTTTAATTCGAAACATTATTACTCAGTCTGACGCTGTAATTATCAGTCTTCATCTGTGTAGGGTCTGGTGAGCCACCACCATCACCAGCGCTTTCAATCATGTATCGCAGTGCATTAATTATCTCTACTGAAGATTAAAAAAGAGCGTCTTGCAACTATCCAGCAAGTATTTGCCATCATCAGAGAAATTATAGGAAGCAAGCGAGGCTAGAGCAACCTGTCCGTGTCACCAGGAATGGAAATTAAAATGTTTGAACACAATTTCCTGGCTGTAGAGCAAAGTCTATTGAAATGGACTGCCATATTTCATGGTTTTGTCTTTGCCTGGCGAATGAAAGCGTGTCTCCTTCTTCATCAGCCTCTTCTGTGCCTGCTGTTTTCCGGTGGCGATGCACTCCTCTGCTGGCAGATTGAGCTAAACAATTAGTCTGAAAGCACTTCAGCATCTACAAGTGTTTAGGAAAAGGTGGCCAAGTGCCAATCATCGAGAATAAAGAGTTTTCTCGTTGAGAGTTCTTATTCCAGCAGCAAACAATCTACATCAAGTATAGTGTCATAATGAAATGATATTGCCGAATCAATAACGTAATCACTTATTTCAAAGGCCAGTGAGCTGCTTATCACCAATGCTGGTGAATGACTCCAGCCTTTCTAACACCTAGCAATCATTCTCATTCCATTATCCAACCTTATCGGTGGTGATATTCTCTCCCTTTTCAGACAAACTTGTCATCAAGTGAGCCATCAACACCTGGACACCGCGTCAGCAGCAGCGGCAACAGTAAATACAAGGAGCCCATCCCGCTTCTCACAGAACCTATAACTCCACCAGGTGAGCCACTACTACACTTCATTAAAAGTTTTTATATTACCGGACTGGCTACCAGAATAAATATCAAAATATAAAGGAATTTTTTGACAATGAAAATCATTCAAGGTCAAACTAGAATATTATGTTTTTGATAATGAACAATTGAAATATGTCTTTTGTTCAAATGCCATGTTGGCATATTATGTAAATTAGCGATCCGATGTTTTTTGTCCGTAACGCTAGAATTCTCTGAGATGATGATTGTTCTGTTTTTTACCAAGAAGTCGTGTTGTGATGGTTTCTGGATTTTCTTGTCGTCTGCACTTAACCACATCATTAATCTTCTTTTATTCCATCACCTTCATTACTAAATTATATTTGACTTCTTCCTATGCCACAGTAATGAAAAATACTTGAAACATGTACGGTATTTCATTTTCGATTATCCTCCCTTATACCAAGGACGCGTGCATCACAAGCAGGGCACTACCCCTCTCCCATTCGAGCATTAATATACTGGTACTATACGTCTCATTTGGTCATCTAGCTATATGAAATCTAAACGAGGAGGTTATACTGCTCCGCTGTGAGGCACACAAACACTTATGCTTTTAAGTATTTAGTGAGTGATTCTTGAGAGCCGTTTAGGTATCGCTGTCACCACTTGAGCAGCCCTTGTCTGGCCAGTAATATAATTTACTCGCACATAGCTCAAGTACTCTTCATCTTGATTAGGACGTGATGCAGTAACATGTACAGGTAGTGAGGAGTTAGCCTGCGTTCAGTCATCACTGCCTCCGCCGCTGCCTCTCATCAGCCCAGCAGTACCGGCTGCTGTCGCTTCGTCAGCATCTACACATATCAATCTCTGCTCCACCTCGACGCTCACTACAACATCATCATTGACAACTACGAGCCGGAGCAGTAGTGTGCCGAGCGTTACCAGCTCTAGCAGTCGCCAGCCTACCCCAGTGTGTGCTGCTAACACCACGCCTACGAACAGCAGCTGCAGGGACAACAACAGTGGTGGTGGTGGCAGCAGAACAACAAGTCGCAATAGGTAAGTGATAAGCCGATTAATCAACACCTCCAACCACAGCTGTTAGTGTCCGGTATAAGTATTATGAGTGTGGTGACGCATGCTTTGTAAATTTCTCTATAAAAAAATGTGTGTCAATCTGTGAAAAAAAAATCAAGTTTTGTATTGTTTCCATTACCGAATTTTTATATGTCATTTATTGTGAAGCAACTGTAAAAAGGTAAGGGTACCAGGTATGTTTATGGGTGCTGAACAGGGTCCTTTTTTTGCATCTTTTGTAAATCCGTATATCTATCTGTGTTTCACTGTAGTAGTGACAGAAACGCGAGCAGGAGCTCACAGCAGCCGGCTACTTCAACGACGGAGGGCTACAATCCATTCAACCCTGGTCAGTACCCTCTGAACCCTGCCATGCTCAGCTTCGGAGCTCCTAACGGTCTGACAGCCCCATTCAACTTTCCTGGAGCACCATCAGGGCTTGGGCAGTCAGCAGCCGCATTTCCATTTGGAGCATCAGCGGATCCCTTCAGTCATGCTGCCACTCTCGCTGCTGCAAGTAAGTTTCTGGAATATTTCTATTCTGCTTAGGCGAATTCCTACAAATACAATTATTACTGATAAAGCAATGGCATCATGATCATAATCCGGGATAACAACCTTCTGTTGTGTGAAAATTGTTGTCATATTGCTATGAAATTGGAAACGTTGCCATGATGCCCACTAGATTGTAAACAAGTGGATTTGCGGAGTAACGCAGTGCATATTGTGTGTCATGGCTGAATGCAGAGTGTTATGGCAGGTTGGAGAGGTAGCAAATAACAGGATTGGTTCAGATTAAAGGTAGAAAATCGTGGTGAATAACTGGTGCATTATTGTCGGGCACTTCAGTGAAATAGAAAATGTTTTGTTCTTTACTCAAGTTTATTAGCGCTTATGAGCTTTTTTCTGTAGCAAAGTGACACCAATTAAGTTATTGCTAAATCCCCCTCAAGTTTGTCAGGGAGGGCTTTTACAGTAGATTGCTTGGGTGGATTGAAGTAGATTGTAGCAGTTTGTTAGGAACCCTCGTTGCGCTGTTGACCTATACTTGGGGAGTTTAGAGAGGTTGGAGTGCTGTTACTAGTGCCCCTTACACCAGGTGCCACTAGCACTCCGTTGTCAAAGAGACTGCTGGTTCATACACTATCTGCACTATATGTCCCAAATCCGCCGCCGTTTTAAAGACAGACTAATATTGCCGAGTGCTCTTTAGCCCATACACTTGTGATATATAATTATTCCAACTGTGTGCACTGTTATGATACTCCGGTGTAGCCATCTTAATATTGTGTTTCTCTTCAAATTATTCAAGTGCTGTAAAATTATAAGCTATGAAAGGACAAACCGTTAGCTTACTCTTTTTATGGCTGCCCACCCTCTTATTTTCTTTCTACTATACTGAGGATATTACATATGTTAGGATAAGTCGTAAGCCTCTGTGAAGTATAACTAGTTGGTCCTTATTGTCGCCGCTCTGACATTAATGTACTCAACTTGCCATTATCGTCACTCCCCACTTCTGCGCAGGATCATGCTGTTTTTGCATCATTTGAAGGTGAACAGTTTTGGTTTTTAATACCACCCTTTGTTGATTTGAATTCATAAGTTTTCATCCCCCCCTCCCTTTGGCTTGCAAAGTGCAAGCAATACTGCCCTCGCTCTACTGACAATCAGAACATGTCTTTATTGCTATGTTGTTGTGATGATGATATATTTGGTTATTTACAGACCAGGAAGCTATGAGAGCTGAGCTATCTAGGAGGATGTTGATGGAGAGTGGTGACAGATCAATGCCGCCGTTTTTGCGTCCTGAGATGATGTTCCCTCCTGGTGCTGCTGCTGCGGCAGCTGCTGCCTCTATGGCTGCTGGTAACAATCCACTCAACGCAAACATGCCTACCGGATCTGCCATGCTTCTACAACAAATGGTGTGTAGTCGTCTGCCAATTTGCTATAATAGAGCTTGAGACCAAAAACAGAAAGATATTATATATATATAGGTTGTTATTTTTTGTTTTTTTTTTGTGCGAGTACGTTATATATTTTTCTATACATTTTTCCACCCGTTTGACATTTGAATTGAAAATTAAAACATTCCGTATTGTTTGAAGAATATTTCCCGTACTTAACAATACACTCAGTCAAAGTGATCCAATGGCTGCAAGAGTGTTGACATGGTACTCAGTTTTCTACTTGTCCACTAAGTACCCCCTCTTATACAGTGCTTGTCATAAAATGTCGCTCTTTTAGAAACCGGAGATGTTCAAAACTCCGCCGACAAGTAGAGACCATAAAACTCATAAGCAGGTGATTTTAAAATAGCCTCAGCTCTCGTATTACATATATGACTGTAGTATGGACAGCACTGCGCTGCTGATGCAACAGATGCTTTTTATATATTTGTTTGAGCCTTTTCTCACAATGTTCACTGCGGCAGCTAATTACATAAATAGGGGCGGGTGGCTAGTACCTCCCTACCATTCTGTGATTTCACATTCGCTCACATTAGAACATGCACCCATCTAACCATATTTTTAGTTTGAATGTGAGCCATATCGTAAAATAACCTAATTCACCCATTTGGAAATATCTCTGCTCATGAGTGAATGCTTGCTTTTGTGGAGCTTGTCAAACGCTCCGACTGTCTTCCTTTTATGTCATTACATTCAACCAATTTTTTTTATTTTAAATCGACTGCTTGGGTTCATTTTCAACATCAGTCATAAATAATACTGCTGAGTGGTATTGCAACATGATGGTTTGTTTGTCTTCAGATTGAAATTCTTTTACTTACAGTTTGAGAAGATGCCAAAAATGGATCCTCTGCAGTTACAGATGATGCTTGCTCAAAGAAATGTAAGCCCATAACAGATGCATATACGATGAATATTTCTCTCCATGCTAAGTTTTTGTTATAATTTCTTAGCTTGGTTTGCGGACAAAAGTACAAACTGCCTCTTTTATTTTGAAGATATGGTACAAAGATGCAAATTTTATGTAACTTTTTTTTTATCAAAGTCTTTTTCAGTTACCGGCACTTCACCAAAGAGATAGAACTTATGTCTTTGATCTTCCCCATGTATAACCAAGTTCAAGATGCGGTTATGCTCAGATCAAAGTACAACTTTCAATTGTGTTGGTTTATGAGCAATATGTGGGGGTCTTATGCTTTCTCTGGGTCATAACTTAGACTTAGCAGTTGTGATTTATGGTAGAATTCCGTTGATATATGTGTGGTTGTAAATAATGTTTTTCACATGTCCGTGTCATCCAGTTAGGAAAGAGTTGGTAGGTATGGCTTCTTGTTATTTGTAGGCAGCAGCAGCCGTTACATCATCTGCAGCTTCAGCAGCCGGAGGTGTTACTAACCCTCTCGTCGGTCCGTCTCCTTTCCAGGCGATACCAAACAACCAAGCCTCTTCTGACTCACCAGATGGCAACAAAAAGGTAAGCTTGTTGCTTTATTTCCATGCTTGTGTACCATTTGCTTTATGACTTGCTTACCTAGTGGTACCACTAAATTAGCGTTGACTTTACACAACCATCGTCTTTTTTATATCTGTTGCAAAAAATAGGCAATTGACGCTCATTGTCACTCTATGACGCCACGCTATTTTGCGCTAAATATCTCTTTACTTAAAAGTTCGATTTTTTTGCTCTTTTTGCACAATTGAGAAACACATCAAATCAACCACAGTAGCCAAATAAAAGAAAATAGTTGTGAACTTTAATTGAATTGTTATATAATACAATGGGAGAAAAAGGGATGATTGGACTTGAAGTACATGGCACCGAAATTTCCTCGTTTTTTATAATAATTCATCATACTTAGCTTTGCGGAGCAGATTAAGATCTTGTTTGGTAGGTGTAAAGTCATTTCAGATTTTTTGCTTGAATCTGGAGAGCGCATTTTCATTCTATTATTGTTGCACTCATTTCTCATGAGGCTCATACATATATGGTAATATAATTCAGTGATAATAGTAATATAATCATGAGAGAACTCCTCACCATCGTCCTCCTCTATCACTTGAAAGGTCTTAATTCTTTAACTTATTTAACAAATATTTCTTAAAATCTAATAAACTGCAGTGGAATAAAGTTAATCATGTTATTGTGAAATAACATTACTCTCTTATAATTAATTAATATTATCAATCACACTATTGTGGTTATGGATGCCAATCCTGGCTGCAGTCAATCGCCAATCACTGAGAGTGCTTAATGACATTAGAGCTGAGTGCTTATCAAACTAGTTGAGTTACAGTTCAAGTTCATGTATAGCAATTACAAAGCCTGGGTTGGCTGGTTAAAGCCCAGGCTGCTCAGCGTAGGTCCTACTGCTCTGTGAATGTGCCTAGACTGTTTAGCTGAATGAATGATTGAGTTAGACGGTGATTGGACTAGATGTCAGCCTGTACCTGTGGGAATAGTATAAGCACTGTTATATATGAAAGTGAATGGGGTGTCAGTTGGTGAAGTGTTCGTAAGATTGGTGAAACAATACCAGCAAATCGTTCACAAGTATGCTCAGCCTATGACAGGTTATGCAATGCATCTGGGGATTAAGGCAACTTCAAGTTGTTAGTGAAAAGGTGATGGAAAAACCTGTAATGAGGTTTTTAATAATGCCTCAGAATCAGTCTGTTAAATTAGTGGAAGAAAACCTGAGCTGTCTCAGAATAATGACTCTTGTGAAGTCATGGCGTACTCAAGTTGAGTCTGACGCCAAATAATTATCAGCTTCTTATAACATTGTGAATTAATATTTCAGAAATCTGGAAAGTGGTGCGCCGCTCATGTACGGATCGCTTGGCAGATTTACAATGCTCGACAAGCCCAGAAAGCCAGTGAGGAGGCATCCAAATCCTCAGCAACGCCATCTTCCAGCAGTGGAAAAGACAAAAAACTAACAGTTGTCTCCTCTTCTGAAGTGACAAGCCAGCCATCCACCTCACTTAGCCACTCCATCAGTGCAATAACTTCCACCGTACATAAACTGAAAGAAGTGTCTACATCAACTGTCACCCATCCACGACCTACACCAAAGCCAAATGGTAAGTTTCAAGGCAAATTGTTGTGCTAGTATTGTACTCTGGATGGCTACTGGTATGTAATTGAGGTTAGGGGGCAGCGCTGGAATTTTTGGGCGCTAAGTAATTAGGTAATAAAGGAAATACACAGACCCTGATCTATACCCATGGTTATCAGTACTTTTTAGATTCGTTTTTTTTGTGTTCATTATGATATGCATGACATGTTTATTGGTGTTATTTCCTTCATCAATCAAATGTTAATCAATCGTTGCTTCAGCTCGCATGTCATAGTGGTTGAAATTCATTTTTTGCTTACTGTATTTCCTAAGCTTGTTATAAATACTTCAAGTTTTTGTTTTTATTCCGTTGATTAACCAACACTTTTAGTAGTCAGTTTTTGCCACTACATATATGTGCCGCATAAAATTTTGGACATATATTCAGGTTGGTACATTATTGTTGTATCAGTTAACAAGGTGTGTGAGTATCTATTTTGTTCTTTTAGCACCCTCACCGAACACAGTAAACAGACTATCGGTAGAATCTCGTAAATCTGCTGCCTCCAGCCCGTCTGTAGAACAGCGTCAGCGTTCCTCATCTATAACAAGTCATCCCAGCTCACCTGCCTCTTTCCATTCTAACCACTCTCAGCAAAGCACTTCCGGCAACAAGGGTAAGCCTTACCTCACCTCTGCAGATTAGCTCTGACAAAAAATGGTGATGTTGTTTGGTGCATCATGTTGTGAAAGCAGTTGACATGTGGTTTTCCAAAATCCCCATCTGTAGTACATTAGATTTTTTTAAACGGCATTTTTTGAGGCAACATATTTTACTCTACTTTTTATCAACCACGTCATGCTCATCTGTGGCAATAACTTTTTTTATCTAGCTGATCATAATCTGGTTACATAATGATCAACTTATTTCATAAAAATATTGCATTTTCCTGTGCTTGGTTGTGTCACCCAAATGTAAAAAATTAAAGTTTGTGGTATTTAATGCACGTTTTACGCTGCTTTGATTTTAGATCCATCAATTATGAACCGGAATCTGCAAAATGGTACTGTGCCTAGTCAGTCACCAAAGGATAAAAGTTTGTCCACAACGAGATGGCCTGGAAGTGTTAATAAATCACAACTGAACCCTTCAGTATCTTCCAGCCACAGTAACCCTGCCTCACCCTCGCATAAAAAAAGGGATAGGGATGACAGGTAAATATACTTATCTACATCTTTTTTT
>ERZ1740072.889-NODE-889-length-11777-cov-12.917932_pt1 | contig 11777 bp, 10 predicted proteins | sample MGYA00581733_ERZ1740072 | MGnify/ENA primary metagenome ERZ1740072 (study PRJEB43018, sample SAMN04849741) | marine metagenome | isolation source: floating plastic debris | place: Pacific Ocean | collected 2008-08-30 | study: EMG produced TPA metagenomics...
GCTCGAGGACTTCTAGATAGTAAGGCTCTTCTGAATCACTGACGCTGTGATTACCCGAGCCTAGCTTTAGTGATCGGTCCCTTGGTGGTGGCAGAGGTGGTGGCAGAGGTGGTAATGGTCGGCCTCTGTATGTTGATTTCTTTCTTTGTGTTGCCAGCTCAGTGATAGACTCCTCTGCTTCACCAATCTCAGTAAACCGTTCCTCATCAACACCTCGTCTTGTGTGTCCAAACTCCCTGAGTTCTATGCCTGTAAAACATTCCAACGCAAAACACAACAATACAAGTGATGAAAGCCAAAGTCAGCTAACCGCAGGTGTCTCTAACACTGATTGAAATAAATGGTAAAAATATGGGCCTCTGGAAATATCTTACGTGCCATCTAATTACCATGTGCATGTCAACATCTAGTGTCGACAAACATAAATCTAACATAGTTCATTTCTGATTTGTCTTCCTACGTGCTATGAGATGATGACATGACTCCTAATTGCCCAATGCTATGTAAGATCAGCACTGTTAGATGGCTTCCAAAGACTGAATTTTAATCGAATTCAGACTCTGATTTCTGTGATACAATTGGTCAAAGAAACTAAATGTTATATGTGCACATTTGATACGATAATGCACCATACACGATACACGTTGTTTGTGGTAATAAAATAATCGACCCAATTCAAAGCATACTATGATAGTGTTGCAGACTACAATACCCATGATGAAATCATAGACCCTAGCTTAGCCTACTCTAGCCTTGCCGTGTGACAAGAGCCATATAGACCCTATGAGCATCAAAAACCTTCATTGAGAGCATCTGGGGTGCGCGGGTTGGGCCTACGGAATTTCACAGCCCCACACCTTCTCCTCCGTCGATACAGCAGAGAAATAGCCACGGTAACTCCGATTACAGCTACAATTCCTGCTAGAACTGAACCAACTATAACACCTGGAATTAGATATCATTGCCAATATTACTCCTTCATACTCGTACATTTGGAATAGCGATGTTTCCAGTTTCTGAAAATTCTGTGTTATGTAGGCTTCTTTATTTTTCAACATGATGAGTAACAATATGGAAACATGGTCTTTGATAAAATTCAACTCAATGTATTTATATACAAAAATTCCGTGCGCTGAACATTCTTCTTACTCTCCAGACTTTAAGTTTCATTCCACCGCAGACTTGAGAAAAAATTCAAACTTTTGGGTAGAGCTATGTCATGTTGCATTTCAGCATTGAGTTCAGTAGTTCTTACCAATGTAACTAATTCCAGCCCTTGCCTGAGCAGATTGATTGACTTGAGCGTCTCCATATACTAGACTGACTACAAAAAAAGAAGTGACAAATTTTTTTATAGACATGAAGGAGAAGCACAGAGACGGTTTTCAGTGAGAGTAGATACTGCACTGGAGAGAAGTTAAGACATTTGCAGAGCCACAATCGTAGTTAAATTAGCTCTATTCTGCCCACAGGTGCACAATTAGAGAAGCGTCAACTATCATGAATACTTACTGTTATATTTCAAAGCTATCGGCCTATGATTTATATCCACGCCATATAAGTGATCTCCTCGTCTCTGAAAGTCGTCGTTTCGGATGAGATCGCGTACACGTATTTGATTTTGGCCACACTCACTTGGGTCACATGGCAGATGTGTTATTCCTTTGTTTACAACGCTAAACTGTCCGGTATAAGTGTTAACCAAAACCAAATCCTTTTTATCGCTGTGAAATAGGAGTACGCCGTTGCTCAGAGGGACAGCTCGTAAAATTTTATCCGGATATTCGAACTGTATTGATCCTATGGGCTCTAATGTTGCTAAGTCATACATTCTGATCGTGTGTGTCAAATCGCTTTTTTGGATTGTTGAGAGATATGAATAATCTTCATTGAAAGCCATCGCTGTGACATCTCCAAGAGACCCATCCAGTTCTATTGGTGTTGTTAGATTGGGAGCAGAGATATTCAATACTCTTTGCACTGTAGAACCATCAGTGTAATATATGGCAGTCTTAGAATAGTCGACGGCTATCGGTCCTAGACCTGTAGAGGTATAATGCGCACAATTGTTGAGAGCCAAGCCATCTACTTTCTGTTTATCACATACTAAGTGTTTTGTCAGTTTGTAGATTTCGTTGCCAGACATACGCAGGTAGAGGCTCACTGACTTTTTGCTGCTCACAATAAGATTATTGGGACTTACATGACATAGGGGTGTGATGATTTCTGAAGTTTTATTAACAACCATTGTGTAGTTGCGCGAGGTAGAATTCCAATAGTTAATTGAGTTTTCAGTGGAAAAGAAATATCCACCCCCTGCTTCAGCGTATGGTATTAGAGTTTGAATTTTTGGTAGAGCTACGCGTTTATCGATGACACCAAAGAGGTTCTCTACAACATCCATTTGCAGTGTGACCCTGAATAAAAAATTAAACACTTCATATTTTTCGGTGGGAGAGCCAACACAAAATAGGTTTCACTATTGGTGAACTAGTTTTTTTTGTCTGAAACATGGTGATTCCTTCACTTTTCTTTCAATGTATAGATGGAAATTTTGAGAGTTTGCTTAATGACATATTTTTCACAAAGTGTAAAAAAAGAAAAGCAAGATATGATGCAATGTAACTTGAATTACACAAGAATCAAAGTAAGGAAAAGTACTTTTCAGTAGTTCTTGAGTCAAAAGAGTGAATTTTGATATCAATCCCAAAGAATTTAGGCGATTCATCAGCCTTTATGGATAAGTATTAAATCAGAATTCATTCCCCTGTTTTTGGTTGATGCACTGTTGGTTCTAATCACTGAACTGCATTTCGATGGTTCTAATCATAGACAAGCCACATGTTCTATGGTTCTAAAGCCAAATTATAGAAAGTTTTATGCCAAAAAAGAAAAATTTCTGCACTTTGATGTTCGCTTGCTTATTTCTGGCTTCCATATATACCTGCCCCTTACAAAATGCAATGCATCCAACAGTCTTGAGATCATGATAATAAGAATACACGAGATGACAAAGTCGCCCCCTTATTGTTCAGGAGAACATAACTAACTTTAACATAACCTGTCATTGATAAGTGAGCACTGCTGATAATACTGTACCTGGACACTGGCTGGTCTGGTCTCAACTGCTCGGTCATACTATCTGGAATAGTAAAAGCTCCATGGCAGTAGCAAAACTGTAAAGGACCAAAGGAACATGACTTCCACATGAAGTAATGTTGTGTAATATCTGGTGGCTCCTATAGGTGCCAGTCCAGCCCAGTTTTTTGTTTAAGTAGGCGGCTCCAATAGAAAAGCCAACATGAGCAGGAAGAGGTAAACAATTTTGAAATGTTATTAGGTAATTGATTTCTCCAGCTACACCAATGCACAAAATCCAACCCATTGTCAAAACAAAAAAATGCTGTTAACATCAATCACATAATTCCAAAACATGATACTTAAAACTATATAGTTCATGAATTAGACACTTTTTATTAATTGATTTTATTGATCGATTGTGCCACAGCAAAATGGTATTGCTGAAATGAGAATCCAAAAATACTTTCGGGTAAGCCTAGAAGATAGGAATAAAAGCTTGCAGCATAGACATATCTAATCTCTCTCACCAATCCTCTAATCCTCTAACCTTTTCAGAATCTGATTAAAGAAGGCAAGCAAAACGTAATTTAATACCTTTTGCGATAGCCTTATATTTTATGTTAAGGCATCTTTGAAATCCAAATAAAAAAACAGCATTAAAATGAAAGCATGCCAAAATGCTTGAAAATTAATTTGTACACATTGATTTGAGGCTATGCAAATGCGCCATAATAATTAGCTGATTCTGTCGTTCAAGAATCAAGAGCAAAAAATGTCCCAATTTTGTTTGGAGACTCTAACATTGGTTGCAAGCTTTTAACTTTTCAACTTTCAAATGTTAGGGGTAAGAGACACTTATATTATTCATATGGATAATAGCTCTGATGAGTCTCATACATACTCTATTCATTGCATAATGTTACAGTGTCAACCTACCAGCATAATGTAAAATACACAAGCCGTCTGATTTAGTGAAGAGGAAGAAATCAACATACTTTCTGCAGATCAAAGGCAGTTAAAGACAAAAGAAATATTTAAGCTGTGTTCTATGTTGTGATTCCACTCTGAATTCGCAAATGTACTAGCCGGATAGCGAATTTATAGTTTTATAATCCATGCTTTCACCACAGTAACATAATCTCCTAGGTGTGCGTCATATTATAATATTCATTGATACATGACTTATTATATCAATGCAAAAAAACTCATAAATTTAATGAGATGTGGAAAAGCTGAATGCAATCCATGGCTGTGATTGAACAGGATAAACAGATTTATTGGGTTGACCAGGCAATAGCTGAACGCTGAATTAATAGGGTCGATATTCAATCTCCAAATTCCCAAATGTCTCTTGAGCATCCATACGGAGTGAGCTTCAGCTGTAAGAATCTTCTTCCGCCTCCGCAGAGTACATCTGTTCTTCCATCACCTAGAAATAGATTGATACTTTAGAATAAACTCCATTAGATGAAAATAGATGATTTATAGTGAATTGATGAGTATGCAATATTTTTGGAATCTCTGCTGTCAAAATACTGAGTCCGCACTGTGAGACATAGTACCCCTACTGTTGCAGAAAATCTAGCGCTGGACAGCAACGCCAAACGAATGCCAAAGAAATCAAACTTAATCTGCTGTCCCCCTTCATTTTTCATATTGTAGTTTCTATATCGCCTTGTATATAAAATTAATAAGCAGATGATCTGTATTTTTTGTTTGCTTCTGTCACTCATCTTGTTGTTGGTACAAACAAATACTTACATGTTTATGATAAAAATTTATTGTAAAAGAAAATCAGCTCAACTTACTGTAGTGTTTCAGGAGTCGAAATCTTGTTACAGCCCAATGGTTGAACTTGTAGTAAGTTTGAGTGCGCACAAGCTCGAATATATTATCATCACACATAGACACAGTCTGGAGTGGTTTGTCCAAGCTTCTCTGAAATACATGCAACTTTATTTGAACTGAAGGCAGCATAATTTACATATAACAGAGTCAAATCGGATACCAATTGATTGGCGGATGCTAATAAGATATCAAGTTATATCTTACCCGAGTGAATTATTCTCCTGCTGCCACCATTTTGTTATGCCTGCACAAGTTGTTCATTCAATCAATGGCAGCAGTCTTTTTATTATCATTAGCTATGATCCCGTAACTTGTCAAAGTTTATTGTAGACTAATGATGACAACGTAGAATTAGTTACAGGCACAAGAGGTGAATATAGGTCAAAACTTATTTACCAAAAAATGGTCTTCATGCACACTGTGCATCAGCGAGCGCCTGAGCGACATGTTCTTGAAATAGATCTGGTATATCTGCAATGTTTTTTTCCACAAAGTACATGTAGCTATCTGTAGGATGCGTGATTATAATTACAGTTGCCATGTAAAACAAAACATTTTTGAAAATCTAGGCAACTACTATTAGCTAGTAAAATATTTCACACTTTTCAGTTATCTAGGTAAATTAAGCTGGCTTTATTTTAGCCGCTCCATTATTACGTATGAAATGAAGGTTTAGGCCATTCCAAATTAATTCATAGGTCAAGATGGCATTTTCTGAGATTTGTCTTGGAGAGGGCTTAGGTATTTTATTTTCAAATTTTATGTTTTGCTAGTATTAGAAGAGGGATAAAATGATATTATTTTATTTTCCATGAGAGAATTCTTGACGAGGTTATAGCATTTTATTTGATAGAATCACACCAGTGAAAGTTCTTTTCTCTGAGATCACAATACCCAGCAAGGCGAACTAAGACATTGTTATTGAGCAATGTATGGCTGTATCTGTGCCTATCTCCTCCATAAACCCCTTTTAGGCCCTGCCACTGAACACCAGGGACGTTGGGAGTTCTTAATTCACATAGAAGGATAAAATACATCCAAAAACACCTTAATCTTAGGAGACGGAATAGGGTTTTATTTTATATTTTGAGCTAGAAAAAATCACATTTGGCTACTTTTTACTTTTTTATGGTCTAAAAATGTCTCTAGCGTGAGGCATTTTACTTTTTTGAAGCTTTTTTTAGGGTGAGGGAGGTCATCTAGACCTTTGAATTAATTTAGAATTGCCTTAATCAGCTACGTCAAATAGCAAAAATGGCAACAATTAATGCTGAATGAATACTTTTTGTGTTTAGGGTATTCAAAACTTCTAGAGACTTACAGCAATGGCTCCAGAAAGGTCTGTTGTTAGTTGGCCCAAGGAATAATCATCTCGATAACCGTTGACTCTCCGTTTTTTATAAAAGTGTATGACATAAAACTGCCGGTCCTCTCCGGGTAGCTCATAAATGTCATATCTTATATACTGATCATCACCTACAAAGTCATGAGGAACAGACGGCTCTAAATTGCACATGAGAAATTAGCTAGCTAGTGTACGCAATAGGTATAGCATGCCAGGGACACAAATTTATACTCATGTAGGCTAATCAAATAGCGTAGCTACCAAACGGAGGTAGGTGCAACATTGCCATTTTTTTGAAAAAGTCATGTGATATTTACCTATCTAAATTTCATAAACCAGCGGCCATTATCATGTGTACAATGTCCTCTGTGTGTACTCAGCTCAAAAGTACTATCACAGATAATCATAAAATTTCCACTTTACAGATAGCCAGCTGAGTTACACAATATAATTTATAGGCCTACAAAAGTGTACAAGTCATTTGCAGGATTGAACAAGTGTCTAAAACGAAGATTAAATACAGATGAGATGAAAGTTTATGCCAGAAAGCACCAAAGTTCTTGGACCTGGAGAGAAAATCCCAGATCTTAAAATCAAAAATTGTTAAAATTGCTAAAATTGTTGAGCTAGCGCTGCTAATTTAGCTCTAATTAGTGCTGTTGATAAAGACTGAAACCTGATTAGAAGGAAATCTATGCCAGATAGAACAAAAGTTCGTGGATCTGGAGAGATATGCAGACATTGCAAACAAAATAAAATTCTGGTGCTAGCACTTCTAATTAGTGCTGATAATGATAAAGACTGAAACCAGATTAGATGGAAATTATGCCAGAAAGAACCAAGATTCTTGGATCGGGAGAGTAGCCAGACCCTGAAATCAAACTGAATTGGTGGAGCTAGCACTTCTAATTAGCACTGCTAAAGGTTAATCTTTGTGCAAACCCTAGCTAGAGTGGCCTCTGCTCACCTTGATATAAGCTCAATGTCTCAATCACTACCTTCCTGGAATCTCTTTCATCAATTATTAACTGCTCAAAAGATGTGCCTTCTCTCATATTGCCATAGATTGTTTTTCTTTCTTCATTCAGTCGAAGTTCAGGACATTCCTCAGTCAGAACTGGTACCAAGTGTCCTAAAGTTTCATGATGACAATCAGAGATTGAACGGGTGCATCAAAGGACAAAATTTTGACAATTCTGATCACATCACACATATGATTTGCCCATGTCGGATATGAGCATTTCCGGCATAACTGCAAGAAAGTTTTGAAATTTTAGCAGTTTATAAATTCTGATCATCTTTGAGTTTTAGTTTTAATTTGTCAGGAAGATGAAAGTCAGTGATAATAATAAATCCATCGCTATAAGTAAAGTGGTATTTATTCAAAACTGTAACCTCTTTTTTAGAAACTTCTGTCTGCATGCCATAACAGAGCTCACAACTACATGTATGCTACCAGGGCACAGTTTCAACACGTTCACTCGTCAATACATTGTTTTCCACCAACCTCGTTCTAAATTAGCCACAGCTAACATATTTGGAAAAGTCTATTTGTCATGAGTGATGGAGAGAAATGGTGTATCAAAAATATGGAGATTGAGAGAAATGGGTTGGGTTTGAAAAATAATATTCAAGAGTTGCACAAGCAACAAATATTGTATTGGAGCCTCACAACCGTGAAACACAGGGTTGCAGCAAAAGTCAAATATGCAGAGAAAAAATAACGAAATATGGTGTGACCGACCGCTCATAGCATGACAAACCATGATGATCCATATCAATATGGAGGGTCAGAAATGCATCATCGTTTCAAAAGCTAAGGAGTGCCAACAGTGTTTTCCCGATAGATGTTGCCATAGAATGGAAATTCCTTGGAGTAATAATCCTATCGGAAATCATGAGTGATGGACACCATCAGCTCCACAGTTTTACATCTGAGAGGCAGTCTGCCTGACGCCATTATTCTGCTAGATTGAACAACAGTACATGTATTTGATTAAGAACCAGAACAACTAAGAGGCAGAATACATTTTTTATGAATGGTGATTTTATCATCCTTTGAAAAATTTTTGTTATTGGCATTGATTTTTTATGCCAAGTTTTTTGTTTGACTGTTTTTGAAACCAACTGTTTTATATGATGTTCTAAGTATCTCAGCAGTGGAGGAATAAATAAATCTGTAAATCAGTAAGAAAAAATCTACCGATTGAAAAGTAAGGGCAATGAGAAAAAGAAGTTCTAGAAGACAAGTCTTCATCACAAAAGCTTGTGTTGTAATGTCAGTTTTTCTAGCGAGACTATTACTTATGGAAGCAACAATTTTTTAAAATGGTAAAACTTACAAAGAACGATAAATTGGATGAGATATTTTGTAGTTAATCCATAATATTTCTGGTTGAAGATTGATATACGAGTTTTAACAAAGTAATATCCTAGGAAACACTTAGGTATGCCTTGTTCAAACTATTTTGACAACTTTTATGAGGCTTTCAGGTTAAATACTGCTATAATGTGAAAATAATTCATTAGTGAGAAAATAATATCTCACCATTGTGGATAAGTGAACAAATGAAATGTGGTAGACCATTGTAGTGTTTCCGAGCCTTAGTTGAGTTCTCAGCTACAGGTGAAACACATCAAAGCACAGCTGTACAATATTGAGTAAAGAAAATGGCTTTTCTTAGGCGAGAACCGAAATACAGGGTTTTTTTCTGAAGTTCTTGGTTCTGTGTTCGATCTAATGACATTCAGCCAAGTTTTTTTGTATTATCACCTTGTTGTATAACTGAAGTTCATTGTTTTTACCAGATTAGTTCAATGAAGGGCAGATTGAACTACCGATAAAAATGTATTGATCCATTGATGAGCAAAAAAAGATATCAGATTGTTTCTTTCTCAACAATCAATTGAGCATCTGTGATTATCAGTCACAATTAGGCATGTCCCACAAAATTCTTCTAAACATTGTTCTATTGATCTCAATTAGCCTTTTGAACCATCATTACATATATATCAACTTTTCATTTTCTATAGCATATCAGAACCTGTTGCATAACAATTCCATCTGGTCATAGAACAAAGAGTTTAACAGCTTTAGCCCTGCTCTGACGACAAGGTCTTCAGAGATTGTGGTGGAATTAATCTTCCTTAGATTTGATTATTTTCTGACGCAAAGATCCTTGTTTTGATTGTTTGTCAGAGCTAATAACAGCTTTTTTACAAAGTTCTAACATTTGAGATAGAGTGTGAGTGGCAGGTTGATTTTAGATTTGGCTTTTTATTGGGCACTTATATTAAAATACCAAGAACAGCAAAAACAATACCGCTTGTAGATGGAAGACAAAATCCTTTACAGACCTTGCTGTAACGTAAAGCTGGGTTTCCTTTTTGTGTTGTGTCCTAGAGCCTTTGTAGGATTAAGAAACTAAAAACAGATAACGAATTTCATTTTAAGTTTTATTATCTACTGAGAAGGATATCACAGGGGCTGTCTTCACTTTTGATCACGTCTGAAATGTTACTTTGAGAATATAGCCTAAGCACTTTTTATATCGGCAGTTCAGCACTGTAGGCTATACTAAAAATATAATAAAAATATACATACTAAAAAAAAATAATAAAAATTGCATAAGGTTTAGTCAGACAGTCAAGGACTAGAGTTGAGACCTTGGCACCATAAGCTATTCCTAAATTAAACATTCATATAAGAATATTGGCTGCAGTTGAATTTGACCCCACAACCTTGTAGCAAGCTGCATATATTTCGTTTGTATGTCGTTCGTACCTAGCCTGCCCTGCCAGGCTGTGTCAAATTTGTGTTAGATTAGAGGCCCTCCGTTCTGGCTTCCCTCGGCTCGTCGAACGCGCGGCAGGCTGACAGGTCAGTGTAACTTGTAGGTGGTGGTTAGTCTCAGTCAAACCACCACAATAGGACAGTTGCCAAGTTAGAGCTGCATTACATTGCACAAATTGTCGTCAGCTTTTGACAGTTGGGCATACGCCAGCCAAGCAACCAACCGAAGAAGATACAAACAATAACACAAGGACAGTACAGGACAGTAGATGAAAACCCAGCTTATTAGTGCCTATATTCTTTATTCATCGCGCGCAATTTGGTAGAGCAGTGGGCAGGGGAGTAGGCACGGATACAAATTCCGGTTCGTATTCCACCCCGAATGCAGTTTTAATGGAAATGATTTCAAATCCTCTCAAACGCAATTGATATTGTTATCAAGGTTGGCCTACAGCTTAGGCTACTTTGAGAAGTAGTGTGGCAGAATTCAAGAGAAAAGTCTATATAGTAGCCAAAAATTTGAATTGAATAATATGGGTTAGAGAAAATATTAAATCATCAACCTGCTTTTCCATGTGTAAAGATTTTTAGGAACTTCAGCTACTAAGGGGGAATTTAAATAGTGTACAACTTGAAAAATTGAGAGGCATTATTTTTTTGGGTGAGAATTGGTGCGATAAAGTTCAAAAATAAAGAAAAAAGAAACTACTAATAGAAAGTAAGACTTACTAAGTAGAACGAGTAAAAGAAGTTCTAGAATAAAAGTCATCATCACAAAGGTCTGTGCGGTAGGGCCAGTTTTTCTAGCGAAACTGTGAATCATGTAAGCAACAAATTTTTAAAAGTGTAAAACGTACAAAGGGCAATAAATTGTGTGATATATATTGTAGCTCAACAAAGTAGTTATATCAAAACAAACCCTCAGGTACTGCTATGCTTTGTTTAAAACTAATTTTACCACTTTTATGAGGCTTTCAGGTTGGATACTGTTATTATGCAAAAATAATTCACAGTGAGAGGAAAAATAACTCGCTGTTTGTGGAGATGTGAACAAACGGTGATAAACTGACATTGTGTTAATCATTCCCAATGATATGTTCCAGAATCCAGTTTATAATGGAATTCCAGTGTTTTAGTTTCGACCTCGTTCACAATTGGAAAATGCCTAGAAAAGTACCATAAAGCATGGGCAAGGATTATAACTTTTGTTGTGTGAGAATTGAAATGCAGGGAATTTGTCAATAAAAGTCTCAGAAGCTCTTGATTTAGCGTTCAGTCCAATGACATTCAGCCAAGTTTCTGTGAATTATTACTTTGTTGTATAAATAAATCTTATTGTTTTTAGCAGATTAATTCAATGAAGAGCAGATTGAACTACCGAGCATACTTTAGATTGGATAAAAATGCGTTGAAGAGTAAAAAAAGAGACAGATTATTTCTTTCTCAACAATCAATCAGCATGTGTTATTATTGGGCAGCATGAGGCATGTCCCACCCCACCTGTACCCAAATTCTTTGCATTGTCCTAAATATATCTAAGCTTATATAACCATATACATATGTGTATGTTTAAATTCTCCTTTTTTTGCGGGGTATCTAGTTCTGATCGTAGTAGAACAAAGAGATTGACAGCTCTGACGGCCAGGTATTAAGTAATTGTGGTGGAATTAGATTTAATTTTATTCTGACGCATTGTTGCCAGAGCTTATA
>ERZ1740072.891-NODE-891-length-11773-cov-8.873528_pt1 | contig 11773 bp, 9 predicted proteins | sample MGYA00581733_ERZ1740072 | MGnify/ENA primary metagenome ERZ1740072 (study PRJEB43018, sample SAMN04849741) | marine metagenome | isolation source: floating plastic debris | place: Pacific Ocean | collected 2008-08-30 | study: EMG produced TPA metagenomics assembly...
CCTTAATTGACTGCGGTTCACAATGCCGAAAAATTGCTAATTATGTTTGACATATTATTCAAAACTATAAAAACGAGTGAAAATTGTGTGTGAAGGCCTCATATCAAAAACAAAATGAAGAGAAACGCCATTTTGAGAATAATGTTCCGATACATTTAATAGTAACTTTATTGTCTCTAATACAAAAATAGGACTATCACTATCATCAAATAAGTTGGTTATCGTGAAATAGTAAATAACCAACTGCATCAAACTGTGATAAATTGTTATGTCATAGCTATGCTCCCATATTTTTAGGCAAGTTGAACCTGCAGGGAAGACGAAAAAGGGGAGAAAATTGCAGATAATCCAAATAGATCGTCAAAACAAAATCATTCACAGGGTATGTACAGATACAGCAGTCATCAATTCTCTTGAGGGAAATAGAGGTTAGTTTTATATGCCATCATTAGCATTAGAAAAGTAGCTGATAAATGTTAGAATTCTTATTATAACTTTGAGAAATTATCTTCTACTGTGCAAAGAGCAGACAACTGCTATTATATTTATACTTTTCACAATGAGTAATAGTGGAAACTGTCAACAATACTATGTTTACTCATTGTGGCAATGGACTAGATTGCTATATATGGAAGAAGCATAGTAAATTATGCTGGTAAATAAAAACAATATTATTAGAAGTCTGTTAGATGTTTGTGAGGTGCTAGGTTTAACCATGTGATTGTGCGGAACAAAGGGGTCATGAGGTTATGACATGGGTATAAAAATACATGTATACAAAAAACGAAACAATTTCAACAGTAACAATTTCCTGATGAATGTTGGATTTGACATGAACCTTCAAAAATGTGATTACATATTCTGAAACAATCCTTCAAAGGCTCAAAAAATGGAATGACCATCAGTTAGATGTGCTAATATGTTTTTGTGCACTATAGTAATTTGTGTACAATGAGCTCTGACAAAATTATAGAAAATTGTTAGTAAAATAATTCTATATTTTATTGTAGGTAGAGGTTTATGATAATTATCAAGTAGTTGTAGAAGTAGTGGCATCCCATCATACAGCCCTGAGACGCTTGGATGATGGTGGCTCAGTGTTGTTGTTGTTATTGTTGTTGTATTTATTGCGGTTGTATTTATGCGGTTCTCCTGCGCAATGCTGTTTGTACTCTTGTACCGTAGCAGTGTTGACGTTACACGCCTGGCAATGATATTGCTCCTGTTCTATCTTTACTATGTCGCTGTCAGCGCCTCCGCTAGTCTTACCCAGTGAGCATATGGATGTGGCCTGATGTTTAATACATGACTCCTTCCTTGGAAAGACAAGCTGACACTTACGACATGCATAGCTGCAATAAAGAAATATTAAAAAGAGTTGTGTATGCAAACGTAAATAATACTCCACAGAATATAAGTGACAAAATTGCAACAATTCAGCTCGAGAGGATAATTCGCTATAAGTCATAATAATTCATAGATTAAGCTTAGTTATGATTAATTTGACTATGCTGACATTGATTATGATGATGCGACAGATCCATTCTAACCCGATTATCTACACAGCTTTTGTAGAGACTTTGGCACTTACCCAACATCAGTATGTTCTAATCTAGCAAGTGAGACATCCATATCTAACACTTGTTTTGCAATATCATCGACAGATTTACAGTCTTGCGTGTAAGTAGCCACCTTACTGGAGGGGTTAGCCAGCTTGCTGCTGATCGAGTCCTTGGCCTCCTGTGGTATCTGAAGCATGTTTAGAGGAGTTCCATAGTCCAGAGCGCTATAACCGAGCGCGGCAGCTGCTGCTGCAGACTGATCTCCTGGAAATCCACCTACACAACAATATCATGAATAATAATCAAGTGTTCAAGTATTTATTGTCGACAACAAAATATTCTTTGGACAGCCAAATGTTTACATTTTCAAACAAGGATACAAGAGCAGAATACTCAATTCAGAGTCATTGGAACCCCAAACTTGGTCCTATCAGACCCATTACTCACAAATATTGTAAAACTAGTCACAAAATTTCCAACTTCCAGTTTGCCACAAGCATATATGAGTTTTTTTGTATTTTTATTTGCGTTATGTGATTTACTAGGACTCCTAATCTGTTTAAAAATTCACAAAAGTGTTCGAGTTTATAGTGTGATTCTTACCTAGCAGTCCTGCGGTACCAAGTAGTGATAGAGACTGTAGCATGCCCGGATACATGAGTGGCAGCATTTCTGCTGGGTTTGGTAACCCGGGCAGCAATCCAGTCAGCGCTGGCAAGCCAGGAGCGCTCAGAGAGGACATGAGATTTCTGGATAACTGTGCCTGATAATCGTTACCTCGTTCTGCATGAAACCAATCAGGAAAATGTATTATGAAATCACAATTTCAGCTACACCTAAACTGAAGCAATTGTGGTTTAAATGATTAGTTGTCTACTCATGACACAAAGGGGAACAACTCCAAATAATTGCATAGGAGAACGATCATTGCATAGCTAACAAAATGAGTTGACTTTAGTTGTATTTTCTCACGATGCGCATAGCCATATACATATTTATACCAAATAGAGACATGTATTCATATTTACCTGCAGCAGTCATATTAGATGATGCAGTAGGTGAGAACAGAGAGGGATTGCTTTCTTCAGTCGACTTCTTACTTATAGAGTTGGACACCCTTCTGGACTGCTGCGGGGTTCGCACCTGACAATTGAGAACAGACTGAACAGTTTAATAAATGAGCACAAAAATGATGTCATGAGATTGGCGTTAAGCACGCAACAGTGGTTTTACAATTGATGCTGTAAATAGTACATTGCTAGAAGCTCAGATGACGACAAAAGTAAGATAGTTCATGACAGCAGGCAACATATAATGAGGTGAATTACAACAGCATTGTATACATAGTACACATTGAAATAGTCACTGTTGGTGAGCACGAGTCAGTAACACATTTATAAATGAGATACACGGATACATGAGCAGTCCAGAACTACCCATGCTACAATGGGAAAGAGGTAGATTGAAATAATAAATCAACAAAGCGCAAGCCATAAACCTTAAATCTAGTGCATTAGAAAGCTTGTTTGATTGCGTGATAAGTACAGAGCATAATTGGTAAGCATAAAAAGACCATCAGCCACAATCACAAAAAAAGAGTGGACAACTCTTCAAAACATTCAATCATTATGGAAACTACACCACAACAGATAGAAAAATACACCACAAACCACTTAAAAATAGAAACTTTATTATTAACCATGCGGTGAAACACATCATGCCCACAACAGTAATGAGAGGTGTGCCACAGAACTACACAAAATCATGGTTAGTGCAGCATACTTATATAAAAATGAAAGTGACAAGCCAAACACAAATTGAGATTAGTGCACAAACCATTACCAAAATATCTCTTTCAGGGAGCAATTCACATTGACACACATAGCAAGGTTCAAACTTTGCTCTTTTTTTTAACCCCAATTCAGGTTTGGCTTATCAGAAATGATCCATAGACCCATAATGAAACAGAGTAGCAAATAAAAAGCGCAAGTTAATCGCTCAAGCAGGCAGGCAGACAGATGGAGATTAAAGGCAGGCAGGCTGGTGATTTCAGCGGTATACTCTAGCTAGTAGTACAACTCCATTACAAAGCAGGTAAAGAATCAAAACAAACACCATATAACTGTGATGGCAGTGTTTTCTCACCTCAGCCTGCTGTCTCATGGCTGCTCTATCTGCTTCAGTCAGTTTACCGTGGAACAGCTGCCTGATCTGATTTATGTGTCGAGGAGTAAACAGGTGCTCCTGAATTGACAGCTGGTGAGAGTAAGTGACATGGCAGTGCTGACACTCTGTACTATGCGACTCATCATCAGTTGTGGGCAATCCAGCGTTTTGTTTGTGCTTTTTCTCTTTTGCGCGCTGGTTTTGGAACCACACTTGCACCACTCTCTTTTGCAGTCCGATAAAATTGCCAAGCATCTCGCACTCAGCCATTGTTGGAGTTTTATAGTCACTAAAGGTATGCTTCATGACATGTATCTGTAGGTTTGTTAAGTTAGTACGGAATCTCTTCATCTGCTGAGAGTTGTGGAGACTTGATGACGTGGTGCTGACAGGAGAATTGTTCTGACCTCCGCTCAGTGATCGAATCCTGCTGCCAGAGGATGACTCGAGATCGTCACCAGTGTCGCTGCCGCCATATAGACTATTATTACCTTCCTCATCGCCATAACTGGACGCTGCTGACAACTTATGGTGAAATGGTTCATCAATGGAGGTTTGTTTTATTACCTTATGGCCGATGGCGGAGACATTGCCTGCTGCTGACATTGATTGGTCAAACTCGTGAGGTGCTGGTCTCTTGTCACCAGCAGAGGGTGGTTTGAGGTCTGGAGTTGATGATTTCGGGCCAGGCTTCATTGAGGTTGAGCTCATCTTCTGTACGTCATCTGTAAAGCAAAAGTATATGTTAAATACGGTTTAGGAGCAGAAAAAACTGTCACGGGAGCAAAAATATTACAAAATAAAGAGTTAAGATACCAAAATTCATCATATGCTAATGGCACATAAAGGTGGATAAGTAATCAAATCTCACCCTGCATTTTTTTCAGGTCATAGAACTCCTTCATCATATTTTGCATGGGAGCTGTCACACTCGGGGCAGCAGTAGGAGCCCCTAACATGCCTGGAATCGGCATAAACGGATTCATGAAGAGAGAGTTGAGGTTGAAGTTGGGGTTGGCAGCGGCGTATGACATCATAGCCGACAGGTCTGGAGGTGGCACTGCGGGAGTTGTATCCTTCATGGAGGCTGCAGACTGTAGTGGGTATGGAACATGTGGCGATAATTGTCCTAAATTAAAAAATAATGCGGTTGTGTTATGCATGTCATGAAGCACATGTACTCATTTATGGTTGAATGGCAAAGTGCATACATGGAATACAACATCATGCCAATACCACTGTATACACCGATGAACTCGGAACATTTTATGGGTGGAATCAACCTTGACTTCTGGTGGGGTACTAACACAACATCGCAGTAGAACTGACATGAATGATAATGGTAAACTATAAGCAAATCACTCAAAAATAAGGCTATTATTTTAGTGGTTACAAAGCATCAAAACTCCAACTCTTCTGAAATATCAGACAACTCCGACAACATCCAACTCGATCAAAGAAGCTAATAATTCAAAGTGGCAAACAAGCAGTAGCGTGATGTTGGTGCACATCTTATGCTATTAATGAGGGTTACATGCTCACAATTATTGAAACAATACCAAACATCATGAAATCATTAAAACATAACATTCACATCACACGACAAGCATTGTACCATTGCTTTCAATATCATTTGTCTGTTGCGCAGCGGCCACATCATCTTGAGTTGTCTCCCCATTCGATGACTGAGAGCTGCTAAAATACTTGGATAGAATGTGTGTAAGAAGGGATATAATGGTTAGTTGATGCTGACTGTAGCGTTCCGGAATGTTCTGCTTTTGACTGGAGTTGTCTGGCGCTTGACAAGAGGAGTTGACAGTTTGTTGATCTGTTTGACTGGACGATGATGATGCCAATGTAAAAATGGAATGCACTGATGTGGATGATTCTGGAATGTTCTCCTTTTGAGCAGAGAAGTCTGTCGGCTTGTTGCCATTCAAATGTTCATGATTAGTGTTATGGTTAATTAATTTCAGCATTGCTGACACGAGGGACAACTCCTGTAAAGGAAGTTGTTTCCCCTGACTGTTTTCCAATTCATACAACGCTTCTTCCTCAACCTCTAAATTCCCAGCACGACTTGTAGAAGGAGATAGACAGGATTCAGTATACTGACCGGGTTTGGAGGCTGCGGCTTGTTTCACCATGTCTGACATCTTATCAGATGAGGAGCTGTCTGTGAGAGTGAAGCGCTTGCCGTTTCTGTCTTTGTGTGCTGAACTAGGAGCCGCGCTGTCCTAAAAACAAATGACATAAATTAAGCTGACAGAATTGTACTGCAAGCGGTGACTAATCAAAAAACTGATTATTACACAATATTATATGATCAACTACAAAATAGTCATGCAGATAAGTATACATCAACACCCATATTATACAGCTGCCCATTCACAGCAACCACACAATTTGTCACAGATTTTTAATTTTTTACTAAAAGGTCCTATGTAGGTAGGGTACTAGTATACATGCCAACAATGCGATATTGTTTCATAATTCTCATCATATCAAATGGGCTTACATTTTTCATTAATATTCAAAAATTGGCTTGCAACTTCCATTATTTTCAAAATTATCATGTTTGCAATATACAGACATTGCTTCATACAAGTACATCCTATACTGCACCCTAACAGTACTCATTTTACTGATAATTTTGACAAACGACAACACATTTTGTAAATGAAGCACCCGGGCCAGCCACACACTAACCTGATTTCCAAATGGTAGAGGAACGATATTGTTTTTCATACAGACGCGCTTCTGATGTTTTACCAGCTCATAATAGCCTGTGAAGACAACTCCACATTTCTTACATGGATAAGAAGTTGTTTTAGGTGCAGGATTCGCCGCTGCGGCCGCACTACTTTCTGTGGTAACCGAAGGGCTGTTCTCATAATTCTGTAAATTACACAACACAACCCATCATCATAATAATTCACCTTGATGTCAATTAAAGCGCTAACGAGGAAAGTTGATTAACCTTTTTTGGTTAATCCCCAACCAGAGCGTATGGCGGCCCTTTGGTTAATCTACTGTGTGGAAAACTACACAGTTAATTAATTTGGCAGACAATGAACGGCTTTGAAGTAAGCTGATACATCATGGGTGTAGTCAAAGTCACTAAAATGGCGTAGCACATCAGCCGAGAAAGATGTACTACAAGGACTGGTTAATAGTTTTCTGATAGGGAATGGGCCAGTGTAACCAAAAGGTGACAAAAGATTAATTTTGATTGTCATTGACAATCAGTATTGTCACTTAGTATTGTCAGTTGTCAGTGTCTAAGACTATTGACTTGAAAACATTTATTTATTCTTTTTGGCCGCAACTACACACCACTATTTGTATTACGAAAAACAATCGACAGTTTGGTCAACATTTTTTTCTTGGAAATCAAGAAATTCAGATAATTCGAATCCAATAATTTATCATCTTAAGACGCCATTTTGGCCGGGTCTCATCAGAGATAATTATACAATACGCGCTCCACATAGTCCGTACACTAACCTTTCTTGCTTTCTGCCTGTTATTTTGGAACCAGACAACAATGACCCTATTTGGCAGTTGCAGACGTCTGGATAAAAGTTCCAGCTCTTCATCTTTAGGGTAGGCGTTCTGTTCAAAGTAATCGTTGAGCGTCTTGACCTGATAGTCAGAGAATCGAGTACGATTCGCTCTCTTGCTGCCCGAACTGCTGCTGTAAAATATAGAAAGGGAGACAACTTCACTATGAGTTATATCAAAACAAAAAGTAATTTTCAGCAGAAAAAGTGTATAGCTGTATATCGACTAGAGCGGTCATTGACAGGCAACGGTGACTGATTTCACAAAACATCTTCCATTTTCTTAGCCAAGCATATTTGTCGAACCGCAGTCAATTAGAAAGCCGGAAGGTCATGCTCTAAATCTGTCCAGCTGACATGGCTATTGTAAACCCATCTGTCAACCCCTTTTAGGGCCTAATGACGAATATCCATAAAGGCCAATCCTCATTCTCGACCAAGAGGTTGCATAAGCTTACACACTATGGCATCCGAAATTGTTTTTGAACAAATTTGCCTGACACAGTGTCAATTGTTGTTATCGTAGTGCGATTTTCTGTCATAAGGGAATTTTCAATTTTTTGACATACTACAAGGGTTTGTTGGGTGTAAGGCTCTAGCTATATTTCTGGGAGGCCAAACCATAATTTTTAGAGGTCAAATAAAACTCTTCAAGCCAGTGACTGGGCCATCTGTCAAATAAGTGTTTAATTTTTTATTTATTAAGACGAATTAGGAAACCATTCAGAATGGGAACATACAAAATTGCTGAAAGAATTGAAATATATATATGTTTATTGTCAAGCAACATCATTATGATGTTACATCAAATATGATAGCATGGAACATTTAAATTAAAGGTTTGTTTCCCGTTACTTACATGTTTTCAGTTTTTTTTTAATTATGTTCATTTTTGGCCCTCATCCCTGATGAATCGTTTTTGGCAACCATATACACAAGAAATATTTCTGATTTTATTTACTTTGATATCTATACAATATTCATCTATAAATCATTGTGAATGCTCAATTTTTGAAATCAATGTTAATTACTGATTTTTTATAGTTTATCGTTTTTACTGTCTTTCAATGAAACCGCTCATTAGACCAGACGATGGCATGATTCGGAACATAATTTGGCAAGGAGTTACCCTTAAATATAAGAGAACAGGAGCTCTTAATGATAATCATTTCCTATGAACGAGTGTCTTACTCTATAATTGGGTTCAGAATAATTTTGACTTATTATTTATTGAAACATTTACTGATGATTCCCCTTTATCCACTCCACACCTGGCTCAAGAATATCGAAGTGAAAATAGCTTGAGAATATGGGAGTAAAACTTACAAAATTGTTTGCTCCGAATTTAGATAAAACATGGTACGCTAACTATTAGTTATTGGGTAACTACCATCATGGCTTTTTAATAATTTAAAATAGCTGCTATCAATCGAGCAGGTGGAAAACTATAGTTTAGTGGATGTGTGATACACACTTCTGTATAAAATGTTTTAAAACAGTGTTAATTAGCTCAAAAATCCATTCATTTGTAATCAAATATTAGTATGAGAGCAGGTTGACTGAGTAGTAGCTACTACTAGGAGCTTGTGGAATATACTATAGAGTACAGCAATAGTAATATACTGTGGTCCTCGGTTCAAATTGGAACAAAAGCCACTCCTCCTGCCCCTCCCTAGCCTTGTCATGTTTGTGCGTCCAAAATGAGGGCCACGTGACAAGGCTAACCGAGCCCTATAAGTTCCTGCACTTACTGTCAATGCCAAACACACAGATTCTGTTGCTACTGTGTACTACTTTTCGCAAAGCGCAACATCAAGCAGGTGTGACACTAACCAAAAGCGAGGAATGAAAAGCTAGAGAGACTGGGTGTCACGTACAAGTATACTATGGAACAAAACTAAGTTCATACCTGAATATCTTAGAGAAGACACTGGAATTGTTGTGGTCACTGTTGATTGAGGCTTGAGGACTGCTTGGAGACATCATAGGATTGTCACCGTCATCGCTTCCACCGTAGTTAGATACAGAGTAGGTAATCGCTGTATGTGACTCAGGCTCACTATCTACACTCCTTTCATCTGACTTACTGCTAACTACTACGGGTGTCTGGGGCAGCGCTTCCTCCACAGGCTCCTGTTTAGCAGGTGAAACTTCAGGCTAAAAGAGAACCAGAGAGTTTGAAAGTGTTATACATTGTACTACATTAAGTTGCCATCAACCTCTTTACATAATGATCAGAAGATCAAGGTGGTCTCAGGGTCAGGTTTGACCTGCCAATTGAGCAGGAAAAGCTGTCTACATATCTCAATTACTATTGAACATCAGGTGAATCACATGGCATGATTTTTGACCCGCTGTAGAGTCCCTGGTCAGGCTGAAAGAAGGATTCGGTACAACAACAAGTTCACAGCGGTGAACAATTGATTTTCGGTAAACCAAAATTCAGCAAGCAATGAAATAAGCAACATATTACTTCGTAACATGTTTGATTTATAGCTAATTATTGAAATTAATTATCTAAAACTTTGGGTAATTAGAAAATCACACAAGAGAGAGGTAGAAGCATGGGAAAGCTCAGCTTATGATTTGGTTGGTTAAAACGAAGCGAATCAACGCTGTACTGGACAGGACAAAATAAATCTTATTAGGTCAATTAAGCAGTGTAGCAATTAGCCAAAAGAATATTATAGTCTTGCTCCATGATTTTATCTCAGCATCATTGCTTCCACTTCTAAATTTAAAAAGGATTACGGAAACTTACAGCTGAGTTAACTTACCACTGATGGTTTTATATCAGGGATCATTGCCTGCCCAGCGATAGCAGCGACGGGTTCAGAAGCAGGCTTGTCTTTGATTGGTGAGAATACCTCATCCTGTATATGAGAAGCACTTGTAGACAACTCCCGACTTGTACTTTCCGATGTCGCTGTTGAAAACTTAGGGCTTGTCTTCTCTGGCACTCGGCCAGTCTTTTCATATTCTTCAAGATTTAGTGTTGTTTGAGGCGGATTATTAAAGTTATAAGGTGAATCTTTATTTCTCTGCCTCTCCTGAAAATAACCATAAAAGAGGAAATGATTGCCATCACATTCCAATAACACCCCATCTCAAGTGCGGTAGGCGTAGTGGTGGCACATGTGTCGATCTATCCTACTTTATACAGATTAATGAGTAAGGGGACCTCCATATTTAATCAAGACCGCTACAAATTTAAAAGATCACCCAGGTTCATTTTCACCCTCAAACATTTGGAATTAAAAATCACCGATCAGAAGCCAACTTTTTTTAACCAATTAGAATTCAATTAGCGCCAGTCTCAGAGTTGTTAATCATTTTAAAGCAATCAGTGAGGTAATTAGTCAGATATGCTCAAAAGACTTTCAGAGAAGGAAAACATCAAGATAAAAATCTACATCAATTAAGATGTAATTAGCATCAGATCAAATTCCAATCTTTTTGTAAGTCCCGAGTAGTGGTCATTACCCAAAAATGCGTAACCGATGTAATTACTTTCATTCTTAGGATAAAGCATGGAAACTAATCAGGGGTTCAAATCATTTATGAAAAGAAGGTATGCCTGAATCAGGAACAAATCTTTGTAAGATGCCAGTCTTCAACAATTTGCCTACGTCAAGTGATCTGGAATAGAAACAGTACTTAAGAAATTTGGGAGTAAGCAGCATTACAGTACCTTGAAGAGAGTATTTCTGAACCAGTGTTTGATGACTTTCGGTGGTAGGCTTGTTTTCATTGCCATCTCATTTATAGCCTGTTCACTCGGAGAGTTATTGATGTCAAAGTATTGCCTGAGTACTTTCAGCTGATCATCACTGATACGAGTACGGGCTCGTTTCTCACCACCCATCTGCAAACAAGGAGTCCATGATCATTGCTTACACACCAATATACATGTTATGTCATAAATCCAAGTCCAAATTATTAAGTAATTCAAGGCAAATCCACAGAACCATGGTCCAAAGAAAATTGGTTTTAGAAACCCATCCTTCGGTAGTTTGAATACCCAAGTTTTGAATGAGGTTACAGGGTCACACAATGACTGCAAATTTAATGGGTTCTTTGAACCCTTTAATGTTTCCTTGGTTTGTTAGATCCCACAATTGAAAGTTGAATATACATAAAACAGGCTTCCAGAGAAAGATCTCATCTGCTCAAATACAGATCTTGAAAATTACCCTTCCCAAATTACCTGACTCTGACTATTAGATTGCATGTTCACGCTGTGTTGTCGTTGCAGCATCGAGCCACTGTCCATACTGGGGCTTGTCATCAGTGGTGGACTGGACAAACTGTTGTTGTTCTGTTGGCTCTTGGTGGGTAGGCTAGAAGGAATCTGTGGCATCATTGGGTTGAACATGGCATTAGGTGGCAGCATACCAAATGGGAACATTCCCAGCCAGGGGTAGTTGAGTAGATCTAATGCTCCACCGCTCATAGTAGGCACTGAGAACAAACAAATATTTT
>ERZ1740072.892-NODE-892-length-11771-cov-8.699812_pt1 | contig 11771 bp, 10 predicted proteins | sample MGYA00581733_ERZ1740072 | MGnify/ENA primary metagenome ERZ1740072 (study PRJEB43018, sample SAMN04849741) | marine metagenome | isolation source: floating plastic debris | place: Pacific Ocean | collected 2008-08-30 | study: EMG produced TPA metagenomics assembly...
TTATTGCTACAACTAGTGGTTCTAGAGTGAGGCCTGCTTTGGCAAGTCATTTCCAATCAACTTTATGTTAAAGAGTACTCACCGTGATAATAATCTATAATCATAATATTCAAGGCTTCGGAAAACCATATATATCAGGCACCACAGAATACACTGATATAAACAAAACACTGTTACTATATAGGTCCAACTCTTCCTAAGTCATTTGGTCTGAGAATTTTTGTGTATTACAATGGTGTACAAAATATTTCCATCACAATTACTTCTGGATGTCGGTCGATAAGTTCAGCAGTACCTATGCTATGAAAAGAGGTGGTTGAGATTTGTAATGATTACTGACATCACTACAGAGTTGACCGATTCATGACATGTCATTAAGTTTGCCAGATAAAATTGTCACAAACAGAACCGCCGGATGGATGGAAATGTATAATTCATCTTCATGAAGCAACAACTATTGAGAGTTTGCAAACATGTCATTAAAACAATGCAAATTTGACCAGATAAGGAGGATCGCATGTCATCCAAAGGATGCTTGCGAGGAGTATATTATGGGTTCCCCTATCAGATTGAAGGTGCTTTCGTATTTAGTCTTTGGTTTGAGCTTTTGAAAATTGTAATGCGATGCACTTGGAGTAAATCAGCGTTGAATTATAATGTAACTGATGATGAAACATAAAATAACAGAATGACTTCCACATGAATCTATCATTAAATAAGCAAGCAACGTCATAAGTAAAAGCAATGTAGATGTGTGTTCCATTTTGACTTGTATCACGCACATGGCATTATTTCCAGATATGCATTTTCTTAAACCATACCAAAGTATAAGGAAGCTTCTAATGACGTGGTTGACAGTAGGTGGCAGACCCCGCTCATGAAATAATTCCCGTTTGGATGTTTTGGCGATTAGGCTACTTCCTGTTTTGTCAAAAAGGAAGGGCACACAATAGATCCAACACCAAGATATTAAGGATTTCTTATTATTGAATAATAAGAAATCCTTATTATATTAATAATATTAAGGTACCAATAATATTAAAGTACCAATATTATTGGTACCGGTACTCTGGACCAATGTACTTTTGACCAATATTGTTGGTAGCGGTACTGTATGAGCAAAGATATTTATTTTTCTTGGAACACAAAGTGTGGATTACCATTCAGCCTCGTGTTCAGAGGTGCATTTAGCTTACACACATACATGTAACCCAAAATTTTTATATATTTTGCTTTTTGCTCTGATCAACATGTTTGAAATATCAGTGGATGCGTGGCCCTAGCTCAATACCATTACCAGTTTTGATATCATATTCATCATTGTCAGTTACCTCGATATATATTGACGGGATAAGCACGCCTTTTCTATTGGTCCCATAATTTATGTTATATGCTGTATCAGTCCTTGGTATCACTGATTTAGATCAAAAACATAATAATTTTTTATGATGTAATCAATGGTGAAAGAATCAGTACCGACTCAGTTTAATATAATCTAACTGCGAATACTGAGTTTGATAAAGATATGGCTTCCCATGTTGGATATTAAATGAATACCGCATCAGTTGAATGTAGACAGATTATCCTTACCATTACAGCATTCATGATAAGCTGAACCAGTATAACTACTATCACTCAATCCTAGATCACAGTCAGCACCGCCCTGAAATGTACCTCCACATGACAGATCATTACGTCTACATACTCCTCCAAGTGATGTCTCACAACCTGTAACAAAGTACACAGTCCGATTTCACATGAACCATTTTCACTCAAAGCTTGCAAAGTTATCCAACCAGAATATGAGAGGAGACTACTCCTGCATACGCACATGGCACGTTATTGGCACCCAGTATCAACACAAATAAATATAATTGGTGGAGCCAGTTACACCATTCCATTTGAAGTATGAACACTTCTGACCTAATTTAACTACCCTCAGATCAGTTAAACCTATGCCCTGCTGAAGCACTGTGGGTGCTCTTGTCGAAAACAAGAAAGCATCTATTAAAAGATCTTCAACAAGATATTAATGACATGGGTGATTTCATTTGTCAAAACTTTAGCAACTAAAAAACTTAAGCTGGTGATGCACATTGAGGGCATCAAGTTTGAGGATTGATCAAGTTACATAATCATCATCATCATCATTAAGTATTATTTTAGTACAATATTTCTGGTATCTCTCCCAGTTTCTGTTTGAATCTATCAGTTATACGAGCATACCGACAAGGGGCAGAGTAAAGAATAAACTAACGGATAAAATACCATCGAGAAAGAGGTTCCTGGATTGGCAATCAAATGCGCCTTCTCATTTTGAATTATGATCCCCATTTCTGATTCATAATCAGACTTATAATTTGGCAGCAGGTTTTCACTATGTACCAAGTAGTGATTGTGCAGCTGGTAGCACATCCCGAGATGTTATTATACATACTTGTTGTGGTGTAATCTCGTACTTCACGCTTTATTCGATGGATTATCGGCTCAACAACATGGTCTTGAATATTAGCTTTCATAGCATCTACAGTCAACTTTCCTAAACTCTAAAAATATATACATACATACAATCACACAAATTAAAGTAGACAGACCTTATATTTGTATAGTGATCAAAATAGATATGGTCCGACGCAATACAGGTAACAGTACGTGTTGTTTTTCTGTTGACGCTATTGGAAAAACAATCCTGATTTTTCAAATAAAAAAATGATCCGTAGGTGAAATCAAGATTCTGATTTCATACTTCATACTTCATATTTCATACAGCTTTGAATTAATGACGGTAGACTTACTCTTTTTGAGATATCTTCCAGCTCCTCCACTTGATTAGCAGCTTCTTGGCTGACATAAACATCTACAACTTTAACTGCTGCGAATATACATAAAACGAGCAGTACTAAGAACACCCTCACTCTAACTTCCCAAGTTTTATTCATCTTTTCTGCTTTTCTTAAATAGTTCGACAATAACAGATAAAGAAATCGTTGGTCTGTGGGGTGCCTGTAAATAAATAGGATTTATTTATTTGTAACAGTCCTTATTAGGATAAGTAACATCATAAGTAAATAAGAATAAAATTAGTTTTTGAAAATCACATCAACGGTTCATTAAGCCATGTAATTTATGAATATGTGGAGGGTGATCAAAACTAAAAAAGCTGATCACGCCCGACCATATTACATTATATCCCTCTGCATTGTATGAAAAACAGAAAAAAACATGTACATATATATTGCTTCACTTACTCTTGAGGTGCTGGACAGGGTTGTAAAGAGCGCAAAAGTTATGATCCTATTCAGCTTTCCTCCTGCCTGAAACTGAACTCCACAAAATTATATCAGATGAAGGGTGCAGTACAGTTCCTTAAATTGAAAATAATGTTATATGAGATGGCATTTAAATGTACCTTTCCTAACCCCTAATTAGCAAATCACATCAGATAACTTATAAGATAATTTTAAATTGAAAGAGTGACTAGCATGAATGATGTTGTAATGTGGGACACTGGCAGGGTTTTATGTAACTCGGGTAGTCATGCTGACAGTGATCCCTGGCCACATAACAAAAGAAAATTGCCTCCAATCTTTTGCTAAGATCTGTGGCAGGAAAAAATCTCTGGTAAAACCTTTTTCATCCAAAGCCGTAGAATTCTGATAAATAAACTTCAGTCTGAATATTATTGAAATATCTGATGATTTCCAGCCGATCAGTACTACCTGATGTTATCTAGATTCAGTGTCAATTCTCAACATTTGGTCAATGTGCTAAAAGGGGATCGCTCCAACTGATTGGGTATAATGAAGGTACAGTCTATGCAATTTAAATACTGATATAAATTGAGTTGAACTCGAGGAGTTGCAAAGATAAACAATATAATTTTTTATGACATAAACAGTGGCGGAGGCTAGGGCTGGAACATGTAAGAAAAAACAAGTTTGAGTGGGTATCGAAAAATATTCGAGTACGGGCAGATCGGGTACACATAAACTGCTTTCCGATAACACTTCCATCTCTGACAAAGTGCTTATCAATGGCCACAAATATATAGAATATACGTATATACTCATGGTTATCGAGTTTTTCTCTACTTTCATCCTAGTAGTCGTTCAAAATTAGTCAAAATGGCCTCTGAGGTGGCCAAGTACCACAGCTTACCTACTACCCTATGTCGTCTTGTCATGTATCTAGGAGCAAATACCCTTTTTTCGGGTTAAAGTAGCTGCTCGAGCCCTAGGGGGCGCAAATGTGCGTGGAGGTAATACATTATAATGTATCAAACGCCAGCTTCTGACTCTGGCTGTATAACTGAAACAGAGTACAGACTAATGAGAACATAGTTGTTTTCAGCATTTTGAAACTGTGTGTAATATTTTTCATTAGTACCATGTCTATTACGTGAACTGATGGGCTCATACAGCCACCTGAGATTTGAGCAGATAGAAATCTAATCTAATAAATTAGGGTTATTACATTACCGGTAGGTAAGCTGCATTTGCGATGCCCTGGAGGTCAAATGACCAGTGATGTCATAGCTGTTGGTAATGATAGACCAAAACATTATTCCCATGCATTGTCAGTTACATGTGTCTATTAAAAGCTATGAAAACAAGGCCATCAAAGAAATCTTGTCAGGATAACTTTGGCCCCGGGAAATTTGTGAAAAAAACCAGCGAACCAAGGTTTGTATGGATCTTTTTCTATGATACATATGACTACCGCAACACTCTTCCAAGAATTATTATACCTATATATATTGTAATCCGGTTCATACATGCACAAGTAATCACTAGCGTTATGGTATCAGTATCATTGCATTTATTTATTCATATCTATACAACTTCCGCAAGGAAAATTATTAATAACAATCGCTATATACATGTACAATTCATTAAATACTCATCTACACCAACAAAAAATTATTCTACATGGTTACAATTTGCTAAGACAGAAAACTATCATTGTCTTCATAAACAACATTATCGGATATCACATAGTTTGCGCAGGTTCATAGGTTTGAATCTAAAACTACAACTACAATTTTTATGTACATACATGTACATGTACTTTCATTTTCATTTGAGATAACATTAAACAGAATAAGCGATCATAAAATAATAATGTAGTCAGAATAGATGTATACTTCTACGCCCAATAACACATCAACTGCAGTTTTATAGAGCTAAAAGATTCAGGACTTGATATTCTTATTATGGCCATAAATATAATCGCTATGTACATGCATCATTACATATTATAGAAATATTTGAGCCATTTACTGTAAAAATCATCCTGAGATCAATCAAGTGGTAATTCAGCATCATGGTCTGTTACAGAGTGCTGGTGATAAACTCTTCAACAACATGCAGTAGAGATCGTAATAATGTAATATCCCGTAAAACAATCAAAATAAATAACTGTAGGTATAATGATGTTAAAACAAAAATAACTTAGCATTAACTAAGGTTAGCCAGTTACTCTAAACAATGATTCATTCAATAAACCAATAAAAAATTTGAATTGAATTAAGCCATGATTGGTATTACCTAGCGAAAATTTGTTTTTTGAGTTTTTGGCCCACATAAAACTAACCCATATCGTAAAAGTATTGACTGCAAGTATTGTGCACGTAAACACACTGCATGATCAAAACATCAGTTAATCTGCATGTAGTACTTTCTCATTATCTTTACATTTATTCCCTGAATAACACCAGTGGATTGGGTTTCTCGTTGACTTTTTATGGGGCAAAGGATAGCTAGAAGATACCAGGTATAAGCCTGTATTTGACGATAGAAGTGTATTTATCCCAGGCATCCCCGTATCTCTGTTTGCAGCTCTCCTCATCATTAATACATCGACCGATCAGTAATACCAGTAGATAGGCTGGATAGAAGTAGGGCAGAGCGTATGAACAGCCTAAAACAATAACCATAACAATGTACATGTAGAAAAACAACCGTGTTCTAATTATCCTTACTAACAGGCAAAATAAGATCTGATCGAAGTGAAATGTAAGCACGGTCTTCTAAAGCAGGCTTGTCGAGGGTGGACACATTTTGCAGCAATCATCATCTGATGACAAGGCAAGTCAAGTCAACTATGGTAATTAGACATTCATAAACATGGCGTATGTACTAGTAACAGTATAATGAGAGGAGAAGTGAATATGAATACTGGTGTGTCGTCTAGTCGACTGTGTTGTAGACAGCAGTCATTCCTAGTGGAGACCATGACAGTGCTGTCTCCCATCGCTCTCTATTTGTAATCATTCTACATCATAACTTCTAATGGTTGTAAAAGGGGTCACAGTGCTGAGTATTGCTTATGTAATGAACACCATTAACTGATTTGGGTCATCGATTAGATCCATTACATCATAATTGAAAGTTTTCCACCATTGAGTAGAGCGAACCCAAAACAAATTTATACCATTAGTAGCTATTCACCTGCTGTAAGAATGATTTGCGCTCATTGTTCAATGTTGTCAAGTGAAACCTGGGCCAGAGTGGAATGAATTCATGTCAGGCCATACTGTAGGTGTATAAATTAAATAAATTAACTTCTGTATCAAAGAAAATTTGGAAATCCATTGTTCAGAAAGTCAGGCCTGTAATCAAGAGGGTGGAGTGTGGCCTGACAAGTTGCATATATCTATGACTAACGAAGGCATGCACAGGTGGGTCCAATGAACATCAATGATATACCTTTCTGTTTCTAATAACACAGATGTTTTGATTACATATATGCTGTGTGATTGACTTACCACAGGGCAGGCTCCATGCAATAGCCATCATCAGGTCACCAAGATAGTTAGGTCTGCGTACAATACCCCACCAGCCGGAACACAGTATTCTCTTACCACTAGCTGTCGGGATACTAGCGAGATGTGACAACTCAGGATTGTAGGGATTCTTTCGAAACTCATTCTTCTGCCAGTTGGAGCCGATGAAGAAAACGAGCCCAGCCACTAAAAAACAATCAATCATGCAGATACATGTAGTTATAGCATACACAGAAATTTACATTAACATAATAATGTACATGTATATGTACATGCACTTACATTCTATGAACCAGAGAATAATGCTTTCGGTCGTCATGAGAACTATACACTAAACATGGAATCAATAGATCGAACAGCCAAAGCAAAGAGTATTATATAGTCTTTGGCCAAAGCTATAATGAATATATCAAAAGCCTAAGATGCAGATCAACTTCAAACAAGGAATAGATTTTCAAAGGGCAGCCATCATGCTGTCAGATGTGCTTCAAAAATTCTAAAAACTGTTGGTTTTATCAGACCTGTGATTGAACATCCCTGAAACTGTCCTATTGAGACAAGAAGAATGTCTTTATTGAGTGAATTTTCAATGGTGGCCCATATAAATATCTCAACCATATGAGGGTGATTACCTTGAAGAATGGCAGCTATAGATAAGTGCCATTTAATCTGTGAGGTTTGCTGAGGATATAAATACAGGAAGCGTGTAGTGTAGGTATAGATGTAAGGTAGAAACACTAGAAACCCTATGTGTAACATGAATCCAAAGCCATGTGCCACGAAATCCAGATGTGAATATACCAATACATCCTAAAAATGGAAGATAAGAGATGTTATTTAAATGACAGTACGTACCGTTGAAGATGAAGAAGGCCGCCAAAGCATAGTGGTTGATAACAGCCTCTTTAGGGTACATGTAGAGAAATCGGGCTGCCATCGGGAACATGTATGGCATGAAACACATTGTAACCCAGCAGGTCATATATCCGTATCCTTCCACACCAAAGTCATTGGATGTGAACCAAGTGTGCTGCTCAAACAAACAATATCAAAAAAACTATAAACTAAACGCATGCAGAGATAATATAGCGAAACAATGACCATGGACAGGTATGAACAATTGCGACCACACTGAACAGGATTAGATCTTTGGAGAAATTCTGGTACCAAAGATAAGTTATATTTTTTATATTGGTAAACAATAGTACATTTTAATTGAAACCGTGATCATGAATTAAGTAGGAATATTAAAAGAATAACATAAACATTATCTTATTGATCAACCTTTAAGTCTGTCTGGAGTTGCACCATCTCTGACTAGGCAATCAATGAGAGAACAACCCAAAAGTGAAAACACAAAATTGCTATCCAAATCAGATCAGAGTTTACAGGGAGATGCAACTTGGTCAACAAGCCAATTAGCACCAACTCGGCCCATTTTTAAACTTAGTTCCATAAAATGAGCAAACTGCGTAATTAAATGAAAAATAGTGTAGAGCCCATAGCGTTTTTAGCAATGCATCGAGGCCATTTCTCTATTTATCAAGGGGTTAGGCTTTAAGGAGCAATGCTATTGTTGACTATTGAATAAAAGCTGAGATTTTTAAATCACTGATATTTCTGCTTGCATTTTAACATCTTCATCTTTCCTTGGCGTGGAAGATCTTTGGTGGATAAGCTAAGTTGGAACTTCCACTACCGCATTAGAATATAATTAAAAAAATCGCATTGTTAAGTTGTGCTGTGGAGGGACACAAAATTTATTTAAAAGCAAGACAATTTTGCAATTTGCGGTGTGAAATTTATTAATGGACTTGTGACAATCCCATAAGTAGTTTTTTTTCAAAAACATGGGGTTGTCTCAAGAAAAAATTGATACTGTAAAATGAAAACGTTTTTTTTTGCATTTTTGCACCTTTGATGCAGGTTGCTGCTTTTTGAAGCTACAACTTGACTTGTCACATTTTTTTGCTAGGAAGAAACTTTGAGGTGTTTAAATTTTATTCAAAATGATTTCAACCAAAAATTGAATTTTAATATGTCAAATAAATTGATTCAAAAATGTGACGTTAATTGCAAATCTTGCATTTTGGGTGAGTTCAGGACCAATGCTTTGATAGCTATATAATTATCATCATAATTGGTGCTAGTTCAATGGACCTGTAAGTTGCTTCCCCCTCTACACTCCCTGATCAGATGTAGCTCGGGAATACAACTACAACAACAATGACGCTTCTTTGCAAATTTACAATACATTATCATATTCACAGCACTTACCTCATTTCTTACACTAAACAGTATATAGATGGTATGACAGAGAACGACAAATGCCAGGGCAGGCTCAACCGTCTGAGTGGACTTGAATCTCTCCACCAGATACATCCAGTCTATGAGTAACCATATAACGAGACCACATCTCATACCCAACTGCTTCAGATCTACATTGAGTGTCTCACATCGAGGGTTCAGAACTCGACCCATCCAGAAATCATTCAAAAACGTTCCTGAGAGCAGAATAAATATACCAAATGTATTGTAAACCAGTACCATCAAAATAGCCGTAACATAACATTGAATAGTTTACAACTAACCTGGCAGTTCCAGATAGGATAAAGGTACTTGATAATTATACTTGACCACACTTGTAAGTTGTTGGACAATCGGAAAATTTGTAATGCTAGCTAGAAAGGTTACTGGTTAGTGATTTATTTACCATCAGATCCTGGACATCTGTCTTTAGCTGGACAATTCCTCTTCCAGATAAAAACCAAGACAGATGTCACCAGCGAGAGAATAACTCCACTAGTTACAAACTGTAAGTAGTGTGCATCCACATAGTCCATGGGACAGCCCCTCTGTACAGCCCAACCAAACAAAGACGCAACCACAAACAATGTCAACCAACCTACAAATAAAACATTTCATCTAAATACTAACAACAGTTGTGATGAGAGGTATGCTCTGAAACTCCATGGTTTTGAGTAGGCGAGTTTGTGTATTCATTAGCTTGCCAGTTACAACCGCAAATGAGTCTACTAGCAACCAGAAATATTGCAACCAATGTTCTTCATGCATGTTTATAGAAGAAGGTTCTATTTCAATTCCAATTCCTCTTTTCCATGACCTCCATAGACATTTATGCAGGATAAACTGCACCCTGGGCTGATCCTGCAACTGAATTTTGTACGCATGAATGTAGAGTTCATTTTTTTATTTTGTGGATGTGCTTGTTCGATTGTACCAATCCTTATGACAAAAAAACATTTAAATATTTGCACATATATCATCAAACTGTATCCATGAATTTGCTTATGAAGTGTGTGTTGGTATAACCTGGACCTGCATACACTACTGCCACACATTATGCTTATTTCTGTTTGTTCAGTGCAGTGTAAATTCTTGCCAACTCACAAGTTAGTGATAAGACCTAGTAAACAAACAACTCTAACCACTAAACAAACAACAGACTCAGCTACCTACTTCACATGCTGCAGTGGTAGTAAAGTGATCCCCATAGATTTTGTAAATACTCATTTCATAAAAGTGGAAGAAATTTTTTTTCTTTAGAACAGATTAAGATACATACCGGAAATGCAACATTTATTTACTACACCGAACCAAGGTCAATTTCGCCAATCCTGAACAGCCCTATTTTATACATTTAATTTTTGATTTTTCTTGTCCTTGTCAAGTCTCACCGTTGCAGCGGTACGAAAGCTTTCTGCCATCAGAGAGGGGTACCTGCACCACAGAGCCAAGGGGTATGGCCGCCAAAGCAAACATAGCAGCATAAAATCCAACCACCAGCTGCATCACCTCAATATTGAGAAAAGCTTTCAGGTTTGCAGGACAGCTGGGTATCTTAAACAGACTACAACTTTTCTACAATAGGAAAAACATGGAATGAACAATGTGAATGAGCAAAGCGTGAGTTAACCTAAAATCAGGCCCATTTCTGCTGTCGTACTAGTTGCATCTTCGTTTATGTGTACATTACCAAACATCAATAGGGCTGCAAAATGTTCCATTCTTTGTCTTAGGCTGATGGATAGCGAGTAGTAGTGAATAACGAATGCTGGTAATTTAAGTAATATTCACTGAGCATGGTGAAATTAAGCATGAAATCTCAAACTTTATAGTGGCCGTTAATGAAGCTGCCCTCAAAAGGTGAGTGTGGAAGATCAATATTTCATGACAAAAGCGTGAAAATTTCAATTTGAGCCACTGCAAACAGTTCGTTATTATTGATATGTTGGAACATTTGCTACTGACTTTGTAATACAACACACATACATAGTCAACTACAGGCACATTAATAAGTCAGCATCAGGGCATGGAGGTTAATTTTAGGCCACTTACAGTATGTCTATTAAAACAATCTGGCTTGCTGCAAGCTATTTTTGTATGGTATCAGGTAGGCTATTACGATACTTTAGGTATGAGCAAATAAATGCAGCAGGTTGTTGTATGAAAAACCAACTCAAGACAGTAGCTTGCTCATCAATACCGCTACCCTTATGCATGTAAATCATATGTGAATACCAAAGTCCCTGTTGATGAATATACAGGTGGAGGCCGCATTGTTTCAAGTAGAGGTACCTCAAACTCTACATAGCCCACTCTTTTGTATCCAATGGTGTAACATACCTTTGTACAAGCCAGTGAGAGATAAAATGTAAGTCCGATAACAGCAAGCACTAGAAATCCACCCATAACACCCGGACCGGTACCGGAAGGAGCAGTTGAAGACGATGAAGTGACTGTTCTAGAAGGCCTGACATCTCCTCGAGCGGACACAGATGTACCCTTTGTCACCTTGAAATGTATTAAGACAGCACAACATTACTTTTACTGCATGGACAATTGACCACAAGCAAAAAAAGGACAAAACTCTACCTGAGACCCTAGAAAAAACCAACGATATAACATTATCCCAGCACTAACCGGCGTTGTTTTGCATTGTTCCCATTGCCTTCTTCTCTCAATC
>ERZ1740072.893-NODE-893-length-11764-cov-7.194551_pt1 | contig 11764 bp, 3 predicted proteins | sample MGYA00581733_ERZ1740072 | MGnify/ENA primary metagenome ERZ1740072 (study PRJEB43018, sample SAMN04849741) | marine metagenome | isolation source: floating plastic debris | place: Pacific Ocean | collected 2008-08-30 | study: EMG produced TPA metagenomics assembly...
AATGGCCCACACTAGACTGGCCCAATCAGTCTGTTCCTAGGAAAGCATACTGACAGGGAACTGTACAGGTGTGTTTGGTAGGGAACAGACGCGGAAAAGACTGATTGGCACGTCTATGCCTACAATAGCCCCGCAAATTTCATGTAACAATATATTATTACAGCATGACATGCATTCAGTTTGAATTTCAAAACTTAGTAATTGCAATTGAACGCAGTTAGTGAAATCGGAAAATCCAATATTGTGGTTTCAAAAGTCGTGCATGAGTGTGGTCTGCATTGCCAACTACTGTGTTGAGCAAATACCATGGCCTGTCAAAAGTTACACCAAATCTCTATAAAGCAATTTAAGAAACTGGTTCCCACTCTCTATCAGTATGCTCATGGCTCGCGCCTCACATTAATTTATTTGTAGAAAGTGTACCTAAGTCAAGTATATTCTCAAATGCTGCTTCTAAGGTAACAGCGCATTCGGTGTGCTGTGCAAACGATGAGATGTAAATGTTTATCAGATGATAAAAGTGAAACTGATGGCATATGATGTATAAAATAAATGTGTTCTATGCGAATGACGTCACATTTGGATGGCGTTACTGTTAGTCACACTAGCCTGGTCTGATCTATCTTTATGATCAATCAAATCGGTAAATATATTGTCTCATACATGTAGATTAAACGGGCCGCCAGGCGCCAAGGTTAGGACAGTCGCAGCTATAACTAACTACAGTTTATAATTTTTCTCAGATTATTTTATTTATTGTTCATAAAACCAGTTTTGACGTTGTTTTGTTACTTTTAAACATATCATAATTTCATTCAAAAATCATTAGCATGTCATATTATAATAGTTACAATGTTTTGAGCTGTGAGATACATCTAAGCACTGATCATAATTGAAATGATCAGCCATATCAGCGAAGATGCTCTGAGGTGTTTCCCAAGCCCAAATACAGTATTGGCACTCCGTAGCTGTTGTGTAACCTGCAAAACAAAACGATGCAAATATTTCTAACCAAAGACAGCCATGACACTCTCATTACAAAATATCAGTACATCATGTTTGCGTGTTTGTATATAGCTTTGAGAGCATTTTCATGCCAAAGGTTAGCTGCATGACTTGGTACCCTTTGGCCTAAATTTGAGCGACTGTGACATTAACATGACTTTGTGTTAGCGCTTAGCAGCACTGACACTATACCATTTGCTTCGATCAATGAAGTTCATTGCTACAACCCATCTTGTAGTAAAGTTTTTCTTTAGAAATTATCCTCCCTCTATCTATTGGTAAGTAACTCCTAATCATTCGAATAAGTCTACAACTAAATATTGGCTGGAGTTTAGTTTCATAACATAGCCGAAAATGAAATATTATGATATATATTATATGCTGCAACTATTTGGAAATGATTCAATTAGAACAAATTTGGGAAACAAAGGAAGCTAGACATCTAACTCAGTTAGTTTAAGTGATGTATTTTAGTCACGTTAACCTTTTTACCTTTTTAGGGTAAGTCCTGCAACGTTTTTGGAATCTGGATGTATCATACCAGGTAAAACATTATGACAATGTTACAGCAAATGATCATTTTTCTTCTGTTGATATTTTCCATTGGATTCAAATTAGGAGAGATCGACCCTAAACTCGGATGGGTCTTAAAATGTCATGGTCGGATGGCTAAACTATCAACCACAAATATCTCAGGAAGGCAGTAGGCCAAATAAAGTGAGATATACTTACGAGACACAAGTTTATGAGTATTTCTCCACTGATGGTAGTAATTAAAAGCTTTGGGGTTGCTGGCGACAAACTTTAGATGGTTTGCTAAGCTGAGTGGAGATGAGAAATTCTTCACATGTATAAAGCTGTTTGGTGGTGCTATAGATTCATAATCACTTAAACTCAGTCCTCCCATGACAACCGGAATTGCAAGAGAGTCATCCGTCAAAATCTTCCAGAACTTTTCAGTGATATAATCCTTGCATAGAGCGTTCTCAAATGCCAAGTAAAAAGTGTAGTTTTTCATGTTTTCAGGCTGCCCCGAAATTCTAGCGTGGAACTTAGATTGAAGGATCCATTTCAGCGAACAAATTGAAGAGTGAGTGTAGACTGAAAGTTCATCCATTATTAGTTTCTTTAGCTCACTAACAAATTCCTCTCTTCCACTCTCAACATTGAGACAATTAGATACCAGCCATAATGTTGATGGCCTTAATTTCTCTGTAGCTGTCATCTGAAGCTTTTCGTTGTAAAAGTTTCGAGTCATTGCCGTATCCAATGCCTCCAATTTTAAAGAGTAAGTTCTGATAGAGGCATCTTCCCTATGGTCTACTGTATAATTGAATAAGCTGTTCCAGTTTTCGGTATTTACTTGCAGGTTGCGCTGGGCCTCCCCGGTACGCATAACCCAAAGCTGACCGAAGTGTTTCCGAGGAGGAAACTTGGTGAGATCTGACTCATGAAATACAACCAACTCATTAGAGGCATCAGGTTGTGGAGAGAATAGCCAGCTTTTAGCTTGAGTTGCAATATTACAGCGGTATCCCTTCTCTGTACATGTCATATCTTTGTTTGGAGCAATTCCATCGTAATATGGTGTCCATCCACCAAGCAGCAATATATTTTTACGAGGTTCCTCTACGGATGCTGTCATTATCTCTTTTGTCGGCATCTTGAGTAAAATGAGGATCGCTATGCTGCCTGCCATAACTAGGGCTGTTGGTGATCGACATGGCCATCGCCTACACAGCAACTTCTGTAATATAAAATTATTTTTGTGGGTTTTCCTGTGTCTTGCAAGTGCAAGCGGAAAACACGATGAATGGTATGGCACAGGTTGGTATTCTGACCATTTTTTTACCAGGAATGACATGACGCTCGCTTATATACAGATAACTACCACCTGGACGCCCACTGCAACAGAGGATTAGACATAACACTCTAAGTTATATCTGAACATGGTTGTCATGAGGGCCATCACAACTATTTCCATATTTCATGAAAGGTGTGGTGGGGTAGACCTCATTTCAGTTTCACAAAGATTTCAGCCAATTTTAAGAGGTACTAGTATTGAAAAGTCAAAATTAGGATAAGGCAGTATTCATTTCACAATTTATAAAAACTGAGAAATGTCATAAGGATGTTATGTTGGGGGATTTCCGTTAGGGGAGGGGGCATTTCCATTTCATGGCCTTCAAATTGAGGAGAGAGGCAAGTGGATACAGATCTAAACTCAAAGCTTTCCTGGCCTAAAAATAACAGAAACATTAGTTTTTGACTGTCTACATTCTGATCCCCAACCCAAACAAAAGCAACAGTATAACAAACAATTAGACACTCACCATGATTGAGATTACGGAGATCTGATGTCGCACACAGCTGGTATCTATAGCTACTAGTATATACCACAAGTATGGTGAATCTCAAGTTTCGCTGTCTACTGTGTGGAAAGTCGATAGCAGATTTATATCTAATTAAACTTGAACATCAGAGCACAACAATCAAAGAGAATGTTGTTAGCACGATTGGATGAAATCCTATTGAATTATTTTTCATTAGCACCAAGCTACTTTACGGGCTATTTCGTTTTCAAACTACTCTTTGTGAGATTTTGGAAGCACTAAAACTCTCTCTGCTTTCGAGAATATTTCTGGAAACAAACAAGCTCCTTTGCACATAACCCTTGGTGTAACACATGCTCTTAGTTTAGTATTATACTGTTATGTAATCTTTCATATTGTTCAACAGTAATATTGATTTCTTTTAAAAGCTACAAAGAGGATTAATTTGTCAACTAACAACTAGCACAGACATCTTGTAACAAAATTAGAAGCTGTATGGAAACTAGGTATGGTTGATGAAGCCACAAAATGCATCTCGCAATTATAATTATAACAATTCTTACCATCAGCATTTGCTTGGTGTAACTAATAATAGGGAGGGGTCTTCGCAAACATGTAAATACAAAGTAAGAGTGTAATGCATTGAAATTTGAAAACTCGATGCATTGTCTACCCCCTTTTGATGCAAAACATTTTAATAAATGACTTGAGTTTGTCAATGAAATGGTCTGGTATTGGTATGCATGTATGGGCCACACTTTCTAGTTTCAGTTTGCGCCCAACAATTTTTGGGTAGTCAAAAGTGAAGCAAAATATCAAAATTATGTTATTTGGCAATCTTAATCATTTTGTAACAACGAGGTAACAACGAGACATACAATGTACATGTATTTATTTATCATACAGGATGGAAATATACACGGAGTTTAATTTAGCAAGCTGGCTTAGATTTAAATTTTACGGGATTAAATATTAGCGAATTTTGATAATTATATATACATGTATATATATAGTCTTTTATTTGGCAGCAGTGATAATCTCCATGGAGACTTTTTCCATACAGTGCCAAGAAAGAAAAGAAAACCCAAAAAGAAAACACAAAATTATAACAGTAGTGGGTAGATTTGTTGTTTTCATAGCATCTATAACAATGAAAGTATCTCCATGATTATATTCATATTATAATATTAATATCTACGCAGAACAAGTATGACACAGAAACGTAAAAGTTCTTAATTGTACATCAAAATGAAACAACTCTCTTACCTATTCGTGTTTCTATTCTTTTTCTCTTTTCCAATTTTTCTTTTTTTTAAACATTGATGAGTAGTATTCGCACTATGAGAGAAAATTAAACAGTTTATCTTTAAAAGACGATAAAGATTTGGTTGAGCTTGAGCGTATGTCATAAGGAAGGCTGTTGAAAGTTTTTAAAATATTTCTATGAAAAAAGTTTTCATTACCATATAAATAGGAAAATGTCTCGAATGGGAATCGATGTGTTAGCACATTGAAATCGGCATGTATAAATTTTGGACATTTCTTATGCAATATCTTTTAACCAAATAATGATGTTGAGTAGCTAGCAAGCTGATGGAGCGGAAGTAGTTGAAGTGAATCATACAAATTAGTTGAAAATAATTTGAATTTCAACTATATCATTGAGAGATTCCTAAAAATACAATAATAAGCGGAATTCAAATTTAGCAAATTTACCATTAGCAAAATTTGAATTCTAAAGAAACTTTTCTTCGTGTAGGGTATCCCTGATCTCATCGATTGCATCTCAGCAAAGCTCTGAGTTGTCTCCTCTCTTACACCACTTGGACAACTCCTATTACACAAATCACACCCCACTGACCATGATTATCATGATCATGATGGAATCTCAAGTATAAAAATATCTGACTTCAAATAAATAAAATGGATATTTAGTTAAATATGCCAGGTGGCGTATCATCATCACTTGCTAGTTGCAACTGGACTGTTGAGCGCCGTGCATGGGAGTGGAATGGAAGACCGGAGAATTTGGTGTCTATTTCAACTACCTAAAATGATTGTGAGAGTACATCACTTTGAGTGTTATGGTCAAGTCTGATTGACACATTGTCAAATGATGTCATTGCCAGGTCAGTGCATAGCGCATGAGTAGTCTGGTTGTATGTTACAAAAATCATAATGAAGATTATTGCTAAGCGCAGGGGAGGGGTCAGGCTCACTGACCTAGCATCATCATCTACGGAATAAATAGTTTTTTAAAAAAGCTGTCAGTCAGGTCACAATTCACATGAAAGACTTTCACAGCCTCTCTGCTGTTGCTAAATCTCTGTCTCAGTTTACTCGCGATGCCAATGTTTTATTTGGATTTGATTCTTTCTTGCTGATGTCAGGAAACCCATATTACCGTAATCAGAAGTTACCGCCACACTGTGCATGGCTGCATGCACAGTCACTGACACATGTGGTTGTCACTGCATTGTAGAGGCTGAATTAATTTAGTTAGGCTTGGAATAATTTTAACCATCTCAACAAATCTTATTTAAGGAACCTCCCTGTTGTTAGTGCCTATTGACATTGATCTATCATGATACACAAAAGTTGGTATAATTTTCCCGTGATCAAATAAATCCGATTGCAGTCGCAACATTGGTTTTAGGGGCTGAAACTTGATGTTTGATCAAGGTTTCACTATTAAAATAGCACTTAGGTATGCATATTTATGCCTTCGAGCATTTATTAAGTTCATGAATTCTATGATGTTGTATATGTATGCTATTTAAAAATACAAAAAAAAACAACCAAAAAATATGTGTAGTGTGTTTATCACTCTATGGGGAGAGACATCCCATCGATTGATTCCAAATAACGTAGAAAAAGAAATAGATACAAAATGATCTATTTACTAATGGCTAAGTCTGGTGTATCGGAATAATGAGGTCTCGATCTAGGGACTCAACAAGAACTGAACCATGGCACATAAAAAATAATTATCAAGACGATTACATACATGTATTTCACAAATACTGTGTCGAAGTGAAATCAGTGTTCTGGACTGTGTAATCAAACCAAAGACTTTGAAACCATAGACATTGAAGGCCATTGAAACCTCAGTGTCCATGAACCAAACATAAAAACCTACTCTACATCACTGTCATCATCATCATCACAGCTGCTCAGGTCTGGATTCCATTCAGCATCAGATGAATCATCCACAGGAACCGCCGCACCTTCCTCTATCTCAGCAGCGGTATGCTCATCTGTCTTATGTTTATCCAGAGACTCAATGGAAGAAAACAGGGCACCGCAGTAATTACACTCATGAGGTCGCCTCTTCCCACTCCGATTTCTACGGCTTACATGTTGGCTCTTTTGGGTGGCATTGTTGCAGTAGTTGTTCACATGTCGACTCAAGTCTTCCTTGCGTTTAAAGGCCTTGGAGCATTTCTCGCATGAAAAGGCCCTCTCTAACTTATGGACTGTACTGTTGTGCGATTTTAGAGCCTTTTTGCTGTTAAAAGCCAAATCGCAATCCTCACATTTCAGTGAAGGCCGGTGTATCTTTTTGATGTGAATATCCAGCTCAGTTGCAGAGGAGTGCTTTGTGTTACAGACCGCGCACTGATATAGAAGACCTGTTTGTTTTTTGTGATCAACACCAATAGTATCAATGTAAGCAATTTTTCTTTTCTTATGATTTTCAATGTTTGCTCCGTGTTTTACAACGAGGTGATTATTGATCAGGTGTTCGTCATCATGAGTTTGGAAATCGCATTGCTCACATTTATATATTGATTTGCCAAAATACTGAGAAAAATGATTGTCCAGGCCAGCTTCATTGAGACAATCCAGTCCACATATCTCACAAGTCACTAGCTCCAGATGGTTGTCATGAATATGTGCACGTATCTCAAGGGAGGACGCAGCGGACCAATCACAGAAATCACACTTCTTCTCCCTGAATACTTCTGTAGTATTGACAGTTTTAGAAGTCTTTTTGGGTTTGTCACAAGGCAGACCATGCAACATTTCCTCCTTCCACTCGCTGACATCATCAACATGACTTTCTTCTATATGAATCCGTAGACTACCTCCGCCATGAGTTTTGTAATCACACAGGTCACAAAACAATATCGGCTTGGATTTGAGATGTCGCTTCAGCTTATAGGAGTCTGGAAATACTTTTCCACAACCCTCACAAGTCTTACCTCCTATACTTAGTGAGTGACCCTGTCTTTTCTTCTTTGCAGATGATACCAGTGAATTCAAGTGCTCCAGCAATGCAACTTTGGTATCAAATAAAACCTGACAGTGTTCACAATTGTATGGACCGTGTCCCAGATGTTCCTCCACTATATGGGAATTAAGGCCAGACTTCGTTTTCCTCTGGAACCCACATAAGTCACAGGTAAATATCTCTTTGTTGACATGCTTGTATCCGTTTCTCAGCTTCATCGACAGCTCAGGCCACCGAAGAGGGAGGTTGTGTTCCCGCATACAGTGCTTCAGGAGCCCCCTGAAGTGATTTTCATAGTCACATAGAGTGCATTTAACACGAACATCATCATGATCCAACACAGTGAAATGTGTTCTGAGATGGTTGAATAGTTGTGTTTTGCCAGTTATACGTTTGTAACATAAAACACACTCTGTATATGGCGTTGAGTCATCTGAATGCTTCTTACAATGAACATGTGCTTGCTGCAGACTGGAGAGGACCTCCAAGCAGCTTCCACACTTCTTCTCATCTCTTACTGCACATGTTGCAGGATCATAATGAGCTTTCATATGACTCACCATATCACCGATTGAGCTCACAATCTCCAAACAAATCACGCAGTTCTGTGGCGGCTTTTCAACAACGGCACCATTGTCATCTCCCCCATGTTCTGATAACAAGTGAGCCTCACATTCATCGAATCCGTCGAATGGTTTGCAGCATATGATGCAATGGTACTGTCTTTGATGAATTATCCCATGATAGTAGAGTGACTTTGAGTTATCAGTAATAAACCCACAGCAGCTGCAAGCAAACACCTGTGGCTCCAACACATCATCATCATCTGCCTTATGGAGCTGAAGATGTTCCTTGAGTAACTCTGCTGATGCGAACTCATCATAACATATCACACATTTAAACAAATTATCCGATAATCGACCATGTACCGAATAGTCTCCCCATGTTTTCAGCAATTGCTTACAAAGACCACAGTGCAGAATGCCCAGCCTTGTCAACTCCAGAATTCCGCTAAAACTTGGGTTGTGTTCAGTAACATGTTTGGCAGTCTCTTCTAGGTTTTCCACGTGTTTCTGACAGAGTATGCAGCACTGTGTTACAGTTTTATCCTGAATTTCATGTATTTCTATTAGGTGATCCTTCAGATCTTCAACGAAGGCAAACTTGGCATCACAAAAGATACATAGCTGCATATTGGAGTGGCAGATTGCATTATGATACTGTTGATGGCATTGAGTATCAAAGTTGATTTTGCATTCCAAACAGCGCAGCAAAACCCGCGAATCTGCGACATTTTCTGATGACCTTAGTAGGTGACCATGCTGATATGAATGTTCAAGTAACTTCTGGACGCTTCGTTCCTTCCCACCACACAATCTACACTGGAAGCTCTCCATATGCTCTGGCAACTGTAAACTTGAAGCGTAGTCTTTCTGATGAGATAGCACGTGGTCCCATACATAGCGACCAGGCTTTTCCTTTAATTCTTCGCTGCATTGCCGACAGTTTTCACGCCTACCATTTTTTGATAAGTGATACCTGAGAATATGATTGTACAGTACACCTCTAGAAGGATAGCTTGTTATGCATAACGTGCATACGAATGTTTGGATATCAGCGTTAGCGACATAGTCTTTGAAATGAGTTCTGATATGCGTCTCTATCTTGACCTTGGCTTTCATGCCCTCATGATCACATATCGGGCATGGATATTGCAATGTTTGCAAATATGTAAACTCATGGGTATCGCTTGATTTTTGGTGTCCCTTGCTGTGCTCAGCAATCTTCAAGAGATTCCTTTCAGTTTCACCACAAAATCTGCATCTCAATGGGTCAGCATTCTGGGAAAGACATATTGATTTCTCATAGTCTGAGTTGTGCTTCGAAGCATGCTTGATCGCTTCCTTTTTGTGAACCTTCATGTTGCATTTGAGGCATGTTTCGATTTGTTGGTCCCATTTAAAATGTTCTTTACGTATATGTGACTCAAACTGACTGTGTTTTAAATTATTACAGAAACAGCATGCTGTTTGTCTAGCAGAAGCGCCGATGCTGCCTTTGAAATGGGTCAACAAATGTCTCTTTAGCATCGCTGGTATCTGGCAAGAAAACTCGCAAACCGCACAACTTAATTTCTTTTGCTGTCTGACATTCTGATTGTCTGTAAGTTGAGTCTCATCGACCTCTTCTGGCAGACTTTGATTCATTGCTGTATTCCCCTCTTTGTGTTGATTGATGTGGGAAATCAGATCTGCCATACTTCGCATATCACCAGCGCACTGCCCGCAGCGCAATAAATCAGCACTTTCAGGTAAAGTGAAAGGTGAATCATAGGGTATTTTATGTGAGCTGGCGTGTTTCCAAGCACCATCTAGAGAGTCTGCAACTACACTGCAGATATTGCAGACATACATGCAGTTTGTTTTGCGGTAAGATGTGTGTTCCTCCATGTGTTGGTAGAGTTCCTGCGGATCATCGCATTCAAACTCGCACAGTGTGCATCGCACACAGCAGTGCAACAAAGAAGAATATTTGACATGAAGGTGGCTCCTCGCATGCCTGCATACCTTTGCAAAGTTTTTATCACTAAACCTGCACAGGGGACAGAAGAATTTATCAGTTGACAGTTTCGGGTAAGATGAATCATGTGCATCAGCACGGTGGCTATCGAGCAATGATTTGCTAGTGAAACTGGCTTTGCATCGACCGCATTCAAATGGCTTATTTTTCTTGTGATATAAGATGTGGTGTTTCTTTAAACTCTCTTTGGAGACAAAAGTGACAGCACACTCTAGACATGTGACGGTGTAGGGTGGGTTACGGCATTCTCCATCCTTACAACCCCCTCCACACACTTCACAGCAGCTCACTACATGGTTGACCAATTCCCTATCCAGCTTCAAACAAATCCTCAAATGAGCAGCCAACAAATCTGCACTCTCCAGAGTTGCGTTGCAAACTATACATGTACGACACAAGTTGTTGTCTAGATGGTCAGTTAGAGATTCATAGGATTTGATCATTTTAGAGCATATATGGCATCTGAATACTGCTTTCTTCATGGGAATTTCAGAGTGAGCATCGGTGTGGTGTTCCTTATAATCCACTATTGATTGGAAGGAATGACCACAATCTTTCTGGCCACATATGATGAAAAGCGATCCATGTTGGTGTGCTACAGACCTGGTTGATCGCATTAGGCTCGAAAATGCTCCAGTTTTGTCTTAGTATTTCTGATTTTGGGAATGCATGCGACCTCTTTCCTGATCAGGTACATGACCAGCTCTGATTGGGTTGTCAGAGCACTCCCAGTGTCTCACATCAAATGTCTTCAGAATGTCCGCGGAGTGAAACTCAGTGTAATGTGCTGCCAATAGTGCATGTGTTCCAGGGTCAGCATTGCATACAACACAGCTTGTGCCTTCTTTGTGGGGCAAGAGATTTCCTTCTGCAAATTAACAATATTGACGCATTATCACGATACGTGAAGATTTGGCAATATCCAGCAAAAAGTTTCATGCTCTTTTTTTGATCTGGCCAACACATGGTACCATTTATTCATGTATGTATGCAACACACCAGTAAGGGATAATGAAAATTAGGGGTGATATAAACTTTTGGTTATGAGCCAAATCTTGTCTACACAACAGCTAAACCTTCCATTTTGGGAGGCTGTGAGATGTATCAATGTTTCTAGGTGGCGGTAATGCATAATTTACCAAGCACAACTATGTTTAACATTAGCTTATACAATTGAGGCCCTAAACCAATTGAGGCCGTAAATCATGGGCTAGGCTATACTTATAGGCTGTGACTTAGATGCAGGATATATTTCTTTACTCAAGTCACAGCTATTTAAGTGCATTCATAGTTTTAACTAAGGATCTTCCACCTAGAACAGAGTTTTGGGTATTTCACAAGCAGCTAACACACACTCCCTGGTCTGACCTCAAGTCAAAATTAATGTGTAGTTTTATGGAGCAGCCTAAAACTCCTACCTTCCCAAGTCTCGATGTCTATTAATTCTCCTGATTCATGCTCCTGAGATACACTGCCGCATCCATCTGTAAATAAAAAAAAACCCTACAGAAAAAACTTGGCATTTATTAACAATAACATATCATTTGAAAGCTCTTCGGACCAAGGTTTCAAAAAATTGAGTCTCAATGACGTCGCGTCATTCGTTGCGCAA
>ERZ1740072.894-NODE-894-length-11754-cov-16.547055_pt1 | contig 11754 bp, 8 predicted proteins | sample MGYA00581733_ERZ1740072 | MGnify/ENA primary metagenome ERZ1740072 (study PRJEB43018, sample SAMN04849741) | marine metagenome | isolation source: floating plastic debris | place: Pacific Ocean | collected 2008-08-30 | study: EMG produced TPA metagenomics assembly...
TACACTGACAGCTTTTAGCGTAGAAAGTGGCAGCTGCCAGCGTTTGGTACCTAGTAGCGTTTTGCGATCGCACCTAACCTCATCCGCCGTCTTATCCAACGTCAACGTTGCCGACTGCAGTACCCCATAGACCATAGACAGACCATAGGCCCCCAACGCCGCCAACAACAAGAAACCAGAGGTAGGCACCCTACCGCTAGAGACGACAAAAATAAATCCCACTAGCGTTATGCCCAACAGGGTTAGCGGCAAAACCAACGCGTTGCGATCGCTAGAACGATAAATGATCAGTTCTGACGCGGTCTGTCTATTAATTCTCATGGAAACAGAGGTACGGTATTACTAGCCCAGACCAAGATACACCGTTTCACTACTCAAAACCGTCATAACGCCAGGGCACCGGATCCACAGCCACCTGGTTCATATAGAGCCCCCAGTGCAAATGCGGTCCAGTAGCCGCGCCGGTAGAGCCAATCGCCCCAACTCGCTGCCCCGCCCTCATAAAGTCACCTTCCTTCACATCAATCCGGCTAAGGTGAATCATAATACTCAACAGCCCCTGGCCGTGGTCAATGCCCACCGTATTACCGTGGAGTTCAAATCCATCACGCACACGACCCACCAGGCGAATATATCCAGCAGCCGGGGAGACCACCGGAGTACCCGTCCCAGCCGCATAGTCCACCCCACGATGGTAATAATTCTCGGCAAATTCGCCATTATAATAACGACGAACGCCATATTCAGAACTAACCCGACCCTGGCTAGGCCTTAGCAAGGCACCATTCCAGTGCCGCTCAGGACTGACCAGCTGCTTAAACGCATCCACCCGATCAAACTCATGATCTGTCCCTAAACTGCCGCTGCCCCGGAGCGTGATCCGCTGAGTGCGGAAATTACGATTACTTAAACCCACCGCCAGATTACGAGTTTCCTCGGCACCGTTCACCTGAATCACTATCCGCCCTGGCGAATCCAAGGGACTGGTGGGAACAAACGCCCGAAAGCGATTACTGGATAATGGAAAACTGGGATATTCTTTTCCGTTAGCAGTAACAGTGGGAGCTGTCGTAGCACCGCCCCTAGCCTGCACAATGACGGAGATGGTATCGCCTAATTGGGGAGCCGTGGGGGTAATGGTCACATCGTAGGCATGGGCCGCTTTGCTCGTCAGCCCCCAGGTCATCAGCCCACTGGTTGCAAATAACCCTGCGATTACGTCTCGACGTCGCATTGTCATACTCCACCGTCTCCTTTTAAGAATTTACCGTCGTCATACAGACACACCGCTAACCAAGCACAAGAGCAGGCTAACGCTCTTACATAGTTTGAGCTTGGTAACCCATCATAGCTACCACAGCTTAAACTTCTCTCGATTCTTTGGTTTACAGGATAGTACAGAGACTTTTTATCTGTTCATCGGTATATGTTCTGTACGCATCTCTTTATTTGAAAAGAATGGGATAGTGTGATCACGCAGATTTTGTATCCTATTTCCCGACGCTTATCCCAATGCTGATCGAACGCTTATCCACCCCCGATTTTAGTGCCCTGGCCCACCTCTATCAAACAACGTTATTAGAGACCGTTTTGCCATTCTGGCAAAACAATTCGTTAGATCGTGACTATGGCGGTTACTTTACTTGTTTAGATGCCCAGGGTCAGGTTTACGACACCGATAAGTTTATTTGGCTGCAAAACCGGCAGATATGGACATTTGCCATGTTATATAACCGGCTAGAACAGCGGGCCGATTGGTTAGAGATGGCCCGCCATGGTGCAGACTTCTTGACCCAACACGGGCGTGATGCCGATGGCAACTGGTACTTCTCCTTAGATCGCCAGGGGCAGCCTCTGGTACAGCCCTACAATATTTTTTCTGATTGCTTTGCAGCGATGGCGTTTAGCCAATATGCCCAAGCTAGCGGTGAACCGACCGCTAAGGAGATTGCCTTGCAGGCCTATAACAATGTCTTACGTCGCCAAGACAACCCTAAGGGACAATACGACAAAACCTATCCGGGTACTCGACCCATGAAATCCCTGGCAGTGCCCATGATTTTGGCGAATCTCACCCTAGAAATGGATTGGTTGCTAACCTCAGAACGCCTGGACTCAGTTCTTGATCAGACAGTGCATTCTGTTATGGGAGAGTTTTTAGATTCCACCAGTGGCTTGGTCTATGAACACATTGCCCCAGATGGTTCTCCCCTTGACTGTTTTGAAGGACGGTTGCTTAATCCGGGCCATGGCATCGAGGCCATGTGGTTCATGATGGATATTGGTCAGCGTCGACAGGATACGGCACTGATCAACAGAGCTATAGATACGACCCTCGCAATTCTTGAAAAGGGGTGGGACCGTAAATACGGTGGCATTTTTTACTTTTTAGATCGTCAGGGCTACCCTCCCCAGCAGCTGGAATGGAGCCAAAAACTATGGTGGGTTCATTTAGAAACCCTAGTGGCCCTACTGTTGGCCTATCGTCTCACCCAGCGAGAAGACTGCTGGCAGTGGTATCGCACCGTTCATAACTACACGTGGTCACGATTTAACGATCCAGACCACGGAGAATGGTTTGGCTATCTAAATCGCCAGGGTGAGGTTTTGCTGTCTTTAAAGGGTGGCAAATGGAAAGGATGTTTCCATGTACCCCGAGCCCTTTATTTAGGCTGGCAACACTGTCAGGCAATAGCTTAACGTTTTGTTGTTTTTTTGTTTCGCGAAGGGGGCGACCCCAACAATTCATTAGCGCAGGTTACCCACTGTTCTGTTTGTTGGCGCAGCTGTTCTTCATCTACACCTTTAAAGGGGAAATCCCTATCCAGCTGCTGCCAAAACTCTGGATCGTTATTGTGGCTGGAGCGGTGAGATGAACCACTGGAGGATTTGTTCGATGCCATAAAATTCCTTGATTAGCTGAATAAATAATGGGTACTCAACTAATTTCAAGGTGCCCAATGATACACAGCTTTTCAGAATACTTAGGAAACTCAAGTAATCTTGACGACAAACCAACTATAGGAACCATGTGATTCCAACCAGGAACGTCCTTATTTAACAACATTCTGGTGTCGGAGTTACGTAAACACCGCTACCTATGCAAATTATTTACGAAACCTGGATACGTTGGACGGCATAGTTGGATGCCGATGGCCCTACAGGTCTTCGCCTAATGGTAAAAATCCGGCAATGGGCATCCCTGAAAACCTTAAATGGCTGACCAATCGGGTCTGATTCGAAGGAATGATTAGCAATAATGCAACCCGCTGTGACACTACTAGAAATTGACTGAGGTGTCACAATACCTGTATTTGCCTAGAAAACTGGGGCTATAATGTCGCCAAACGTGCTCTATCTAATTTATAGAGGCTGCCTTGTTACATCTAGTTCCTAGTAGAGCGATGATGCCAGAGTCGCGGCAAATGAATTATGAACTGTCCTTATTGTGACGTGACCCTATATGTTACGTACCTTTAAGATTGAGTATCACCTAACTAATACATTTGAACTAAATTGTGATACCATCTCTCGGTATCCGGCTATCTAAGTAATTCTTTAGTTTGTTTGGAGGTCAGAAGCATCATTTATTTTATTCATAGATTTTTATTCACTTTATGCGTGGTGAATATTGCTCCTTAGAATTAGTCTCGAAATAAGACAAAAGTTGTTCCAAGCATTACAGAATTGTTCCTGGGTCACCTCTACACTTTGAAGCCAACTAAATGACCAACTAATGTAGGTGCTAACAGGTGTTAAAAGTAGATTTGACGTGAATCTGAAAGATAATCTGTAGCTGACGTTTGCAGTTCGGTTATTGCCCAAGGAAAACCCTACCTATGCACTCAAACGTCTAAGTCATACTAGCAATGTCGAGATTGTCGTTTATCCCCTATTCTCTCAGGCACATCTAATCTTAGTCTACGTCGATTTCTCATTTGATGAGCTTAAAGTAGTGACCATGGAGATGTGTTTTATGAGAGATGTCTGAGCGTTCTATGAGAGATGCTTCATCTAGTGAATTTAATCCTGTGACCTAGGGTAAAATTAAACTCATAATGAATCCGACTTAAGTTCGTTTCTCAGACATTAGGTACATGTTTAGCCTTGGCCTAGGCGTTGGAGACGGATTTTAGGGCAATCTATCTAATTGCAATCCGGTTTATTGTGCTCTGCGTATATAGTTACAGGTCATCATTTAGTTATTCAACCTGCGGTCTCACCGTTTAAGACCATTACATCGACACACTTTTTTCCAGCGGAGGTCCAATAAAAGCTATGTCCAAGCTGAAAGCCCCAAAACGAACTTCCCAAGTTGCCTACAGTACTGATACTGTCCGCACCTATCTTCAGGAGATCGGTCGCGTACCTCTACTTACCCATGAAGAGGAAATTGTTTTGGGTAAGCAGGTGCAGAGACTGATGGCCTTGCAGGAAATAAAGGACACGTTAGACGAAGAACTGGGTCGCGATGCCAACCGGACTGAGTGGGCTGAGTCTGCTGCTGTTTCTGAAACAGAGCTAGCCCATCAGCTACGCCATGGTCAGCGAGCCAAGCGTAAGATGATCGAAGCCAATCTTCGTCTTGTTGTAGCTGTGGCTAAGAAATATCAAAAACGTAATCTAGAGTTTCTTGACTTGATTCAAGAAGGCACCTTGGGTCTAGAGCGCGGGGTAGAAAAGTTTGACCCCATGAAAGGCTATAAGTTTTCTACCTATGCCTATTGGTGGATCCGTCAGGCGATTACCCGTGCCATTGCTCAGCAATCTCGGACAATTCGTTTGCCCATTCACATTACTGAGAAGCTCAACAAAATTAAGCGTGAGCAGCGGGTTTTAGCCCAGAAGCTGGGTCGTAGTCCAACGGTTGCTGAAATTGGTCAGGAGCTAGAGCTAACGGCTGAGCAGGTAAGGGAATATCTGACCATGTCCCGTCAGCCTATCTCCCTGGATGTGCGCATTGGTGACAACCAAGATACTGAGCTCCAGGAACTGCTAGAGGATGACACCGTTTCCCCAGAGGATTATACGGTGCAGCAGTCTTTGCGACAGGATATTCGCAATATGCTCACGGAGCTGACGCCTCAACAAAAAGAGGTGATCAATCTTCGATTTGGTCTCACAGATGGCACCCAGCTTTCTTTGGCAAAAGTCGGGCAGCGCATGGGTATTAGCCGTGAGCGTGTGCGCCAGCTAGAGCAGCAGGCCCTGAAACATCTACGTCGCCGTAAGGCAACGTTTCAGGGATATCTAGCCGCTGGTTAGGTCCTGATTATTAGAATTTGACCTTCTCTGGACATCCACAAAGCCCCTGGTCATTGACCAGGGGCTTTTTCTGTCATTGCTGATTTAGAGGATGAACCGATCGGTTAGACATGGTATTTGATACCAAATCCGAATTCATTGAACCCGATTAAAAATAGACAATTTTGTAGGGGCACTCCCTTGTGGATGCCCTTCGATACCGGGTGCTATCAGTCAGCATTGAGTATGACAATATTTTGCAGATAAAGTCATTCCGAGGATCAGCAACGCCGCTTTTTTAATACCGGCTATACCAGCCCTAGCTGTTCGCCCACCTCCAGGCGACTGCCATTGGCAAACGCCCAGCCCGATTGAGATTTTTTGCCCGCAGGCTGTAGCTGCCGCAGTAGGATATGGCCTTCTCCGGTGCTAATGACCGGACCATGGTTTTTCCAGAGGGCGGCAATTTTGCCAGGGGTACTGGGCTGAAGGGACGTGTAAAGCTCCTTTAGGCACTGATAATCTTCGGGTAGCTGGGACCAAACACTATCAAAGAGCGGAATAGTTTCGCTAATTTTGAGTGGCTGCTGTCGTAGTTGCGTGACGCAGTTGGGGTAAAAGCCACGCACTTGATTATGGATGGCTAGGGCCGCCCCCTGCCAGTCGATGGTGTAATCGGCTTTTTTGATAAGCGGAGCATAGGTGGCGCGTTCTTCAATTTGAGGGATGGGACGAATTGCCTGGCCATCGAGCTTATGCAGGGTGCTTAAGAGTAATTCAGCCGTTAGTTTGGACAGTTTATCCGCAACGGTCCAGGCATTATCTAATAGACCAATGGAAATAGTTTCCTCTAGCAGCATTGGACCGGTATCCATCCCGGCGTCCATAAGCATGGTAGTTACGCCGGTTTTAGTATCTCCATGGTGAAGGCTCCATTGAATCGGTGCGGCCCCGCGATAGGTAGGCAAAATGGAGCCGTGACCGTTAATGGCCCCTAACCTGGGCATATCTAAAATCTCTTGGGAGAGAATTTGCCCATAGGCAACGACAACAAAGGCATCAGCTTGGGTGGCCCTTAGAAAATCAAGAGTTTCGGTGTCTTTTTTGATTTTTTGAGGTTGCCATACAGGAATGCCCACTTCTGTCGCCACTGTTTTGACTGGGGAGGGGGTGACTTTACTGCCCCGTCCTCGCCGTTTATCTGGCTGGGTCACAACAGCAACAACATCAAAGTCAGGATCTTTGAGTAGGCGGACAAGACCAGGCACTGCAAACTGTGGCGTACCAAAGTAGACAATTTTCATTGCGGGGGAGAACACTGGGGTGGAGGGGACTGAATCAATTGATTGACTATTAGCATGACCTTAACGGCGATCAATGGCAATTTCTACGCGGCGATTGCGTTGGCGTAAAGGAGGAGTGCCATTGTCGGTGAGGGGACGACCTTGGCCATAGCCGATGGCAACCCAGCGATGGTCGGGTAAGTTACCCGATAGGTATGCCCTGAGGGCATTTGCTTGCTGAAAGGCCAGGGTAAGACTCTGGGTCGGTTCCATCTGGTCGTCGGTGTGGCTGCCAATCAGAATGGTGGCATTTGGGTATTGGTTAAGATCTTCAAAAATACTATTGAGGAGACCTGGAGCAGTAGCCAGGAGACGGGCCTCTCCAGGGGCAAAGAGGGCATCGCTAGGCAACGTAATTTTAAGTTCGGTAGTCTCTAATAGGGGATGTTGAGCACTTAACTCATTTTGGATGTTGGGAGGGGCCTCAACCGGTTGCGGGGGGGCGGGTAAAGTGGCTGAGGGCAGCTGTTGAGTGGAGGTTAGGCGCTGTTCTAGATTAGCTAACCGACTCTCTACCTCGGCGGTGGACTGAGCCTGTCCGAGCTTACTTTCAAGGTCAAATAAACGTTTACGAATTGTTTCAAATTCTTGTTGGAGTGCGGCCAGCTCCTCATTGGCAATCTGCCGTTCTCTCGCGTTGAGCGCGGCAGGAGGTTTAGTGAGGGGATTAATCGGCTGAGTGGGAATGGGAATGGGCTCGATGCGCGTCTCGGGTGGAGGTGTGGGCTGCCAACGGCTGGGCAGGCGCTGGATTTCGGTAATCACCCGGTTAGTTCGACGCAGCGTTACTTCCTGCAGGGGCATCTGTTTGCCCGGTGCGGCAATGACTCTGGCTGCGCTAATGCCGAGGAGCCAGGCCAGGGGAATGCCCGCCAGTAAAAGCCCTAACCCCAGTAAGATATTTGCCCCATAGCCCACCCAGCGACGACGGGCAGGGGGGGCAGCGGCAACTGTCGGGGAGGAGTCGGGGATGGGGTAAGGCGTGGGCAGTTCGGGGTATTGCTCATTAGACACAGCGATGGAGCCTCTAGCCGTATCAACAGTTAACTAACTCTGGTGGTCAGAACGAGATTTGAGGGTGAAGCTTGAGCGCGCTAGGGCCATCCGTCCCAAGGATTGACCTCCACCACACTGGCGTCGTTAATGACGACGAGAAAATCGAGTTGGGGCTTTTCGGTGGGCGCCTCTTTGACTAGGCTGGGTAGCTTGAAATCATTGGCATATTGGTCTGCCGCTGTCGTATCAGCTGCGTAGCCGGTGATATTACCGTCGTCATCTAGACGAACACGATAGCGTAGTTCTGGTCCGGACCAGTCTGGAGTCCGATTACTAATGATGGTCCGTCGTAGTTCCTGGTTGAGTTCGTAAATACGATCAATATCCTGAATGGGGGTGACCACAGAAGTGACTAGCTGGTCTGGGGCACCAGCGGCGGCAGTTAGGTCGTTTGTAGCTTCTCCATTGGGGGGTTGGGACGACTGCTCTGGGGCGTCATCATTAGACCCTTCTGCTGGGAGGTCTTCTTCAGGATTGGGGGTTTCTGTCTCAGGTGCGATCGCATCAGGGGAGATGGTCTCAGGGGAGATGGTCTCGGGGAGGACAACCTCAGGGGTAGTGGTCTCGGGAGGAGCGGTCTCGGGAGAAACCACCTGATCGGACACAACATCAACTGTGCCATCGGGGGCAAACGTAACCTCAAACTGAGCCACTGATTCTGCGATCGCACCCTCCGTTGGAATATAGGTCAGGGCCGGCAGGGGCGTACTGTCTAAATTTTCCAATGAAGCACTGTCTAAGGGATTGTAAGCAACAATATCGCCATTTTGGGCCACCGAGACCTGATAGCTTAAGGGTTGCTCAAAGGGGGCATCGTCTGACAACGCACCGACAATTTGCTGCTGCACCTGCTGCTGCAAAGCCCCTAGCTGAGCGCTATCGGTAATCGGACTGGCCACTACATCGGCCCCAGCCTCATCCGTGTCATCTACAGGGGGCACCTGATCATCAACTGAGCCAGCGGGACCATCTTCTAGGGGGTCTGTCAGCGGCTGCTCTAGGACATCCTGCGGCTCTAGACCATCAGGCTCTGCCAGCTCGGGGACGGGGAGAAAGAACAGCCCCAGGGCAGCGACAGCCAGCGTTCCAAACCCTAGTACAGGGGGGATTGCCCGTTGGGCCAGGGGTTCTGCGGCCCTGACATACTTACGGGGCAGGGGAGCTAAATTTACCGAGAAATCGGGCAGGGTTTGGGCATCAGCATAGAACTGATCGATGGCTTCAGCCATATCAAACAGCTGTACCGTCGATAGCTGAATAGTCTTGGCCTCAGAAGATTTTTCTGATGCCTGATCCAACGGCTCACTCAGGATCTCGGGTTTAAGAATAAGGCGGTGGTACTGGCCTTCAGCAGGCTCAACCGCCACCAGCGACGACTGAGAATCCATATGTTCAGGATGCTCCAGCCCGCTTAGCAAACGTTGACAATAGGCACTCACCGCAGCAATCAGAGCCTTAAAAAACTCCGAGCCGCCTTCTAAAGACTTTTCAACCCCGATGATCTTAAACTCAGCATTGGCCAAAACAGACAGCACGTTAAGATCGTCTGTGCTCAGGCCTTCTAAAATCAAACTGCAGTTAGGCAGCACATACTGGCGTTGAATGGTCATGATATCTCCCCATCAAAGAGACTGGCCCAAAGTCGTTCTTCGCCACGGGTGCCGGTGCATAACAGCAGCTGGGTCAACAACGAAAGTGCTAGCTCGTCTAGTTTCTCGTCTGTGCTGTAGGTCAGCACCATCGCTCGCTTAGGGTTCATGCGAGCCCGGAAGTGGGCGCGAAAGCGCTTGAGGTATTTGGCCAGACGGAAATGGTGATCGAGGGAAAGCTGCTGATCCTGCAGCTGCTGATAGCCCAAAAACAGCTGACGAATAAGAACCGTTAGCTTACGGCATAGGTAACAAACCACCAGCACCAGAGCCTTGGATTCCTCAAGGGTAAGGGGCTGTCGCTGGTTAAATTTCCGCAGGGGATTCGTGCTGCGCAACCGCCATAGATGGACTCGGCTTCTGAGTACATCCTGTAGTCCCAAATCTCTGATGGCCGCCAGCATAACCTGAGACGCGTTAAGCTCAAGGGCCTCAGCTGCCAGCATAATAAAGTCCAGCTGCGTTTTTGCCCGTCGAGGGCACTCATCGCTCTGGATTCCGTAGTTTGGCAGCTTTTCCAATATTGGAGGTCTAACGGATTTCTCTGGTGGGCTTTTAACGGTCATTCCCTATAAGGCTCTTGACGAATTGAGTTGCGGCTGAGTCGCGACGGTGGATGTAACTGGATGTTTACGTGTAGGCCTAAAAGGCCAGCTCTTATCAAAACATAAACCACATCAAAGTTGAAACCCTGAGTTTCTTGTAGGAGAAACTTAAGTTTTGGATGTGAATCGGTTGCAAGGCAAGATACGTGGCTCAAACCCGTGCTCAAACCGCGCATGCGGTTAACAATTTACAGCTAGCTTTGCAGTTAGCGATCGGCCTCTATTATCAACACTTATTCATACCTTTCTTGAAGGTACCCGGTCACCGTAACTGAATGAACGCGATCTCCTAAAACCCTTAAGCTTTAGGGCTGGAGACTAGGTCCGATTTTACGATTGATGAACAGGGTGCTACCCTATGGTGCAATAGTAACTATGTACTTGATCTATGCAGTGGCCGGTCATCTTTCTGGCAGGGGCGGGGGTGGGCTGTGGGACCAGCTGGTTTATCTGGCAGTCGCGCTATCAGACCGTGCGGGAGCGCGCTAAAAATGATTTGGTTGCAGAACGCGCCACCATGGTTGAGCAGCTACACCATAAAGACACTCAGCTGGGCGAGCTACGTCAGCAAATTCACAGGTTGCAGACAGACCTAGAGCAGCAGCAGCAGGCGATCACAACAGCCGCCGCTCAGCGGGCTGCTGCTGAAACCAAGGCCGCTCGAACAGAACAGTTGCAAAACCAGATACAGCACTTGCAAACAGAAAATAGTCAGCTGATGGCGCAGCTCGCCCAAGCCCGCACCCAACAGCACGAGCAACAGCAGGCCACCGATGAAAAACTCACCCTCTTGCACCAGGCGCGAGAACGGATGGCAGATGCCTTTAAGGTGCTGTCTGCCCAGGCACTGCAAACCAATAACGAGGCATTTTTGAACCTAGCCCAGACTAAATTGGGGCAGTTTCACACCCAGTCGAGTAGCGAATTACAGCAGCGGCAGCAGGCCATTGATGGGTTAGTGCAGCCGCTGCAGTCGTCTTTAACCAAAGTGGAAACCTATTTGCAAGACTTGGAGCGCCATCGTCTATCAACCTATAGCCAGCTGAGTGAACAGATCACCCAGCTGGCGACGGGGCAGCTACAGTTACAAACGGAAACCGCCAATTTGACCAAGGCGCTACGGGCTCCTAATGTGCGGGGTCGCTGGGGTGAAATCCAGCTAAAGCGGGTGGTGGAAATAGCGGGCATGGTGGAGCACTGTGACTTTACCCAGCAGGTGGTGGCGGACAACGGTGCCCTGCGTCCAGATATGGTGGTGCAGCTGCCCCAGCAGCGTCGCATTGTGGTAGACGCTAAAGCCCCCCTATCGGCCTATTTAGAAGCCCTGGATATTACGGATGAGACCCAACGGCTCGTTAAGCTCAAGGAGCATGCCCAGCAGGTACGGCGTCATATTCAACAGCTGAGTCAGAAGGCCTATTGGGATCAGTTTCAGCCCAGTCCTGAGTTTGTGGTGTTGTTTTTGCCAGGGGAGATTTTCTTTAGTGCCGCCCTGGAGCAGGACCCCAGCTTAATTGAGGCTGGCATAGCCCAGCGGGTAATTTTGGCGACGCCAACCACGTTAATTGCGCTGCTAAAGGCCGTGGCCTATGGCTGGCAGCAGAACGCGGTAACGGAAAATGCCCAGCAGATTAGCAGCCTGGGGCGAGAACTGTATGAGCGGATGCGGGTGTTTACGGGCCATTTGCAAAAGATGCGTCGCGGCTTGGATGCCACGGTCGATACCTTTAACAAGGCCGTGGGGTCATTGGAAAGCCGGGTTTTGGTCAGTGCCCGCAAGTTTAAAGCCCTGGGAGCAGGCACCGGCGATGAGTTAGAGACCATTGAACCGATTGATCGGATGCCCCGTCCGGTGCA
>ERZ1740072.895-NODE-895-length-11753-cov-7.426654_pt1 | contig 11753 bp, 11 predicted proteins | sample MGYA00581733_ERZ1740072 | MGnify/ENA primary metagenome ERZ1740072 (study PRJEB43018, sample SAMN04849741) | marine metagenome | isolation source: floating plastic debris | place: Pacific Ocean | collected 2008-08-30 | study: EMG produced TPA metagenomics assembly...
CCCTCCTGTTGCAACTAATGCCGTTGCTAGTAAGCCAATTCCTACCCATTTCCACATTTCATTTACCTTATTTTAGTTTATATAATCTTCATATAATAAATAACTTTCCATAAGTTGAGAATGCATTTCTATAGCAGAGTTTTCTTCAAATCTATCACCTGTAATATAATACATAAAATTTTCTATAAGCTCTGGACCACAATTAGAATAATTTTGTGTTTCTACATCTTGTTGATTAAATTGTACTGTATAACCTATAGTTTTATAAAGCCTTATTATTTTATTTTTTAAATCTATAGGGATAGAATTATTTTCAGAATCAGAATATGTTGCTTTTATTTGACATTGCTCAGTATCATTTTCAATAATTAACCCTACAGCGTGACGTCCTTTAAGTGATATAGGAACAAGAGTAAGCTTATCAATCTCATTTATTAGCTTGTCAATATCTGTATTGTTACTATCATGATAGTAACAGTTAATAATAGAAATATCTTTGTTTAGATCTAGATTGTTAACTCTTAAAGATAATATCTGTGATATTGCTTCTAAACTGTATTTACTAAAAAAGCTATTAATCCAGCCTATGTCATGGTCTTCATTATTATATCCACGTAGCGTTTCTTTATCTAATTCCTCTTTATAATTACCATAGGTATCGTTTTTCCTAAAATAATCTGGATTTTTTTTCAACAATTTCTTTTCTTCACTTGATATATTTCCATTACCATCTAAAATGTTGCTAATTTCTGTTTTTAACGTCTGTTCTTTATCATATTTATAAATATACATATTTATAATATTCTTATCTTTTTCTTGTAATAATATATATTCATTTGGATTACTTAAGTTTAATAATGTACTCTTTAATTTGGTTAAATATTTATTATCTTCACGTATTATATCTTATATTAATATAGTTTTAGATTCATTATTTAATTTGTTATAAATTGATCCCCCTAGAATATTTTTTAAATGTTGATCTTTTTCACTAACATATAGAGGTAATGGACGAGATAAATTAACTTGATATTCACTATCTTTTGTAATATTACTGGAAATAAATAATGCACGTTCTAATTTATTATCCAATTGATTTACTTTTTCTTGTAGAGAATTAGGTGTATCATTCCACAAAGCTAGATTTTTCAATGCTTTTTTAAAATTCACTAATACAAAAGGATCAAAAGCTGGCATATTAGGATCTGATAGGTATTTATCTTGGTATTTATCATTTAAATAATCTACAACAGCTTCAAAAATATTTGACATTCTACTATATTTATTACTAGTAGTATCCAATTCTCTTAATAAAGCTTTAGCATATCTATTGTCAGGTTCTGATTTTAATGCTGTACATAAAGAATCTGCTAACAAAGTAATACCTCCTACGGTTCCAGCATATACTGCAGTACCATCAACTCCATTGAGATAAGCAATAAATAATGTCATCGTAGCTATAGGCGCTGCAGTGTCTATTGCTCCATCCTTAATTTTTTTAACCAAGGTTCTATGTACTTCTAACCATACTTCCTCATCTACTTTGGCACTTGACTCTATATCAAGCTTAATTTTATGATGATGTGTCATATCACCCCCATATTTCATTAATCCATGTGTTACTGGATTATGCATTACTGAATAAGGATTTATATGTTTATTAGGGGTTTTGCTGAGTTCTATTTTAATAGAAGACTTTATTTCGTTTACTGTCATATTAGTGTGATATGATAAAGCATCCAGTACACAGCTATTCTTACCAGAAGCTCCATTCATTGGTGTCCAATCATCATTTTCACCATATGGAACATAATGCCCTTTAACATTACTCATCTTACTTTCAGGAATATGGCGAATTGCTTTCACATTCTTAGAATCAGCATTACCTAAAATTTGAACAGGTTTGCCTTTTTCGTGAACTTCTATTCTTATATCTTCATTAGTAGCAAAAGCACTAATTTCTGCTAATCCTAACTCACCTTCATCATCTAAATTTTGTAATAATTTATCTTTTGCTTGTTCTATATAAAACTTATTTTTTAATTCTTCTTCTTTCTCTTTTTTATAAGCATTATATGCGCTCCATCCTGTACGTACCGTATCAACAGTGGTATCTACAGCTTGGTAGATGATTTTATTAGCAATAATTGTAGCTAAGTGATTTGCCAATATTTCGATAACTTGTTCAGGATTGTTATCAGATTCAGGATTATCCTTAATATATTTATTAATCTTCTTTATAATATTATTATTAAAAGTATATATACTAATCCACGCTGTACCCTGCTGACCTAATAGACGCAATATCTTTATATACCATATATCAGATATCGTATCCATCAATCCTGCTTGAAAACTTTTTCTAATTGATTCAAAAGCAATCTCCAAATTACTTTCGTTATATGTCATTATTTCTTGCATCATTTTCCTTACTGATTCAGTATCAGAAGGCAATTTTTCTAGCTTCAATTCTTCAGTTAATGAGTTACTTATTCCATCCTTGATTTTATTTTGGATTTTTTCTGCCATATTTTCATTGAGTCTCTCGGAGACCATATGCTGTGCTGCTTTAATAAAAGCATTTTTATTTGCTTGTATAGATGATTTTAAGATAATGTTACCAGACATTTTTAGATTTTCCTTAAATGTTCTGTTAATTACCTTACCATCTATACTCATTATATTTTCGCCAAGATTTTTTATGTCGTTTAACAAATCTTCACTTGCTGTTAGTTTTTCAAGTTTAGCTGCTCCATCAGTGCATTTATTATACTCCATTATTGTAGCAATTTTATTGAAATGCTGTTCTAACTTATAGAACCCTTCAGCAAGCTTATTGAAACCCAACTTTTTTAATTTATCTCCACACCATTTACAAGCCTTTGCTGCTTTCTTTAATATTCCAGGATATGCTTGTAATCCACAAGAAACAGCACTCATCCCATAACTTATAAGTTTACCTTTTAAGTAACCTTGCCTATTTATTCCCTCTTTTTGTGGATTAATAATTTCCATTACTAAATCCATTATTCCTTCAGAAATACACGTATTACCTATTATGCTTGTATAAGGTGCAGCAACTGGTACAAATACACCGGTAGTGAGTATTGCTACACCTGTACCTATTTGAGCTTTTGAGGCAATAACCACTTCATTATTTGGGTTATTTTGTATTTGATAAAATGTTGTAACATTAGTAGATTTACTACTCGTTTCAGAAGTAGTTTGTTTTATTATATTTTTACCAATACTACTTTGATTTTTAGGATCTATATGGTAGTTAGAAACACGTGCTTTTACTGATACATCTTGGTTACTAGATTCCTTGAGTTGTTTAATATTTAAATCTATCTCACCTAAAGTAGATTTCATTGCACAAGCGTTAGAACTTATATATTTTACTAAATAATTTTCTTCAGAGTTAATATCTTCTGAATTTATATTTTTCCCACTAATAATGACTCTGAATTGATCTGAGTTAATTAACTGGTCTATTATAGTTTCTTCTTGGATAAAATAGCTTCTAGCCTTCTCTAAGTAATTAATAGCTTGTGTTTTATACTCTGGTATTTCATCTAAATTACTTAAACCTGGAATAAATTTTGTAGTAACAGTTCCAAGACCCTTTTTTAATTTTCTAAGCCAAGCATAACCTTGTTCAATCGATACTTCAGCTAGTTTTATGTAAGCAGCACCTAAAATGCTAGGATTTTTTGATAAAGAAATAGCATGCTTTAATGCTGATTCTATTTTTTCTACTTCTTTACCTTCTAAGACTCCTCCTGATTGTTTTAAATAATATTCAGCTTGTAATATAGCATAGTATGGATTAAATTTTATAACCTTCGTTATGTCTTGATTTTGTATCTCTATTAAATCTAATACTTCACTTCTAAAATTATTAAACTCTTCTTGATAATCTAATGATTTAATCTTTTTACCTTTAAACTGCTTGCTTTCAAGCCAAAATGCCCAGTACTCCTTAATATCATTCAGAATATATCGTTTAGCAGGATCAGTTTTTACTGCATAATTAATTGGTCTGTATATATCAGCAAAAGCATAGAATAGATTTTTATTAAACTCTAATTCAGAGAGTTTTACTTCTTTTATATCCTCTATTCTTTGTTGCTCTTTATAATCTCGAATGGTACGTAATTCTGTTATATTAGATATTGAACTCGTATTAATTCCTAAATTCTCTAGATGTTTATATTTTACAATAATTTCTGCAGTACCCGGCTTACCCTGTCTTGATGTACGACCAAAAGCTTGTTCTTCTACTCTCTTATTGCATGGTAAGAAAGCACATATAACATGAAGTCCACCATTGTTTTCTAGCTGACTATTAATTTTAAAATCTGCTCCTCTACCAGCAAGATTACTTGCTAAGATTATTTCTCCAGAGCCTATTGGCTCACTTATTACCTCTGCGCTCTCTTCATCATAAAAAGTACGTATTTTATAGGAAGAATTTAATTGCTCTAAATATTGTTTTTGCTCATTAATTTCTTTAATGGTTTCATAAACAATTAATACAGACCTACCTTGTTTTAATTGTTCATGTGTTAAATCATAAGTATTTTTAACAAAATCCTTATCTTGAACAATCTGCCCTTCTAACTCCTGAAATTGTTTTTCCCTATATGTTGGTATTTTCTGGAAACTAACATTATATATTGATGATAATAGATTTTGCTCAGAATCAGAACCAAGTGTTCCAGTTAATCCAAGGATATTATTATGACTACTATTTGAATATAGTTTTATATAATCAAGATTTGAAATAAAACAGCTAGTTAAACTCTCAGGAGTAATTACAAGATTATGCTTTAATTGTAAAAATTGATGTACACCATGCTGCCACATAGTATTTTTCAGTGAGGCTCCGGTATTTAGATTATCAATTGGAATAATGACTTTTTCACCATCATCATTTTTTCCAATCTTATACTGCTCATTTTCATGATAATTGAAATATACAGAAATTGCGGAATCTATCCATTTATCAATGGTCTTTTCAGCATAACTCTGTATATGTTTAGGAATAATATTTTCGCTATTATTTGTACTTCTAATATCAATTGGTTTTTTTTCTTTTATATATTCTTTTACTCTTTCTAGTAACTTACCATAAGAATTATTGCTAAAATCAATAATTTCTTTATCACTTCCTGCTAACGTGGGATCATCAATAATATCATCTATATGGTTTACTATCTCTTTACTTATATTTTTAGTACATTCGTTTATACCTTTAACTAACTGACTCCATATATTAATATACACATATTTTAGACTTTCCATACCTGGAAATGGTGAAGATAGTTTGGCAATATGACTAGCATTGTCTAATATCATACTATCAACCTCATCAAGAATTACTGTTTGAAACTTTCTACCTCCTCTAGTTTCGATGCCAAACAGATAATCCTTCAAATAATCAAACTGGTAATTAGTAATACACCCATATACTATATCAGCTTTATAACAATCTCTAACTCCAGAAATGTATTTACTATCGGCATTATTTGTTCTAACTGTTAAATCAAAAACACCAAATAATTGCTCTTTTGCATTAATTCCTTCTATTGCAAGAACTTCATTACTAGTAATAATATCAACCTGTTCACCATTTAAGGCTTTAATAACGGCAAGACAAGCTACTATTGTAGTTTTTCCTTCACCTGTACGTATTTGGCAAATCTGACCTCCGTCCTGATCATTTAGAAATGTAAGTAAGGATATAATTTGTGTATCTCTTAATCTGTGACCACCAGTTATAAGTTCATTAGCTCTATCTAGAATAGCTATGGATTCATGAGTTGAAGTACTAGTATTATTTGCTTTTATATTCCTTGCCCATGAATTAATATCAGATACATTCTTATCTGACCATTCCTGGTAGAATTGGCTTATTTTATTATAATCAGATATAATTTTTTGTTTATCTTGACTATCAAGCTTAAGTTCAACAAGCAACTGTTCTAAACTTTTAGAATTTTCTTGTCGACTGCTGAATATAGTTGGTAAACTAGCACTTAGTTCATTCACATCAATTTTATCTAATTCAATCTCACCATTTGGATTTGGTAGTAATGTAGAACTACTATCTACAAGATCAATAAAATTCTTTTTCTCTAATTCAAGAGCATCTGTAATTTTTTTAATTTCTTCTTCTAAAACTGCTATATTCTTTACCTTTGTTAAAGGCTCTAGTAATTTTTGTAAGTTTTTTAATTCTCTAGAAAAATGTTTTTGTAATTCAGTTGATACTTCATTAAATTTATTTATTTTGCTTTTGTTATTACCATCTTCTTTTAGACTATCAAAGGCTTTTTTCTTTAGATTTTCAATAGATTGTTTATCTTCTTCTGTTAATTTTTCTTCATCTTCTTCATTACTAATATTAAGCAACGCTTCATGGTATTTTTTGAAGTCTTTACTGATGTCTATAGGAATATTATTTACTAAATCTTTTAATAATTTTTTGAACTGTTCGTTATTAGATAAAACTTCTAGCTCAGTTGCTAATGTCTTTATCCATACTTTATGAGCAGCCATTTTGGCTTTCTTGGTTACTTTTTCAACAAACTTTTTAGCTTTAGTAAAGCTAAAATAATTTGAATTAGATCTACCAAAATTCTTAACAAATTCTTCTCTTGTATTATCATTAGATTTAAGGCCAGATATTATTCCTGATACAATGCCACAAACACTTTCAATTATATTAATATTATTATCAATTATATTGATATCAGCTTGTTCTTTAATTTCCCCAACTACTGATTTATACTGTTCAATAATTTTATTATTAGGTTTAGATAACTTTGTATCTTTATATAGTAAAATATTTGTTCCTTTATTATCTAATAATGTAAAAATAGCAAAATGATTATTTTCTAGATCTAATAAAAATATCTTTTCATATAATATCTTACTTAGAGATAATTCTCTTTTTAACTCACTGATACTAGATATAAATGATAAATTTTCTTGAGGGAATTCCTTTTCTTTAGCAAGAGGAATTAGTATATCTGTTAAATCATTAATATTAAATATACTTTCTTTAGTATTATCTAATAGTTTATTAAACAATGTAGTATTAGACTTGATTTTTTTGTTTATGGGTTTTAATAAATTTTTTGTATTTGACTTTAGATCAATTTTTTTCCGTCTTTTCATCTTCTATTTTTACATAATATTTGTACTAATATAAATCAGCTGTTATTAAAAACTTATCAGGCAATAGCGAAGATTTAAATGGTGAGGATGTTATAAACAATAGTGGTCAAGAATTGATTGATTCATTATACCCATTGCTCAGCTATATCACTATCATCATCAGAATTACTTAAATTTAAATTACCTGATAGTTCAATTTGTTGATCTTTTGTAAGATACTTGTAAGTTGGTTTTATAAACTCTAAAAACTTTAGTTTTTCTTTGTCTTCAGCAAATTCTTTTTGTAGTTTTAAAAATTTTCTAGTCTCCTTAATTTCACCTTTTATTTCTCCCTTAAGTTTGCCCTCAATTTTACCCTTTAAAACTCCTTCTTCAAAGCCCATTTCATGTTGCTCTTCTAAAGTTGTTAAACTTTGTTTTTGTTTCCAATATAATACTTTTGTATCATGATCCCATTTTGCTATTATCATTAAATCATAACATTTTTTTATTAAATCGTGCCTATCTGGAGTTTTTAATAAACTCCCACAATCAATTAAAAACTCTAACCATTGATATTTTATATTATCACTCTTATCAATACCATTTTTATATATATTATTTTTCTTAAATTTAGGCAGTTCATAAAATTTCCAATACATTTTGTTATCTGGTACAATTTCACCAGTCTGAACTATGGTAGGAACAACATCTATTTCAAATAATTTTGAATTTGATATTAATCCTTTAGGAAACATATTTTGTTTGCCTAAAATAAGAATATATGTTTCTAACACTTTCTCATGGTATTTTTTACCTTCACCTTCTTTTACCTGACCTGATATTAATTTAGACATGTATTCCTGTTCTCTAGACAAAAAATACTTTGTTTTCTGTCCCTGCATTTCTATAGCTATTTTTTGTTTACCTTTATTTATACATAAAATATCAACAGAGCTTGTAATCCCTGATTTATTTTTTACCTCATTAAAAAAAGCAATAGGCAACTCATTGCTATTTATTTCCACATCTTCTATTTCTTTTTCTCCAGTAAAATTCAATAAACTATTTAACAAACTTATTAATATATCTTTATTTTTATCTTGTCCAAAAAGCATTTTAAATGTTACATCTAAAGTTGGATCAGCAAAAACTTCTTTATCTAGATCATTTATTATTTGTAAATCTCTTTTTCCTAAAAAACTTTCTATCTTAAGCTTTTTTAATGGATTGCGAGTCATAGTCATATGAGGTGCACTTTGCATACTTATACTATCAACATCAACTTTTTCTTCTATTATAAAATTTTTTCTTTTCATAATTAAATATTATATTATTTTTATGTTAACTGCTTGCTGTTTGCCTTTATTATTAGTATGTAGTTCATAACTAACACACTGACCTATACTTATGCCTTTGTAGCCTGATCGCTCTAATTCTGTCATATGAAGAAAAACATCACTTCCTTTATTTTCTGGAACAATAAAACCATAGGACTTTAACTGATTAAAAAATTTTATTTTGCCTTTTTGTAAGTCAATCATTTCTTTTTACTCCTAAGAACCTAAGTAAAAATACAAACAAATTAATAAAATCAAGATACAGGGTAAATGCACCCATTATTCCGATCTTACCGCTAGCATCATTCTCACTGTAGTAATAAATATGCTTTAGCTTCTGCGTATCATAAGCAATTAGACCTGTAAAAATAATTACACCTATTACTGACAATGCATATTCAATAGCTGGGCTTTGTAAGAATATGTTTATTATAGAAGTCAGAACCAATCCTATTAATCCCATGAACAAAAATGAGCCTAATCCTGTTAAATCTTTACCAGTGGAATATCCATACAGACTCATACCACCAAACATAGCAGAACAGACCAAGAATGTTCTAGCTATTGATGCTCCTGTGTATATTAGTCCAAGTGCTGACAGTGACATTCCAACGAGTGCGGCATATACTCAGAATAGTATTTGTATAGTTTCTGCACTTATCCTGCTGTAACTAAATGCAAAATATAAAGATATCCCTAGTGGTGCAAAACTTATCAGCCATCCAAAACCAGTTAGTCCCACATAATGCCCGTACCCATCTATTACAAACATTAAATTAGTAAGTGTAGGTAATGTTAACACTGCTATAGCTGCAATTGCTGTAATAGCAAGCCCTGTACTCATTAGCTAATATATTTTTAAGAAATACCTACGCAAGCCCTCGTCATATTGGGTTGTAGTTCTGGTATTATAACTAATATTTCTATAGTCATATTGCATGTTAGACCTTTTATATCAATTTTATATTTATCGCTTGTATTTTTCCTTTAGAGTTAGTATGTAGTTCATAGCTAATATTTGCACCTACATTCATATCTTTATATCCTGACTTTTCTAACTCTGTTTTATGTAAAAACACTTCATCCTTACTACCTTCAGGAAAGATAAAACCATAACCTTTTTTCTGATCGTAGAATTTGACCTTACCTTGTTCCATATCCACCTTTTATTTAAACCATAAGCCTATTATCAGCAATAAGTTAGTAAGAAACATTGGCACAATCCATTTTAATAATTCTACTTTTTGCTTAACAAGTGCAAGCTCTAAATCTGATACTGTAACTAAATGGTTACTACTTTGTTTTACAGCGTTAGTAATCGCTTCTGCTTGCTTCTTTTTTATTCCTGAGGCTACTAGTTCTTCTACAAGTTCATGTGTATCAATAACTGCCATTTTTTTAACCTTACTTATTTCACTGCTTCTTTAAGTTTTTTCCCAACCTTAAACCTAGGTTGCTTATAACTAGGTATTTGTATCGTATCACCAGTTCTTGGATTACGTCCAGTACGTGATGCTACTTCTGATATTGAAAATTGACCAAATCCCGTTAATGATACTTCTTTACCTTCACTTAAAGCAGATATAATGCTACTGGTGAACATATTAATTATCTTGTCTGCTTCTTTTTGTGTGATAGAATGCTGTTTAGCTATGTACTTTTCAAACTCTGATTTGTTCATACGATTAATTTTGTTTTTTTTTATTAATTGGTGACCTCGCTGGAATTCATTATTAAGAGCGAGGTCATAACTCTTATATTATATAGCATTTAGCTAATCTTAGATATCTTTTTTCACTTACTTCTGAAGCTTTGCCTTATTATTCTTTTTATTTGCTGCTTGTTTATTGCGCCAATCTTCAAGAGATTTCTGAGCAAACTCTGCGTGTTCAGTAGTTACTTTATCTACTTCTTCACCTTGTAAATTAATTCTAGCACTGCCAGATTGTAAGCATTCCTTATAGGCTACATTACGAGTATATTTCCTAAGAAACTTACTTATAACTGCTTTGTCAACTTGCTCCTCTTCTGGCTTTTTACTCTCTTCTTCAAGCATTACTTTGTGAATACCGACTGCAATAGGCTTAGGGTTTTGAGTAAAACAATTCGGATATAGTTTACTAAAATGCAAAAATTGCTGCTTATATAAAGCTTTTGACTGTTCTATTTGCTGTTTATGTAATTCAATAGCTTTACGTTTTTTTTCTAACTGTTCTGGCTGAGGTTTAGGTTTTTCCGTTTTAGCGGAATTACTGTCAGCTTTCTCATTAGCATTGTTAGTACTAAGGGTCTCAACTATTACTTTACTAGGTTTAGATGCTAATTTTTGTAATTTAGTCTGTGTCTCAGTAGATAAGTTATTACCTAGACTTAATGTAGATTTTTTACTCATGCACAATCTTTATTTATATTATTTCTCACAAGCTTATATTGTCCTTCAGTGATATTTTCAAGCCATGACCCTAACTTTTCTATTGATACATGACGATCTGTTGAATAGAGCCAATTCAATATCTTATTTTTCTGTATAGTAAGTTTTTCTACTGAATTATCGGTTTGGGTAACTGGAAAAACATCATAATTTGGCTGCATAATTATACATTTGTTTAGTTAGAGAAATCTTATTCAATATAGCTAATTTTTAGTAGAATTTAAACTCTGATATTTTTTAAAATCATTCTTAGCCTCTAGCGACCTACCTAATTCAAATAATACTAAAGACCTATTAAAATATAGCTCTGCATTATTACTTTCTAGACTTATTGCTTCATTATATTCTTTTAAAGATTTTTCCCACTTCTTTTGCTCTTTATAGATAGTTGCTTTCTGAATATACGGTAAACAAAAATCTAGAAGCAGTTTATTAGCTGTTTTAAATGACTTTACAGCATCTGTTTTTCTATCTATTGCTACTTGGCTTAAACCTTTATTATAATGAGCATATGCATATTGCAATTTTGTGTTCTTACTATCATCTTTACTTGAAGGTATATCAAAAATAGAGCTAAAATCTAAAAATGCAATATCATCGCTCTTATGCAATAACTCTTCAAATAAAGCTATCACTGAACCATAGTTAACAGCTAGCTTTACAGAAGCTGACTTTATTGACAGGTCAGCACTAGAATTAGATTTATTCGCAAGATTTCTCTCTGTTACCTTTAGTATCTGCTTGTGGTTAGTTAGTTCTTCCTTAGCAAAATCAGTATTGTTTATTAGAACTTGAGCATAATTCTTAGCATCAAGGCT